>Ga0067045_1031331_pt1 | contig 12551 bp, 6 predicted proteins | sample TerdegcTABiofilm_FD_59184 | JGI IMG/M metagenome (GOLD analysis project Ga0067045, IMG submission 59184) | Combined Assembly of (Gp0054472, Gp0054536) Wastewater bioreactor microbial communities from Singapore -Terephthalate degrading...
GCCGGTCGTGGAATTCCCCCCGCCGGTATAGTCCACGGTGTTCTTCAGTTCCCCATCCACGTAAAACCGCATTTGCCCGTTGTCGCTATCGAGCACCACGGCGGCATGATGCCAATTCGTGTCGGGAATCACCGCGTCCACCGCTTCGTTAAAATCCTTGATGCCGTAGGTAGTGGCAAACAGGTTCCGGTTGTTCGTCACCGAGAACGAGTAGCCGCCCGCTCCCGGAACCCCGTACGCCAGGATCATCGACCGCGCGCCCGGCAGATCGTCGAATTTGATATACGCTTCCAATGTGAAATTCCACGTTACGTCCAGCGCGATCTTGAAATCCGGATCCGGGACATAAACCCGCGCGCCCACGCCATTGAAATACAGGGAATAATCGCCGGCCTGGCCGGTGGGCGTGTCCGTCCGGAATTCCGGCCTGGAATTGGCGTATTGCGACTCCAGGATTTGGACCGTCGGCTGCAGCGTGAAGGATCCCTGGTTTTGCGCGGGCAATCCCCCGTTGAAATCGTACGCGATGACCGTGTTGGCGTTCACCGGCTTGGGCGCGTTGGCGACCGAGTCCAGCTGCGCCGGTTCCAAAATCGTATTGTGAATCCGCAACCGGTCGATCGATCCAATCAGTATACTCGAGGCCGTATGGGATGACCCAATGGAAAGCAAATTGTTCTGTAGCGCCCGCGCCAGGCCCGTGTGACCCAGCACGTTTGCCTCCTCTCCGTCCAGATAGAACACCGCGATATCGCCGGGGACCCAGGTCACGGCGATATGATGCCATTCTCCGGCAGGAACCGGCACTTGGCTGAGCCAGTCGTACACTCCCAGCGTAGTCCAGACAATATTACCATTGTTGAATCCCAACTTCAGGCTGTTGCCTATCCGAAAAATATCCTCCCAGGTCTGGGCGTACTGATCCACCTTCACCCACGCCTCCACCGTGAGCGGATTCTGGATCAGGTCCGCGAACGCCGCCTGCTCGCCCGCCGCGCTGAGGCCATCCACACCCGTGAACTGCATGGACTTGTCGTTGGCCGCCCCGGCGGGATTGTCATCGTTGACCACGACCGCGCCGGATACATCGGGCGGATTCGTCAATCCCAAAGTTCCCACCAATCCGCTGACGCTGTCCGTGGTGGTATCTCCACTCCCCTCGTTGAAATCAAACTTCGCCAGCGGTTGGGCCCCGGTTGGCATTTGCACGGCAACCAAAACACCCAGCATTATGAAAATCATCGCATATTGTTTCATCTATTCTTCTCCTTCTTGGAATTTTACCCAGTGTGAACTGGAACCACTTTCTGAGTCCCCGTGAAAGAGACTCAATTCCCATTTTTTTGAGCCTTTCCGGCACACGGAATCATTCCATCCCACACAGCCGCATCCTGTCTCGATATGCGCACCTCCTTGATAGTAAGCAGTGGATAAGGTGCGTTATTATATCATTTTTATTTATTTTTCAATACGATTCCATCGATTAAACGAAGGAGTGGATTTACGAATGACGGATTGACTATTCATGAAAAAGATTATGCCAATGCTGAGAGAGGAGTTGGCTCATCGGCCGTTACACCACTCTTGGTTTAACCTCTGTTCCGTCATCGGGGGATAACCGAATGGCATACCCGCATTAAGGTGCAGCAACCCACGTGTCATCTTCTTCGGTACGCGAAAACGGGATGGTTGAAGTTCGAAACGCCGTCTAGCGATCGTATTCCCGCAAGAAATCCTCACGGGAGACACCGATTTGGGAGCGGATGCACCGTAACGTCGAACTGTTGATGGTGGGATGATTGGGGATCGTCAGGGGTGTGGAGTTCGGTCCCGGTTTTCTCGTGTCAGGGCGATATGGTTTCCTTCCCTTACCCGTTGAAAACCAAGATTCTCGAAAGCCCGGATTACTTTGCGTAATGGCGCATCCACGGGAAATCCCGCCATTAGACCTGGATCCCCGCTTCCGCGATGAAAGCCTCCAAAACGGGAGGATCGGCTTCCAGCATTTCCTTGCCAAAGGTGTCGATTTGGGATTGAATAGCGGATTTCACATCCGCTAAAGCCGCTTCGTAGGTTTCACCTTGGCCTATCACGGCGCCCTTGAGTCCCAAGGAGTAAGCCACGTACGTGTCGGGATGTTTTTCCACAACAATTTTGATATTTTTCATGAATTCGCCTCGTTCCTTTTTCTTTCTTTTGTCAAAGCCTCATTGAAACCTTTTTACATTATAACCCCCTTTCTCTAGAACCTTCCGCTAAGGAAAAACAGGATCTGTTGAACATTTTAATTCCGATATTGGCCCGATTCCTTCAAAAAAAGATTTTCACAACCTGTGGGAATTTTCTTGACTCTCCAGCCTGGAAAACCTATACTTTACTGAACATTTGTTCTCTTGTAGAACAATCCAATCTCTTTGAATCATTATGGGTTGAGATGGCCAACGTCGACACCGTATTGGAATCCCTCCGCTCCGATCCTCACATCCGGGAGAACATCACCTTCTGGCATACCATGCCCCCCCAGCCGGCCGAATACGGCCCCTGGCCGGACGGCTTTTCTCCCGAATTGCGGGACGTCCTGAAACAACGGGGCATCGAGCGCCTCTACAGCCACCAGGCTGCGGCCGTCGATCTTGTCTTGCGGGGCGAAAACGTGATCGTGGTAACTCCCACCGCTTCCGGCAAGACCATGTGTTACAACTTGCCGGTATTGCATTACCTCACCCAAATCAATCCCGAAGCCCGCGCCTTGTACCTTTTCCCGACCAAGGCGCTGTCGCAGGACCAGGTGCTGGAGGCACGGGACATTGCCTCGCAATTGGGGCGTGATATCAAGATCCATACCTTCGACGGCGACACTCCCCAAACCGCCCGCCGCGCCATCCGCAACTCCGGCCATATCGTCGTCACCAATCCGGATATGCTCCATACCGGCATCCTGCCCCACCATACCTTGTGGATCCGGCTCTTCGAAAATTTGCAATTTGTGGTGGTAGACGAAGTGCATCACTACCGCGGCGTGTTCGGCAGTCATCTGGCCAACCTCATGCGCCGGCTCCGGCGGATCTGCCGCTTCTATGGCGCGAATCCCCGCTTCATCGGCTGCTCGGCGACCATCGCCAATCCCAAGGAACTCTCCGAGCAGCTCTTCGGTGTTCCATTCCGTTTGGTCGATAACAACGGTGCGCCCCGGGGCGAGAAGCATTTCATCTTTTACAATCCCCCGGTTATAAACCAGGAACTGGGCATCCGCAAATCGGTGATCAACGAGGCCAGCCGTATCGCCACCCGGTTCCTGCTGCAGGGCATCCAAACCATCGTCTTCGGACGCAGCCGCCTGCGTGTGGAAATCCTCACCACGTACCTCAAGCGGGCCATGGAACGTCATAAGAAAGATCCCGGTCTCATCCGCGGCTACCGGGGCGGCTACCTCCCCAACGAGCGCCGCGACATCGAGGAAGGCACCCGCTCCGGGCGTTACCTGGGCGTGGTCAGCACCAACGCCCTGGAACTAGGCATCGACATCGGCCGGCTTAAGGCGGCGGTGTTGGCGGGCTATCCGGGAACCATCGCTTCCACCTGGCAGCAGGGCGGCCGCGCGGGACGCACCCAGGAATCCTCGGTAGTCTTCCTGGTGGCCAGCTCCGCCCCGCTCGACCAATTCATCATCCAGCATCCCCGCTATTTCTTCAGCACCACCCCCGAAAGCGGCCTGGTCAATCCCGACAACCTGGCTATCCTCGCCAGCCACCTGAAATGCGGCGCGTTCGAGTTGCCGTTCAACGAAGGCGAACCGTTCGGCCGCGTGGAAGTCGAGGGGATCCTGCGCTATCTGGAAGAAGAACGCGTCCTGCGCCACTCGGGGGAGAAGTGGTTCTGGTCCAGCGCCGCCTATCCCGCCGAAGAGATTTCGCTGCGGTCGGCCAGCTCGGAAAATTTCGTGATCATCAACACCAGCGACGGCAACCGCGTGCTGGGCGAGGTGGACCTGCACAGCGCGCCCATGCTGATCCACGAACAGGCCATCTACCTGCACCAGAGCCAACCCTACGTCATTGATAAACTGGATTGGAACGGCCGCACCGCGTACGCCCGCGAGGTGGACGTCGATTACTACACCGATGCCGTCGAAGAGAGCGACATCAAGGTGCTGACCACAGACCTCTGCGAACCCATCCAGACCGAACGCAAGGACCTGTCCGCCCGTATCCACCGCTACTTCGGCGAAGTGGCGGTCAGCACGATCGTCCCCAAATACAAGAAGATCCGCTTCGAAACCCATGAAAACGTGGGTTTCGGCAACATCCACCTCCCCCAACTGGACAAGCAGACCGAATCGTATTGGGTGGAATTCCCTGCCGAATTGATGGAAGAACTGGCCCGGCAACAGGTGGATCTGGGCGGCGGCCTGCGCGCCCTGGCCACGGCGCTCGGCAATGTGGTCCCCGTGTTCGTGCTGTGTGATCCCCGCGACATCAGCACCGCTCCCATGGTGCGCGCCCCCTTCTCCGGCCTGCCGACCATCTACCTGTACGATGTCTATCCCGGCGGCATCGGCATCGCCCGCCGCATATACGACATCGACCAACAGCTCTTCAAGGCCGCCGATGATCTTCTCCGCGGTTGCCAATGCAAGCAGGGGTGTCCCTCCTGCGCCGGCCCCCCGCTCGAAATTGGCGATCGCGGCAAGAAGAGCGCGTTGGTGTTGTTGGAATGGTTAAAATGAAATAGTGGAAGGGTGGTTATCTATTGGAGTGCGCCACAATTTGTTAACTACGAATGGGTGAGGGCAGGAGAAGCCCCGGGAGGGGGAAATAGCGTCCCGAATGAAGCAGACGTAAAAGAACTTCTTGTGCTCCCGGAGCCCGTGTGGTATCACCCCCGCCGGGACAGGCTCATTTTCAGCAGAATCAATCCCGCGATGGCGGCGATGACTGACGCTGACAAAACCCCGATTTTCGACTGATCCAGCATTCCGGTTCCCCCAAACGCCAAGGACGCGACAAACAGCGACATCGTGAATCCGATGCCTGCCAGGAAGCCCACCGCCGTCAGCATACGCCAGTTGACTCCCGCTGGAAGCGACACCCACCCCAACTTCTCCGCGAGCCAGGACAATCCCACGATGCCTAACGGCTTACCGATCAGCAATCCGCCAAAGACGCCCACCGTCACCGCGCTGATCTGCATCGATTCGCCTTGGAGGGCGACTCCGGCATTAAACAACGCGAAGAGCGGCATGATGCCATACGCCACCCACGGCTCGAGCTGGTGTTCCAGCGAATGCAGTTGGCTGGCGGCCTGTTTGACTTTCTCTTCGAGCTCCTCGATTTGGACTTCTGTCTCTTCAAAGCTGGCCGGTTCGGAGATAGAGAGGATCCAATCCTTCAATTCCTGGGGATTCAAGGTCCGTTGCAATGGGATGGCGAATGCCAGCAGCACGCCGGCGATCGTGGCGTGAACACCGGATTTCAACATGAAATACCAGGCGATGATTCCCAAGACGCCAAACACGGCCATCTTGCGTCCTCCCAGCCGGCCGTAGCCATACGCCAGGGCCAGCAGGATCAATGAATAGATCAAACTCGCCCAGCTCAGCTGTTCCGTGTAGAAAAGAGCGATGACCAGGATCGCGCCCAGATCGTCCACAATCGCCAACGCGGTCAAGAACACCTTGACCGATAAGGGCACACGGCTCCCCAGCAGCGACAAAACCCCCAGCGCGAAGGCGATGTCCGTGGCCATGGGAATCCCCCACCCGCGGATTCCTTCTCCCCCCCAATTCCAAGCGGCGTAAATGGCGGCGGGAACCACCATCCCTCCCACCGCGGCGATCATCGGCAACGCGGCTTCCCGCGGTGAGGACAATTCGCCGACAATCAACTCCCGCTTGATCTCCAGCCCCACCATTAGAAAGAAGATGGCCATCAAGCCGTCGTTGACCCACAATAGGAGGGGTTTCTCCAGAGACCAACTCCCCCAGCGGAGGGCAAAGGGAATATCGAGCAGAGCGAAATACGCGGAGGCCCATTTCGAATTAGCCCATAGAAACGCCAGGATGGCCGCGGCGATCAGAATAATCCCCCCGATGCTTTCCTTGTGCACGAATGACTGAAAGGGACTTAAGAGCGCTTGATAACCGGATGGGTGGATTCGCGTTTCTTGCATGCATGTCTCCTTGTTGATTCTCTGGGATTTGAATTCAATCACGCAATACAGAATAAATACAGAATATAAATACAGAATAAAGAAGTGAGTATCTTAGCGCAATTTCACGATTCCACCGATACTCGCCCCCTAGCAGGGTGGGCTCAAAGCGTAGCCTAGCCCACCACCAAGGTCCCCCTTGCCCCCCGGCCGGGGTGAGGAAAGTCCTATCTTCATGCTTCCAATTCCCGAATGACGAATTCCTCGCCCTTCTTCCCTCCGCGCCCCTTTCAAGGGACGCTGGACAGCAGCCTGGGGTTTCAACCCTGGGCACAATCTATTCCATTCTCTTACGCAATGGATTGATTTCTTTATGCGTTTCATTCAATGTATCCCGCCGTAGGTTTTTCATCCAACTTTGGATTTGGCCTCTTTGAATCTGCGCGTCTTATTGTTTGAACCTAATGCTTTATTGCCAGGAATCTTTATTGCCAGGAATAGCCATGAAAAAAGAAATCCTCACTCTCAAAACGTCGGCCCGGACCGAATTCCTCCCCCTCTTCCAAAAAGTTCAGGGGATACTGAGCGGATGGGGCGTCAAGGATGGCCTCTGCGTTTTTTATGTCCCGCACACCACCGCGGGGATTTTCGTCAACGAAGGTTGCGATCCCGACGTGATCCGCGATATCCAAAACACGCTCGACCGCTTGGTTCCCTGGCAGGGGGGCTATCATCACATCGAGGGCAATTCCGCCGCCCATATCAAAGCCACCCTGGTGGGTAACAGCCGCCAGGTGTTGGTTGAAAACGGCCGCCTTCAGCTAGGCCGCTGGGAAGAGATTTTCTTCGCCGAATTCGACGGCCCCCGCACCCGCCAATTGATCCTGACGTTTATCGACGCGAAATGAGATAGGAGATGTGGATCGTAAGGTGGTCTCCAAGCAATGCGCGGTGACGAGTTAATTGTAAAAGATCTTTTTATATAAAAATTTTTTTGGAAATTGGAATCGATATGCCTGTCCGCTAAGCCTTGCTGGATCGCACGCGTGTCACCGCTTTCCTTCCCTGATGGAGGATCCCTGGCCCATCGTGTTGCACCGAGGGCTGGCCGAGAAGATTGGAATTCATCTTCTGATCGGCTTTGGGACTTCCCCTCTTCCTGTTTTTCCCTTTATTCTTAGGAGCACCATTCACCCTAGAGGGATGGGCCTAAAACCAATTCGTGCTGTTTCCAAGGGAGAAGAACCATGAAACTCAACCGACGACATTGGCTGCAAACCGCTGGGGCTGGTTTGGGCTTGCTGGCCTGGGCTGGGCCGCTTTCCCGGGCCGTGGAACCCGAAACATTCGCGAAGCCATCCCGGATGAAGGTGGGACTCGTGACCTATAATCTTGCCAAGGACATGGATATCGAAACGCTTATCAAAACCTGCGAGGCGGCCCAGATCCAGGGGGTCGAGCTGCGCACCACTCATGCCCACGGCGTAGAAGTATCGTTGAACCAAGAGCAGCGCGCGGTGGTCAAGAAGCGCTTTCAGGATTCCGCTGTCGAACTGATGGGGCTGGGCAGCGCCTTCGATTACCACACGCCGGACCAGACCAAGTTACGCAAGGACATCGAGGCCACAAAGGAGTACATCCTTCTCGCCCGGGATGTCGGTGCGTCCGGCGTCAAGGTGCGGCCCAACGGTTTTCCCGAGGATGTTCCCCGGGAAAAGACCCTCGAACAAATCGGCCAGTCCCTGCGCGAAATCGGCGCATTCGGCCAGGATTATGGCATCCAGATCCGGCTCGAGGTTCACGGCCGGGGGACCAGCGAACTGCCCCATATCAAAACCATAATGGACGTAGCGGATCATCCAAACGTGGGCGTCTGCTGGAACTCCAACGCCACAGACCTGGCCGGCGAGGGATTCGATTACAATTTCAACCTGGTCAAGGACAAGATTTTTGTTTGCCACATGAACGACTTATTCAATGACCGCTACCCCTACCGCCGCCTTCTGACCCGCCTCAACGAGATCGGTTTTGAAGGCTACTGCCTGGCTGAACTGCCCCACACCAGCCCCGATCCCGTGATCGTGCTGAACTACTTCCGCGCCCTGTGGCTGGCATACCAGAACCTGCTATGAGGCCGGAATTGTTGGATTCTCCGCCTTATCGTAACTACTATTGACTCGCATAGAGACATTTCTCAATTCTGGATGCGAAGTTTGGGCCTTGATGGATGCGCCGAATCATTCGTTATCCATTTGGGAGAGAAAAATGGGTGAGGGTAATTTGAGTAGAATTGGACCTTGATGTCCGCCCTTCTCCCGGAGTCCGTAGAATCGATCAGACACATCCGGTACGCATTTTCCTAATGAATTAAAAAGGGGGACAAATTCTTCAGATATCTACAATCACTCACTACAATCTCTTCAACATATTCTTCGCTTCCTCTACCGAAATCTTCTTGGTGGGGAGGGGGAACTCCAGCGTGTCCCCATTGGGGCGGAATCCGCCGCCGTCCACGTCCACGAAGATGGGATTCGTATAGGCGCAGGGATGCATTTCCGATTGCCAGCTGGTTCCATACCCCGTGGCCAGGGTGAAATTCTCCCCATAGGCCACCACGATCAGGTGGCTGTCTTCACTCAACGGCACGGAGATCGTCCGGTCGAATTTCACCACTCCGTCCGTGAACCAATCGGGATGGCTGGCCCGGGTGAAATTCACGTCCGGCCGTTGCCGCCCGTTCACCAGGACCTGCACCCGGTCGATGTCGATCCAGTCCGTGCATTGCACCCGCACCTTCAACGGGATTTCCCCCACCGCCCGGACCGATCCGCCGGGCCCGGTTCCGTCCCCGGTTTCCACTTCCACGAACGGGCCATTGGTCACCAGGATCTTACCTGCCTTGGCGTTACGCACGATCTCTTTCCAATCGATTTCGGCAGGCTTTTCTTTGGAACTGGGAACAAAAATCCGCCAGCCGCCCACGCCGTTGCCATGTACCGAGTGCGCGTCCGAGACCGCCACGCTCCAATACCGGTGGCCCTGGTTCAGCATCTGCAGCCAGATGAATTGCCGGTGATAGCGCAATTGCTCCTCCCCCTTGCTCCCTTTCGTGATCCGGAACGGGGCCCGTGTCAGAATGTTGCCGTCCTGGGTGTTCGGCCCCCAGGTCTCCGCCGCGTCGATCAGGTCTTGGAGGCCCAGAAATCCCCCATCCTCGCGGCCGTCGCCGTCCCGGTCGATGAAATCCTCCACCATGTCGGGATGGTTGAGTTGCACCCACCGTTCCGGCATGGCGCCCTGGAAATCGCGCAGTACGATGGCGTTCAGCCGCGGATCTTTTTGCCATTGCGGCGCTCCTCCGTCCTGGGTCAGTGGTACCGGTTTAAAGGGAAATGCGTTGAAATGCGCGCCCGAGCCGGTCAACTCAATTCCCGGAATCGTCGTCATTTCTTCCGCCAGCCCCAGTTTGTTGATATACGGTTGCCAATCGTACAGGCGGTTGTGCTCCGTGGTCGGCGCGAATTCGATGTGCTCCGCTGCCAAGTTGATGATCCGGTCCTCGGTCCCGCAGGTGTTGTCCCCGCTAGGAGTCGAGTGGTTATGGAAATCGGCGCTGATCCAGCCGGACGTATCCACCACCCGCCGCAGAATGCCCCGGATGGGACACATTTCCCCCGCGCCTAAGGTGACCGTTCCTTCCAGGTGATCGTATTCGATTCCCCGTGTCACGATGACTTTATACTGCCCCGGCGGCGTTTGCACCACGAAGCGGCCGGTTTCCGAGTGGTATTGCTCCAGGCAGCCATGGGCCCGGTTGGCAGGCCCCAGGTTGGGATTCGGGGTTCCATTGATGCCGAGGATCTGGACCTTGCAAGGCAAGGCGCGGCCGTCCTCGCCCCGGATGTCGAACGCGAAGGCGGACGCCGGCCCCATGGTCAGGGTGAAACTGCTGCTCTGGCCGGCCTCCACTTTCAGGGTGGATTTTACCGGGGAGCGTCCCAGATCCTCGGCCGTCAATTCATACTCGCCGGGAGGGAGATTGAACGACAAATTTCCCTCGTCGTCCGGATAGGCGGTCAACGTCTGTTCCCCCATGGGAATGATCACTTTGCCGCTCGGGATGGGTTGGCCTTGATCGTCTTTCAGGGTGCCTGTCACCATCCCCGCGCCCTGCGAAAAGACGACGACTCCGAACGCCTGCGCAGGGGAATGGCCGATGGCGATAAACCGTTCGTAGCGGATTTCCTGCCCCGGCCCCAACTCCAGGTCGGCCGGGGGCGCTGCCACATCCTTCTGCAGCCAACCGAAGGCATATCCCACCTTGTCCCGGGGATCCACCGCGTCCGCCACCGTGATCCCCTGAATGGTTTTCACATCCGAGAGACGGTCGATCCGGTCCTGGGTACCGATCTTGATGGCCGTTCCGCTTTCGTTCCGCAGCGTAGTCGTGACGATCAATCCCGCCCAATCCTCGCCCAGACGGTATTCGTGGCATTTGAACAGGCCTTCGTTCATGGCCGCGGTGACCACGGTTTCCACCACCGCCTCTCCGTCTTTCCCGTCCTTTACGACGCGCACATACGAGACCGGCCCTTGCTGGTTGGAGGGAGCGAAGAGCGTCAACTGGTCGTTGTTTTCTCCCCGGAACGTCAAATCGTACAGACATCCCGGCGTGACCGCGTTCCACAGGGTCCCCATGTTGGCCTTCCGCAATGGCGCGTTGCATGAGATCACCGCTTCAATCCGGTTGTTGCGCAGGATGAAGTCGCCGATGATTCCGTCCGCTTCCTTTCCGCCCGGCAGCTGATCCTTGTTTTGTGGGCCTATTTCGAACGCTTCCGGCGCCGCCCAGGCCAATCCACTGGTGACCAAAACCAACAATCCCAAGAGTCCGATTCCCGCTTTCCTCTTCATGAATCGCTCCTCATGACTGAGCTATGGTTTGATGAGACCATTTTTCCAAAAAAAAGCGGGAGAGACTAGGGAAATTCGTGTTGCAATCCTGCTGATTGTTTTCATTGCGCCGGCATTCCTGACTGCTCCTCATCTTTTCTTCCTCTCCCGGAGGAAGAGGGAATGGAAGGGCGGGAGAACGAAACTCCGGGTGAGCCGCGGGCACCGATGGGTTACGCCGCGCTAACCCATCCTGCGAGGGCAACGCCGCCACGGCATCGTATCGGACGGACACCAAAGTCCGCCCCTACAATGAATTCAACACCCTGGCCCGATTGCAGGGGGAGAGGGCCGGGGTGAGGGGGAATTCGGTGTCCCCCCGCGTATCTTGAATGATTCCTCCCCCCGCGGCAACATGATCCACAATACAACACTACACCTTCAGGCACAGCCGCTCATGGCAATTATCGATTTACTCTACCAAAAACTGGCCCGCCCTATCTTCTTCCGTTTCGATCCTGAAACCATGCATGAATGGGTCATGGGCTGTTTGCGTTGGGCGCGCCCGGTCAAACCTGTCCTGCGTTCCTATTTCCGGATCGACGATCCCCGCCTCGCGCAGGAGATCTGGGGCCTGCATTTCGCCAATCCCATCGGCCTCGCGGGCGGATTCGATAAAAATGCCCTTCTGCCGGATTTTTGGGATGCCTTCGGTTTCGCTTTCTTCGAAATTGGCACAGTTACTCCTCTTCCGCAACCGGGGAATCCGAAGCCGCGCCTCTTCCGGTATCCGGCCGATCAGGCCCTCGTCAACCGGATGGGTTTCAATAACGACGGCTGTGAGGCCATCGCCCGCCGCTTGGACGAATCGGCCGCCCGGCGCGGCGGCCCAACGGCGGTGGTGGGTGTCAGCCTTGGAAAACAGAAAGACACGCCAGCGGATGACCTCGCGCGCGTGATCCGGGATTACCAGACCAGCCTTGAAGCTCTCTACCCCCATGCCGGTTTCTTCGTGGTGAACGTCAGTTCGCCCAATACCCCCAACCTGCGCGATCTTCAGGAAGCCGGCCCGTTGCGGCAATTATTATCCGCCTTGAAAGAGCGCCTGGCGTCGCTGGATTCTCCTGCCAAGCCCCTCTGCCTGAAACTGTCGCCCGACCTGGGCGATGACGCCGTCCGCCAGGCGGTGGATGTGGCCCTTGCCTGCGGCATCGATGGCTTCATTGCCACGAACACCACGAATCAAACCGGTTCCCGCGAATCCGGGGGACTGAGCGGCAAGCCTCTGCGCCCACGCTCCACCGAGGTGATCCGCCTCATCGCGCGACAGACCGGCGGAGCGCTGCCGATTATCGGCTGCGGGGGGATTTTCACTGCCGAAGACGCTATCGAAAAATTCCAGGCGGGCGCCTGGCTGCTGCAACTCTATACTTCCTTTGTTTACGAAGGCCCCGCGGTGGTCCGGAACCTCCTCCGAGGGATGCTGGAGTTAATGGACCGGCAGAATCTAT
>Ga0067045_1031332_pt1 | contig 12551 bp, 7 predicted proteins | sample TerdegcTABiofilm_FD_59184 | JGI IMG/M metagenome (GOLD analysis project Ga0067045, IMG submission 59184) | Combined Assembly of (Gp0054472, Gp0054536) Wastewater bioreactor microbial communities from Singapore -Terephthalate degrading...
GGAAGAAAAGGAGAGGGTTTCCATTCAGAATTGTGGGATCGGGGCACGGTTTCTTGCCTTTCCCATTTTTCCAGAGCTTTTCCTTTTCCCTTCCCCTATTCGCACTTCATTCCGCTGAATACTTACCCAAGGCCCAGAGTGGCGGGACTTGACCGGCACGGTTGGGTGCGATACCTTTTACTTCTCCGGCACTTACGGAAGCGTGAGCGGGTCTCCGAGACCGGTATCCATTGCCAAGAGAAGCGTCGATCCGCGTGACACCCTCTCCCGAGGCGCGTTGTGGCGCGCAAGCCCTTGGATTCTCACACCTTGTGCTGTGGTGGCTGTAGCTCAATCGGTTAGAGTACCAGACTGTGGATCTGGGTGTTGGGGGTTCGAGTCCCCTCAGCCACCCGTTATAAAGCCTTGCGTGACAACGAGTTACGCAGGGCTTTTTTCGTATGCTGGAAGTGTCGATTAGGCGCCGTGCTACCCCGGTGCTACCTCGAAAGAGAATCCGGCCGGCGTCAAGGAACTGGCACCACATCGAGAAGACTGGTTCGCCTTGGGAACCCATGCCCGCTCGGAGGGCTGGGCCCGATAGGCACCTCGATGGACTCGGCTGTGGAGATCGGATCGCTGCCTCTCGTACGCCCCGCAATCCGATGCCTCGCTTTTCCGACTCCGGATCCGGCGCGAGGAAGGTTCGCTTGGCGTTTCCCTTGGTCCGTTCCCTTCCCTCCACGGGCTCCGCGGCGTCGGAGGACAACTCGCGATGAACGCTGCCCGCCGTGTGGCCTTCCCCTGTTGTGCTCCCTCGCTTGCGCTTCGGGCTAGTATCGGGCGATCAACAATCCGGACTACTTGTCAACGTAGCACAGGACCCGCTGCTGGAGCGTATCGGCGTTGAGCCACAAGGGGCCCTGGCCCGGAGAGTCGCCGAAGTCGAGGACCCGGACCACGGACTCCCAGTCGGCCGCCTCGGGCACGAGGTCCGTGAGACGGTTGCCGGCCTCGGTCTCAAAGAAGGTCCGGCTCCAGGCGTTGCTGGCCTGCGTAGGGAAGAGGGCCAGGTAGAGGATGTCGAGTTCGACCAGTTCGTTGAAGAAATGGGTCCCCAGGGAGACGTCGGGCACCAAGTCGTCGCGCATGGCCACGATCTCGCAGAGGGCGGAGACCGTGTCGATCTCGGCGAAGGAGACCGGCACCCCCAACGACGGCGTCGTGGTTCCCCAGCGGCCTGGCCCGATCAGGAGGATCGTCTTCGGCGCCCGGGGCCCGTCGGCGTGCATGATCCGGCCGATGAGCCGGGCCACGGCGTAGCGGTCACGCAACGGGAGGTCGCCGTAGACCGCAGGAACGATGTAAACCACGCGGTCCACGTTGATCCGCCGGCTCCTCCCGATGACCGCGCCGCTCGCCTGGAGCACGACTTGCTGCTCCTGGAGGTCGGGCGGGAGTTCCACCGCGGTGCCGCACCCATAGACCTGCAAGGGCCGGCACTGCACCAGGTTGACCTTGTACCGGCCGGAGCTCGAGACGTTCGTCGTGAACTCGGTATCAACCGGGCAGCCGTAGGCCGCCTCCAGAGCCGCGAGCATCTGGCGCATGTCGTCGATGTACGACGTCTCGGAGAGGAGCGGGTCGAAGGTGAGCATCCGCGCCGCCAGCGGGTTCAATCCCCGCTCCGCGACCCACTCGGCCAGGTGCGCGTCCTCCGTGGCGAACAGGTCGATCGGCAGGCCGTCGCTCCGCTGCGCCGCCTCCGCGAAGTCGATGGAGATGAGTTGATTGGCTTCCAGGTCGATCACGTCGACGTTGCGCTGCGAGTACCTTCGCACCTCGTCGGCGCGGGCCTCGGGCCGGCGTTCGGGGGCGTTGAGGGCCACGACGCGGGTGTAGTCGTCGTCGGATCGGTCCACCGCCCGCGTGCCGAGCCCGAAGACCAGGCGCAACATGCCGGCCTCGGGGTCGATGTAGGGGCTCCAGACGTAAGGATTGAACGACAGGCCCACACCGGCCATGTGCGGATAGAAGAGCGCGCCGTACCGTGTGCCCGACACCCGTTGGACCAGGAGCGACATCTGCTCGTCGCGTTCGAGGATCCCGCGTTGGGCACGGTAGCGGAGGGCCTTCTCGCTCATCGTGCTGGCGTAGATGGTGCGGACGGCCGACATGAAGTCTTCGAGGCGTTTCTGGTGCGGCCCTTGGTTGGCGCAGAAGACGCTCTCGTACTTGCCCGCGAAGGCGTTTCCAAAACTGTCCTCCAGCAAGCTGCTGCTGCGCACGATGATCGGCGACTGGCCGAAGTAGTCGAGCATCTCGGCGAACTCGCGCCGGATGTATTCGGGGAACCGGCCGGTAAGGATCCGCCGCCGGGCCTCCTCCGTCCCGTCCAGGAATGTGGCCGCATCGCGCTGCTTCTGGCGAAGCCACCAGCAGCCATTTTCGACCAGGAAGGTGTAGAAGACGTCGGACCCGATGAAGAAGGAGTCGTGGGCCTCGAGGAGGTCTGACCAACGGGGATCGGCGCGCCGGAGGATCGCCCTCGCCAGGAGCATCCCAACCGCCTTGCCGCCGATCAGCCCGGTGCCGATCATCCGCTTCCACACGGCCAGCACGTCGCCGAGCGTGAGACACCCCTCGGCGAGCTGAAGCATACGCTCGTCGCGCGAGACGGCCATCCGGAGAAGTGTCCGCAGGGTCTGTCGCGTCTCCTCGGGCGGGCGCTCGCCTCGCTCGACCGCGGCCCAGAGTTCCTCGGCCTGCATGCACCGGCGGTTCCACACGCCGAACCGGAACCGCACGGAATCCATCCCGGCCCACGGGATCGACGTGAGGATCTCTGCCGTGGTGGAGCTCTCGACCACCTGGAGGAATTCGTTTCCCGTCCAGGCATGGAGCATGTACATCGTCGGCGAGTAGCGATGCTGCACCTTGATCGGCTGGACGTAGAGTTGCCCTCGGTGGCGGTAGACGTCGAGGAAGATCTGGGTCGTCTCGGAGATGGGCGTGGTGGCGTGGAACGAATGGCAACCGCGCAAGAGGGCGAAGTAGGCGAGCGACTCGATGTCGAGGATGTACGGGCACGTGAGCATGAAGAAATTGCCCAACATGCGGTCGCTGTTCCAGTCGCCCGCCAGGGTCGAGAGGCAGTCGAACAGCAGATACGCCCCGCGTCCGGCCTGACTCACCGCGCGGTGAATCCCGGTGATGAACTGCTCGAAGCCGTCGGCCACCTCGAGGCGGCAGACGTCGACGCCGGGTCCTTCTTCGACCAGCGGCGGGTGGTCGCCGAAGCGGAAGTAGACGAGCTTGCGTCCCTTGGCCCGGGCGTAATCGCAGAAGGGTTTGACGAACGGGACGTAATCGTCGACGGAGTCGATCTCCCAGACAATGTTGTCCCCCGGGATCAGGCCGCGGAGCACCCGATCCAACCCGGCCAGACCGGTGCTCAGTTGGGCATCGCCCATGCCGTGGGCCCTCTGGGACCAGAGCCTTTGGAAATGGCGTTTAGCCCCGAAGGGGCGGAATGCGACAGCCCAGGGCAACGCCCTGGGGAAGCGAGATGGAAGGAACACCGAAGCCCTGAAGGGGCGAAATCCAGGCTTCTCCCGTGCTCTTGTCCCGCCCTTTCAGGGCTCCCGATCTCGCGTGCTCATGGTTCCCCAGGGCGTTGTCCTGGGCTGTCCTATCTCGCCCCTTTCGGGGCTAACAAGCTCATTCAGTTACACCAGCCCTTGGGCGAGCATGGCGTCGGCCACCTTGACGAAGCCGGCCACGTTGGCGCCCTGGACATAGTTCACCTGGCCGTTGCCGCTGGTACCGTAACGGACGCAGTTGGCGTGGATCGACTTCATGATCCCGTGGAGCTGCTGATCCACGTCTTCGCGGGAGCGTCGCATGCAGCCGCTGTTCTGGTTCATCTCCAGGCCCGAGACCGCCACGCCGCCGGCATTGGCCGCCTTGGCCGGGCCGTAGAGGATCTTCGCTTCGAGAAAGACCCTCATGCCCTCGGGCGTGGTGGGCATGTTGGCCCCTTCGGAGACGCAGAAGCAGCCGTTCTGCACGAGGGTCTTGGCGTCGTCGCCGCTGATCTCGTTTTGCGTCGCGCTGGGGAAGGCCAGGTCGCACTTGACGCCCCAGGGCTTCTGGCCGGGGTAGTACTTCGCGCCCTTGAAGTGCTCGGCGTACTCGGCGATGCGCCCGCGGCGGATTTCCTTGAGCTGCATGACCCAGGCCAGCTTTTCGGCGTCGATTCCGGCCTCGTCGACGACCATGCCGCTGGAGTCGGAGAGCGTGATCGCCTTGGCGCCGAGCTGGTTCAGCTTCTCGACGGTGTACTGGGCCACGTTGCCGGAGCCGGAGACCGTGGCAGTCTTGCCGCGGACGCTGTCGCCGCGGGTGGCGAGCATTTCCTGGGCGAAGTAGACGGAGCCGTAGCCGGTGGCCTCGGGCCGGATGAGCGACCCGCCGTAGGCGAGCCCCTTGCCGGTCAGTATGCCGCAGAACCGGTTGGTCAGCTTCTTGTACTGCCCGAAGAGGAAGCCGATCTCGCGTCCGCCCACGCCGATGTCGCCGGCGGGGACGTCGACGTCCGGCCCGATGAAGCGGGACAGTTCGGTCATGAACGACTGGCAGAACCGCATCACCTCGTTGTCGCTCTTCCCCTTGGGATCGAAGTCGGAGCCGCCCTTGGCCCCGCCCATCGGCAGCGTCGTCAGGCTGTTCTTGAAGACCTGCTCGAAGGCGAGGAACTTCAGCACGCTCAAGGTCACGGTGGGATGGAAGCGCAGGCCGCCCTTGTAGGGGCCGATCGCGCTGTTCATCTGGACGCGGTAGCCGCGGTTCACGTGGATCTCGCCCCGGTCGTCGACCCAGGGAACCCGGAACATCAGGACCCGCTCCGGCTCCACCATCCGTTCCAGGATCTTCGCCTTGCGATACGCCGGATTGGCCTGCACGACGGGCAGGACCGACTCGACGACCTCGCGGACCGCCTGGTGGAACTCCGCCTGGGCGGGGTTCCTGGCGACGACGTAGGCCATGAACTCGTCGACAGGCGAAGGAATACTGCGGACCGCGTCTTCCAGGGTCCCCGATGCAGACGACTGAGCCATACTCACCTTACTCCTTATCGTTGGTTACGGTTTGCAAAAGCGGTGGATATAGTCGAGGTAGTGTTTCAGAAGCCAGAGTTTTTCGAGGAACTCGGGCCAGCCGCAGGCCGGCTTGAAGCCTTCCTCCATCTCCGGGGCCACCATGCCGTTGGCGGTCACGTTGCCGCGGAGTTCGTTCCAAAGATCGGCCCACGCGGCCAGCGCGCTGTCGTTCACCGAGGCCACGACGTAGCGGAAATTCCGAAGCGCCCGATCTTCCGGAACGCTTGAGCTTTCCAGGGCCTTGCTGATCCGGCTCTCGATCGACGCTTGAGGGTTTTCCGACATCGAGTCTCTCCTCCGGTGCTGACCTGGGCGGAAACGCCTTGGACGATCACGCCGATCCCACGGACGTACCTCAACGTAGCCTCGCGGTGACAAGAACGGAGCCGCGCCCTCACGAGCAATTGGCGTGCCCGAGCGTCCGAAAGTCTGCAATTGCAGACCTAACGCCTTGCAAAAAAGCGACTTAGTTGCACCGCGACGCCTCAGACTGCCGGAGACCGCGCCCTGGGGGTTTGGCCCGCAGACATCAGCCCCGGAGAAAGGAAGGCGGAAGACAGAGCCTCAACCCTTTAATAGGAAACCAGTTGCGACAAGTGTGCAAAGCTTGACCAGGGGTGTTGCTTTGGAGTCATTCGACATCCCGGGAGGGCGAGGCTCCCGCCGAGCCGGCAGCACGCGCACGTCTCCCCGCAAGTGTTCAGCGGAATGAAGTACGAATAGGGGAAGGGAAAAGGAAAAGATCTGGAAAAATGGGAAAGGCAAGAAACCGTGCCCCGATCCCACAATTCTGAATGGAAACCCTCTCCTTTTCTTCCCCATTTTTCCCTGCTTTTTCCTTTTCCCTTCTCCTCATTCCTGCAACTTCATACGGCTGAAGTGTTACCTTTTTCCTTCTCTTCTTCCGACAACTTCGTACGGTTGGCGTGTTACGTCTCCCCGAATTCACAACGGCTCGGCAGGAGCCTCGCCCTCCCAGGATAACGCCGCTCAGGCTAGGAAGCCTGAGCTACAACTCGCCGGTGCCGGGCGGTTCGAGGTTGTACTTCCGGATGCGGTGCCGCAGGGTATTGCGGCTGATCCCCAGAAGCCGTGCGGCCCGGACCTGGTTGTGGCCGCACTGGTCCAGGGCCCGGGCCACCAGCGACCGCTCGATCATGTCGATCACGCTGGCACGGGCGCCGGGACCGATTCCGTGAAAGAGGTCCCGCACGAGGGCATCGACGCGCTGCTGGAGATCGGGCGGGGGCTCTTCGCCGGACGCCGCGGGGACCGCTCGCTCCTGCTCCCCCTCGAAGACGACGTGTTCCGGGAAAAGCACGTCGCCTTTGCAGACGACGACGGCGCGGCGGAGGCAGTTCTCCAACTGCCGCACGTTGCCGGGCCAGTGGTACGACTGGAGCTTGCGCACCGCCTGGTCGGAGACGTAGCGGACCGTGCTTTCATACTCCGCGGTGAAGCGGCCGACGAAGTAGTCGACCAGGGCGGGGACGTCGTCGAGCCGGGCACGGAGCGGCGGGAGGTGGATCGAGATGATCCGCAGCCGGTAGTACAGGTCCTCGCGGAACCGGCCCTCCTGGACTTCCTTTTCGAGGTTTTTGTTCGTGGCTGCCAAAATGCGGGCGTTCACCCGGATCGTGTCGGCGCCCCCCAAACGCTCGAACTCCCCTTCCTGGAGCACGCGGAGCACCTTGGCCTGGGTGGAGAGCGACATGTCGCCGATCTCGTCGAAGAAGAGGGTGCCGCGGTGGCACCGCTCGAACTTGCCCACGTAGCAGCGATCGGCCCCGGTGAACGCGCCCCGTTCGTAGCCGAACAGTTCGCTTTCAAAAAGCGTCTCCGGGATCGCGGCGCAGTTGACGGCCATGAACGACTTGTCGGCCCGCGGGCTGTGGTGGTAAATCGCCCGGGCCACCAACTCCTTGCCGGTGCCGCTCTCGCCGGTGATCAGGACCGTCACGTCCTTGGCGGCCACCTGTCCGATGAGTTTGAACACCTCTTGAATCTTCCGGTTGCTGCCGATGATCTGCACGCCGCCGCCGGCTGAGGAGGTGACCCTGGTCATCGAGCTGGGGAGGCTCACGACTTCCTTCATGAGCCGGCTGACCTCGATGGCATCGGCGGCGATCCGCTTCAACTCCTCCGTGTCGAAGGGTTTCAGGAGGTAATCATAAGCCCCCAGCTTCATGGCCTTGATGGCGGTGTCGGTCGTGCCGAAGGCGGTCATGATGATGACCGGCGTCTTGACCTGCGCCCGCTTGATCTCGACCAAGGTATCCAGGCCGTTCAGCCCGGGCATCTTGTAATCGAGGAGGATGACGTCGAACGACTCCCGGGCTAGCCGGTCCAGCGCGGCGATGCCGTCGGTGCAGGAGGCGACCTCGTAGCCTAGCTTGGTGAACAGCCGGGTGAGGAAGTGCACCAGCCCTTCGTCGTTGTCGACCACCAGGAATTTCGGCATGCGGGAAGCCCTTTGGGCAACAGGTCAGAGAAGGAAAAAGGAAAAGAAGAGAAGGAAAAAAAGAAAAGAAGTGGGAAAAAGGAAACCGCCACCAGAATGACCTTGCGGTCGATTCAGTCGCCATGGAATCCTCTTTCTTGCTCTTTTCCTATTTCCCCCTCTTTTTCCTTTTCCCTTTGTCTTTTCCGTGAGCAACTTCAAACGTTCTCCGCCGGGAGTGAGATCAAGAAGGTGGTGCCGGCGCCGGGCCGGCTTTGCACGGAGATCGTGCCGGCGTGGCGATCGACGGTCTGCTGGACGATCGCCAGCCCGAGCCCGGAGCCGGTCGCCTTCGTGGTGAAAAAGGGCTCGAAGAGGCGTTCCACGTCGGCCGGTTTGATCCCGGGTCCGGTGTCCGCGATTTCGATCCGAAGCCGGTGCCCGGCCGCCGCGTCCTTGCACTCCGTGTCGACGGTGATCGACAACCGGCCGCCGTCGGGCATGGACTCCAGGGCGTTGACGAGGAGATTGACGACGGCTTCGCCCAACTGGCGGCTGTCGCCCTTGACCGGCGGCAGGTCCGGGGCCACCGTCTTGACGATCTCCACTTCCTGATGGTTCGCCCGGGGCTGGACGACCAGCAGGGCGTCGTCGACGAGCTTGGCGAAATCGACGTCGGTCCGGCAGGGCTCTTGGGGTCGGGCGAAGTCGAGGAAGTGGTTGATCGTGGCCTCCATGCGCTGGACCTGGCGCATGGCGATGGCCATGTCTTCGGCCTGATCGGGCGCGAGTTCCGCGTCGTCGCCGAACGACTGGAGGAACAACTTGAGCGAGGTAAGCGGGGTGCGAATCTCGTGGGCCACGCCCGCGGCCAGCCGGCCCAGGGCAATCAGGCGTTCGGAGCGGGCCGCGGCCTGAAGGGTTTCTTTGAGGCGGTCTTCCGATTTGCGGAGTTCGTCCTCGGTGGTGCCGATCTGGCGCTGGAGCCGGGTGTGGCGGTCCCAGAGTTGGCCGGCCATGTGATGGAAGGCGGCGTCGAGCCTTCCGATCTCGTCCGCCCCCCGCAGGGAATCGGCCCGAACGGCCTGCTCGAAGTCGCCGCGGGAGAGGGCGTCGGCCGCCTCGCTCAAGGCCCGGATCGGCGACGTCACGCTGGAGGCCAAGAGCCACGACAGCCCGATCGCACAGAACACGGTCAGCGCGATCGCCACCCGGATGCTCGCGGCCATCCGGTCGGAGCCGGCGAACGCCTCGTCGCGGTCCTGCTCGACCACGACGTACCAGGGCGTATCGGCCACGGGCCGCGACGCGCCAAGCACGGGAATCCCGCGGTAGTCGGTGTAGATCGGCCCGGACCGCGTGCCGCCGAACAGGTTCGTAAAACTCTCCGACCGGGCGATGTTCTCCTTGAGGATGCGCCGAGGCTCCTTGTGGGCGAGGAACGTCCCGGTGCTGTCGACCAGGTAGCATTCACCCGTTTCCCCGAGCGACACCCGCAACACCTGGGCCACGATGGCCTGCGTGCTCACGGTCGCGCCCACGACGCCGGCCGGGGCGCCATCGTCGCCGCGGATCGCCTCGGCGATGCGAAGCACCGCCTCGCCTCGCGACGCGTCCCAGGTGACCGGCGAGAGATAGGTGCCCGTCGCCGCAGCCTGCCGGCGCCACACCTCGTCGTCCGACGCCAAGGGGTCGCTGTCGTAGAGAGGCTGCCCGCTGCGACCGAGGACCACAAAGCGGTTGTAGACATGGTACTGGCTCTCCACCAACCGGAGGTAGGCCGCGATCTGCTGCGGATTCAGCGATCGGAGGACCGACGAACGGGCGACCACGGCGAGGTCGGCCGTGCGCTCGGCCATCCAGCGGCGCAGGAGTTCCGCCTTGTCGGCTGCCAGGTTCTCCAACTGATTGGTGACCGTGGTCACGATGAGCCGATTGGCCGTCTGCACGGAAAACACGCCCACGATCCCCAGCGGGATCGTGGAGACCAGTAGAAACGCTGCGGCAACGCGGAATCGCAGACCCTTGAAGAATGACAATGGCACCATGTCGGGAGTACCTGGACACAGAATGATTATAACCTCCGTGGCCCGGCCGCCGGTAGTAGGAAATACATGGGGCGGCCGGAGCGCAGCGACGGAACGCCGGGACTCACTCCGCTCGGTCCGTCGTCCATGCCTCGCATGGACGATCCGAGGCGCAGCAGCGTCTTCTGTCTCCTTGACGGCGAGTTGTATCCCTCTTTTTCTCTAGCCCAGGCGTTCACGCCTGGGGCGCCGAGGCCGCGACGTTGCTTTCCAGCCCCTTCAGGGGCTTCCGCGGGCGAAAGCCCCTGAAGGGACTTGAGGTCCGGGCTTATTACGTCCGCGACCCAGGCGTGAACGCCTGGGCTAGAGAAAAGAGGAACGGCGTTCCTCACGCGATCGCAAGCCGCCTTGGATCGCGTGAAATGCTTGCACCGTGCCGGCCCGGGGGGCACAATGGGCGGCATCAGGCAGACGCCCATCCCCGGAAGAAGACAAGGAGACCTCGATGTCCGCTGCGAAGACCCGTACCACGGCGTCGCGGAGGGATTTCTTGAAGACCGCGGGGGCGGCCGGCGCCGCGACGGTCGGCGGGCTCTCCCTCGCCCGCTCGGTCCATGCGGCCGGCAAGCAGGAGATCCGCATCGGCATGATCGGCTGCGGCGGGCGGTGCTCGGGTGCGGCCGCCCAAGCGCTCAGCGTCGGCAAGGACGTCAAGCTCGCGGCCATGACCGACGTGTTCGAAAGCCGCATGCGGGCCAAGCAGGAATGGTTCAACGCCCAGTATCCCGACCAGTTCACGGCCACCAACGCCACCTGTGCCTATGGGCTCGACGGCTACAAGGCGGTCATCGCGGCCAGCGACGCGGTGCTCATCGCCTGCGCCTCGAAGTATCACTCCTTCTATGCCGAAGAGGCGGTGAAGGCCGGCAAGCACGTCTTCATCGAGAAGCCGCACGCGATCGACCCGGCCGGCTGCCGTCGCCTCCGCCGCGTCGCGGAACTGGCCAAGCAGAAGAACGTGGCGCTCATCTCGGGCCACGAGAGCCGCTACTCGCTGGCCTACCAGGAGCAGGTGAAACAGATCCACGCGGGGGCGATCGGCAACGTGGTGGCCATCCAGTCGATGTTCCTCCGCGCCCCCTACCAAACCGTGGCCCGCGATAAGAACCTCAATGAGACCCGCTACCAGTTCTCCAACTGGTACCACTTCCGCTGGCTCTCGGGCGACGATGTGACCCAGTCGCTGGTCCACAACCTCGACCGCATGCGGTGGGTGTTGAAGGAAGAGAATCCCACCTGGTGTTTCGGCCTGGGGGGGCGCTCGACCTCGTTCGGCGAGGTCTACGGCGACATGTTCGACCACCACACCGTGGTCTACGAGTTCAAGAGCGGCGTGCGGCTCTACGCCGTGTGCCAGACGCGGGCCGGATGCTACGGCAACTGGGACGACATCCTCATGGGCAGCAAGGGCGTCTGCCATTGGACCGCGTGCCGGATCGAAGGGGAGACCAAGTGGCGTTACCAGGGGCCGCAGAACGACCCCCACACTGCCGAGCAGCAGCGGTTGATCGGCTCGATCCGCTCGGGCAACCTGATCAACGACGGCCCCACGATGATCGATAGCACCACCATGGCGGTGATGGGCCAGATCGCCTGCTACACGGGCACGCCGGTCACCTGGGAGCAGATGATGGCGGCCGACTTCGAATTCGAGCCGAAGCTCGCCGACGTGACCCTCGACATGGAGGCCCCCACCAGGCCCGACGCCACCGGCAACTACCCCCTGCCGCTGCCCGGAATCACCAAGCTGCTGGGATGAGCGGATCGCCGATGCAAGCCCGTAGGGTGCGTGCTTTGCACGCACCGAACTGGGCATGGTGCCTTCCTCCATCCTCGGCGTGCGTGCGGAGCACGCACCCTACACCTGGCGAACCTCTCCAGCCCGTAACCGCGGCTCACGCTTCCGGCGGCACTTCGAGAAGCTCGTCGGCCAGGTGGCGGTAGTCCTCGGCGCCGTTCGAGGCGGGGGCGTACTGGAAAATCGACTGGCCGAAGCTCGGGGCCTCGGCCAGGCGGACGTTGCGACGGATGCGGGTCTGGAAGATGCGGGCGTCGGACCACGGCGACTGGGCCGCCTGGGCGCGGTGGAAGAAGTCGTCGACGTCCTGGCTCACCTCGACGGCCAGACGCGTGCTCGAATCGTACATGCAGAGGATCACGCCGCCCAGCCGCAGCCGGCCGTTGAGCCGCCTGGCAATCAACTCGATCGTCTCCAGCAGCTTGCTCAGCCCGTGCAACGCGAGGAAGTGAGGCTGAAGCGGAATGAGCACCTCCTCGACCGCCGCCAGGGCGTTCAACGTAAGGATCCCCAGCGAAGGCGGGCAGTCGATCAGCAGGTAGTCGAACTCTTCGGAGTCCTCGTCGAGCTTGTCGCGGAGGATCAATTCCCGCCCCACCACCCCGGCCAACTCCAACTCCGCCGCCGCCAGATCGAGGTGGGAGCCCACGACCCAAAGGTTCTCCGCCACCTGACGCCGCACGTCGGCCAGCCGGGCGTTCCGCACCAGGACGTCGTACACCGACGCGCTTTCCGGACGCGGATCGATTCCCAAGTGCAGCGAGGCGTGCGCCTGCGGATCCAGATCGATCAGGCACACCCGTTGGCCGGTCGCCGCCAGCGCCGCGCTGACGTTGACCGCGGTGGTCGTTTTGCCAACCCCCCCTTTTTGGTTCATAATCGCGATCAATCGCATCCGACACCTCCGGCGTCGCAACGGGTCGCTCCTATCGATCCGGGCCCGATTATACGAATCCCAGCCCCAGCGGCCTAGTGCTCCGTCTCGCATGCTCTGATGGATGAAGCGATGATCCCATGTGGCACAGCCGCCCTCGGCTGTGCAGGGCATTTCGCACAGCCGAGGGCGGCTGTGCCACACATCAAAG
>Ga0067045_1031333_pt1 | contig 12551 bp, 11 predicted proteins | sample TerdegcTABiofilm_FD_59184 | JGI IMG/M metagenome (GOLD analysis project Ga0067045, IMG submission 59184) | Combined Assembly of (Gp0054472, Gp0054536) Wastewater bioreactor microbial communities from Singapore -Terephthalate degrading...
GCGATGGAGTTCGCCGCCATCATGACGGACCATATCGTGCCGCCATACCGCGCGCTGATCGAAAGCTACGACAAGGCGCAGGGCGTGCAACAGCATGGCCGCGAGACGAAGCTGGAAATCCTCGAGGCGGCCGGCAAGGGCTGAAGCGTCAAGGCGCGTCGTAGCGGGCGCGTATTGCCGCCAGCGCGCCGTGCTGTTCCAGGCGGGAGATGGCCGTGTTCAGGCGCGCCAGGTCGGTGGTACTGGTGCTGCGCGCATTGAGCATCAGGTGCACGGGCGCGCGCAGGACGAAAAAGGGCAGGGCGGTCAGGGCGACGCCCTGCAGGCGCGCTGCGTGGCGCACGGCCAGCACGTCGCCCATCAGCAGGTCGGCGCGGCCCGCGTCGAGCATGCGCACGCCCTGCTGGAAGCTGCCGAAGGCATTCAGGCGGCCGCCCTGTTCCAGCATCGGCCGCGCCGCCGCATACTGCGCGCCATACCAGCCCACTTTCGGCGCCAGCAGGGTAGCCTTGCCGCGCGCCAGCTGCGCGAAGCTGGCGGCGGGGCGCTGGCCGGCGGCATTGCCCGGTTTGCTGAACAAACCCACGGCCTCGTCGCGGTAGGCGACGGAAAAGCGGGCATACGATAGCCGTTCGGGCGTCTCGGAGGCGGCCAGCATCAGGTCCAGCTTCCCTTGCCGGAACAGCAGTTCGCGCCGCGCCGTGGGCAGTTCCGGCAAGGTGACCAGGGTGCAGCGCGCTTCCTTGAAGATGGCTTGCAGCAATTCCAGATCCAGGCCCGTATGGCGCCCCTGGGCATCGCGGTAGACGTACGGCGGCCACTGCTCGAGCGCCATCGTCATGCGGCACGCGGCGGCGGGCAGGGCAGCTACGCCGAGCATTGCCGCAAACAGGAGATCGCGCATGCGCATACGGTGCATCCCTAGAGTTTCAACTTGATATTCAATTTGCCAGAACCGCCGCGGAAGTCAAGCATGGCATCCATTTTTCCCCATGCCGTGGACTGTCCCCGATGGCCGCGCGCAGGACGCATCGGCAGCGCACGATGGCATTTTCCTCATAAAAATATATATTTGATAATATTAAAAAACAGTGGTTTAATTATCTCGTTGCTAATTTTGGCAGCTTCCACTTCGAGGAATATATGGCCCATCAATTGTCCGCCCTGGCTGCCGTCCTGGTTTTTTCCCTCTCATCGAGCGCATTTGCCGGTACCACGATAGCAACGCAAGGTTTTACGATTGGAGCTGACTGGGGCGGGAGCCTCAAGTTGATCTCCGATAGCAACAATGTCGCCAAGTTCGACCTGACGAATATCGCCGGACTCAACTATTCGTTAACGGAGACGTATGCCTCGTCGGTTGGAGACGGGAAACTGGATTTTTTTGATGTCAGCGCACGCGATGGCTATCGCGTGACCAGCGTCGAGTATAGCGGCGTGATCAGCGGCGCATTGATACCGGCACCGGATTACCCCGACAGCTGGCCTTATTCGTATTGGGGGGGCAGCGCCACAAACAATTCGCAGGCATATTTTGGTACCTACGGGGAAAACACGGATCCGTCGAATAATGCGCAAAAAAAGATCTTTTTCAACGATCTGAATGGCACGGTGCCGTTTTCCCTGAAAAATAGCACAGAGCTGCTGCCGCAAACGTTTAAGGTCTGGCTTGAGGTCTATGCTTGGGCTTCGGTGACGCCAGGTGGCGGGCAATGGTTTCCTGGACAAGGCGATGATGGTTACTATTCCTGGACGACGCCATCGACTGCCAATCTGGGCATTATCAAGCCCATCCTGACGCTGACCTATGCCCCGCTCTCGGCCGTACCGGAACCATCCACGTATGCGATGCTGCTTGCGGGCCTGGGCCTGTGTGGCATCGCGTACCGTCGCCGGGCAGGCTGATACGGCGCGTGTGATGCGGGGGAGCAAATCGGCTATAGTGGCGCGGTGCATCCATCCACCGCCCCGCAAAGGACCACCGCTTGACTCCCCCGCTCGAGATCGCCGCCAACGTGCTGATGACTGTGTCCATCATCCTGGCCGGCCGCAACAATATTCATTCCTGGTGGATCGGCATCGTCGGCTGCGTGCTGTTCGCCGTGCTGTTTTACCAGGTCAACCTGTACGCCGACGTGCTGCTGCAGCTGTTTTTCATCGTCACCTGCGTCATCGGCTGGCTGCAATGGCGGCGCGGCGCGGGCGGCCAGCCCTTGCCGATCACGCGCACGGGCTGGCGCAGCCTGGCGTGGGTGGTGCCGGCAGGCATAGCGGCCGTCGTCATCTACGGCCTGCTGCTGCACCGCTGGACGAACGCGTACGCGCCTTTCATCGATTCGGCAGTGTTGGTATTTAGCATCATCGCGCAATTCCTGCTGATGAGCCGGCGCATCGAAACCTGGGCGTTCTGGCTGCTGGTCAATACCGTGGCCGTGCCCTTGTACTACAGCCGCGGCCTGCACCTGACGGCCGTGCTGTATGCCGCCTATTGGTTCAATGCGCTGCTGTCGTGGTACTGGTGGCGCGTGCAGGCGCGCCGCGCCGTGGCCGAGTCCGTAACTCCGGGCGCGGCAGTCGCCGACGCGTGATGTTGCTAAGTATCAAGTCCTTAGATCCAAATCGTATATACAATCAATTTTAAATTCGTTCACGCCATAAAGACGCCGAGATATAGTGGCCTTTCCCCGCTTACCGGTGTCTTTTATGTTGCGCTTTATCCCTTCTGCCAGTTTTTACGCCACCCGGCACCAGCTGACCATGCAATGCATGGCGCAGTGGATGCCGATGCGTGGCCGTCCACGCATCCCGTAATTCGCTCATAAGCCTGTCTGTTGTTTGTCCGCTGGCCTGCCCGGTCCGCGTGCCCCCGCTCGGCCTTTTTATCGGAAAAAGGCCCCCAATCCCAATAAGAGGAAACCATGTTCAAACCACTCGCCATCAGTCTTGCCATCGCCACCGCCTTTCCATCCTTCGCTCACGCCGAGGAGGAAATGCTGCGCGTCAACGTCACCGGCTCGAATATCCGCGTCAGCGAAAAGGAGGGCGCCAGCGCCGTGCAGGTCATTACCGCCAAGGAATTGAAAGCCAGCGGCAAGACCAGCGTGGCCGACGTGCTGCGCGCCATCTCCGCCAACAGCGGCAACAGCTACAATGAACAATATACGGGCAGCTTCTCGGCCGGCACCTCGGGCCTGTCGCTGCGCGGTATCGGCCAGAAAAATACCTTGATCCTCGTCAATGGCAAGCGCGTGGCCAGCTATGCGACGGCGCAAAACCTGCAGGAAACCTTCGTCGACCTGAACAGCCTGCCGATGGCGGCCGTGCAGCGCATCGAGGTACTCAAGGATGGCGCCTCGTCCGTCTACGGTTCCGACGCCGTGGCCGGCGTGGTCAACATCATCCTGTACAAGGAATTCACGGGCACGGACGTCACGGCGCAGTGGGGCGGCTCGACCGAGGGCACGGGCCAGCATGAAAAGAGCGCGGCGCTGCAGACGGGCTTTGGCAAGCTGGAGGAAGACGGCTACAGCCTCGTCTTCTCGATCGACGCGCAGCAGCGCGACAAGCTGCAGCAGAGCGACGTGGCGTGGATGCGCGATGCGGATTTCCGCAAGCAGCAGCGGGGCAGCCTGGGCTGGGTAGCCACCAATTATGCGGGCAGCGATCCCACGCAGATCCTCGGCGGCGTGCGCGGACCGCTGCAGCTGGTGCCGTACAGCGCCATCAATCCGGATGGCGCGGGGCAAGTGCTGGCGTACAACCCGTCGCCCTACAAAACCCTGATTCCCGGCATCCAGCGCGTGCACACGGCGGCGCGTGCCACTTTCAAACTCAATGCGGACACGGAAGCATACGTCGATTTGCTGCACAGCTATTCGCGTGCCGACCAGACCTTCAGCGCGCCCCTGACGGTCAACAATGCCACGCGCGTGTGGAACAATGCCACCCAGGCGCTCGATACCATCCCCGTCGTGCTGCCCGTGGGCCATCCGAACAATCCGGGCACGACGCCCCTGCCGTTCACGGCCACGCTGTTCGACCTGGGGCCGCGCCTGAAGCAGGACAAGGTCACGTTCTACCGCGCGCTGGCGGGCGTCAAAGGCACGCTGGCGGGCTGGGACTGGGATGCGGCCGTGGGGCACTCGAGCAGCAAGCTGGAAGAAACCGTGCAGAACTTCGTCAACCGCTACGCATTCCAGCAGGTGCTGGCCGACGGCAGCTACAATTTCTTTGATCAATCGCAAAACAGCGAGGCGGTGCGCAACCGCCTGCGCCTGTCGACCCTGCGTCCGGCCGAATCGACCTTGGACACGGTCGATTTCTCGGCCGCCAAAGACCTGTGGCAGCTGCCTGCCGGTCCGCTGGGCTTTGCCGCCGGCGCCCAGTGGCGTCGCGAAAAGATGGATTCGCAAACCTCGGCGGCCGTGCTGTCGGGCACCGAGCTGCGCCCGGCGATTAACATCATCAACGGCTCGCGCGACGTGTCGGCCCTGTTTGCCGAATTTAACGTCCCGGTGGTGAAAGACCTGTCCGTCAACGTGGCGGGCCGCGCCGACCATTACAGCGATTTTGGCAATGCGTTTTCGCCGAAGGCCAGCGCCCGTTACCAGGCGGCGCCGTGGCTGCTGGTGCGCGGCACCGTGTCGCGGGGCTTCCGCGCGCCATCCTTGCCGGAAATCACGCAAAGCACGGCCGTCAGCTATGTCAGCGTGCTCGATCCGAAGGACCCCGTCACGCCCACGCAGACGCGCGGCGTGACGGCCATCACCATCGCCAACACGGCGCTGCGTCCCGAGCGTTCGAACAACCTGAACCTGGGCGTGGTGGTCTCGCCCACCAGCAGCTCGAGCATCGGCCTCGATTACTACCGCATCAGGCAGGATGGCGTGATCGGCACGGAAAGCGCCACCACCACCATCGCCAATGAAGCATCGGCGCCGCAAAAGATCACGCGCGATGCCGATGGCCGCATCACCACCCTGTACCGCCAGTACCGCAACCAGGGCCAGCGCGAAGTGTCGGGCATCGACCTGGACCTGCGCCAGCGCTTCGCCGACAAGGACTGGGGCAAGCTGACCCTGGCCGGCCAGCTGAGCCGCGTGCTGCGCTTTGCGGAACCGCTGTCGGACGGCGCGCCGCTGACGGACGGTGCCGGCACGAATTATTTCGGTTCCATCCCGAAATGGCGCGGCGTCACCTCGGCCACGTGGGAACAGGGCAAATGGTCGTCGACGCTGACGTGGAATTACGTGGGCAGCTACGCGCAAAGCACCCACCTGGATGAATCGGTGGCCGCCTTCAGCACCTTCGACGTGACCACCAGCTGGCAAGTCACGCCGGCGGCCAACGTCACCTTCATCGTGCAGAACCTGGCCAACAAGCGCGCGCCGTGGGATTACTCGGCGTCGGGCTTCGACTATACCCAGGCCGATCCGCGCGGCCGCTTCGCCTCGCTCAAGCTGAACTACAAGTTCTAAGGGCAGGGCGGGCCTGGGTGCGCCTCAGTGCCCGCCTGCCGCTTGCCGCTGTCCCGTCTGCTCATGCAGGCGCTGGCGGTAGGCGCTGGGCGTGACGCCCATGCGTTCGCGGAAGGCGGTGGCGAAGTTGCCCGCGTTGTGGAAGCCGATCAGCAGGGCGATGTCCTGCACGTCGATGTCTGTCTGCTGCAGCAACTCCACGCCGCGGGCGATGCGCGCTTCGCGGATGAAGGCGAAGACCGTCATGCCCGTCTGTTCGCGGAACATCAGGGTCAGTTTTTCACGGTAGGTCCCCACGCTGCGGGCGATTTCGGACAGGTTGGGCAGGCTGCCCAGGTTGTCGAGGATGAGCTGCTTGACGGCGTTGACGAAGACCAGGTCCGGATGCTTCTGCGGCTCGCTCACCTCGGCCACGACGGGCAGCGTACTGTTGCTTCTACGCATCAATCCCAGATGAATATGGATGCGCGCGGCCAGTTCTTCCGGTGTAAACGGTTTCGAAATGTAGTCCACGCCGCCCACCTGCAAGCCCATGATGCGCTCCTTGGCCGCATCGGCGCCGCTGAGAAAGATCACGGGAATCTGTTCCGTCTCGGGATTGGCCTTGAGCAAACGGCATGCCGTATAGCCATCCATTTCCGGCATGCGCACGTCGAGCAGGATCAGGTCCGGATGCGTGGCCAGGGCCAGCTGATAGCCCTGGTAGCCGTTGAAGGCGATGCTGAAGCGGTAGGGCTGCTCGCTGAGCAACTCCATCAGCATGCGCTGCTCGAACGCGGAATCGTCCACGATCAAGATGTTTTTTCTGATGGATTCGCTGGTCAATGGCATGGCATGGATGACTTAACCAAAAAGCAAGTTGTGGCTTATTATGCCTCGGTTTTTATTTTTTTTTCTGCTTTTCTCGTGTTTCAAAAGAGCTTTCTCCTCAAGAAGAAGCGGCAATTTCCCAGATCGCTAATAATCCACTCATGCATTGATTTAAAGCAATGTCGCTTGTTAAAAAATCTGTTTTGCCAACGCGGCAAAAAAGCTGAGGCCCACCGCTTCCTGGCTCTTAGCGCTGATATTTTGTTGTCCTGGTTTGCGTGCCCAAGAAAACGCCGGCAATACCGTGACTATCCTCTATGCCCTTCATATTGACGGGATCATTAATGATGTTCCATCATCAGGAGGTATCATGTTGCGAGTGATTTTCCCCCGCTTGATCGCTGTCGCCGGTGTCGCCATTGCCAGCACGGCATTCACGCCAGGCGTCGCCGACGCGGCCGTGTATCTGAACGGCAGCAACGCCACGACCTTTGACGTCACCCTGAAAATCATCGCCAATTGCACCATTGCGGCGGCCAATCTCGACTTTGGCCAAAGTCAGGGCGTACTGGCTACTGCCGTGAACGTCAATACGACCGTGAGTGTCACCTGCACCAATACCACGCCGTATAACGTGGGCTTGACGGCGGGCACGGGCACGGGCTCGACCGGCACCACGCGCTACCTGAGCGGCACGGGCGGCAACCTGGGGACGGTGCAATTCAATCTGTACCAGACGGCCGGCAGCACCTTGTGGGGCGATACGCAGGGCACGAATACCGTCGGCGGCACCGGCAACGGCGCGTCGCAGCCGCTCACGGTGTATGGCAATATTCCGCCGCAGGCGACGCCGGCGCCCGATACCTACAAGTCGACCATCACGGCCACCGTTTACTTTTAAGCCAGGCGCTGCGTGAAGGCCGGTTTGACTTTCCTGATGAAAAGCGTGCTGGCGCTGCTGGGCTGCTGTGCGCCGGGCGTGCACGGCGCCAATCTGCAGATTTCGCCGGTGACGCTCAATCTGCGCGCCGCGCAGAGTGCCGCTGGCATCAACCTGCAAAACCTGGGCGACCAGCCCATCTATGGACAAGTGCGCGTGTTCGCCTGGGATCAGCGCGGTGGCGAGGAAGTCCTGGCGCCCACGCAGGAACTGGTGGCCAGTCCGCCGATCGTCGAAATCGCCGCCAACAGCCGGCAAACCATCCGCCTCGTGCGTGCCCAGGCCGGCGCCGTCGCGCAGGAGCAGACGTATCGCGTGCTCATCGATGAAGTCAGCCGCGACGATGACTCGGGCCGCAGCGGCGTCGATATCCGCCTGCGCTATTCGGTGCCCGTGTTCGTGCTGCCGGCCGCTGCGCCGGGCCGGGAAGCGCTCGACTGGCAAGTCTTTCGCGAGCAGGGCGAGTGGATGTTGCGTATCAAGAACAGTGGCAATGTCCATGCGCAGATCGGGGCGATGACGTTCACGAACCAGGCGGGCAAGGAGTTTGTCATCAGCAAGGGGCTGTTTGGTTATGTCCTGGCGGCACGCATGCGCGTTTGGCGCCTGCCCGTCGCCAGGGAGGCTGAACTGGATGGACCGTTGAGTATTGCGGTGAACGTGAATGCAAAGGCGCTCGTTGCCACAAATTCGACACCGTGAACATGGCTGCCCTGGGGGGCGAGCTTGCCGTACGCCTTCGGCACGGGCGCAACCGGGTTAAACCATGAGACGCGCACCGACCTGGCGGACCGGCTGGACCTTGCTGCTGCTGGCCATGGTGTCACTGGCCAGGGCCGATGGATCGGCCGCCGTGACGGGTGCCGATCCCGGGCCGGCCAGCTTGCCCAGCGATCCGATGGCACCGAATGAACTGTATCTGGAGGTGAGTGTGAATGCTGTATCAACCGGGCTGATCTTGCGTTTTACCCAGGTGGGCAAAACCTTGCGCAGCAGTGTGGCCAACTTGCAGCAGCTTGGGCTGGAGCCGGCGCGGCTGGGTGCGCCGGCGCAGACCGATGTGGCGCTCGATGCCATTCCCGGGCTCAGCTATGACTATGATGCGGCGCGCCAAAGCGTGTCGCTGCAGGTGGCGGACGATTTGCGCTCGCCTTACCGGATCAACGCGCGCCTGGCGGCGCCGACGCCGCCGTCGCGCGTCACGCCCGGCGCCGTCCTCAATTACGAAGCCTATGGGGAACTGGGCCAGACGCGGCGTGTCGCCATCTTCAACGATGTGCGCTATTTCAATGACAGCGGCGTTTTCAGCAATACCGGTACCTTGAACCTGGGGACGGACCAGCGCAGGTATATGCGTTTTGATACCTTCTGGAGCCATGCCGACCCCGAGACGCTACAAACGTGGCAGGTGGGCGACCTGATTTCCTCTTCGCTCAGCTGGAGCCGCGCCGTGCGCGTGGGCGGGGTGCAGTGGCGCAAGAATTTTCAGCTGCGTCCCGACCTGCTGACGTTTCCCGTCGCGTCCGTCGATGGCACGGCGCTCGTGCCTTCGTCGCTGAGCCTGTACGTTAATGGCGTGCAGCAATATGCTGCCAGCGTGCCCAGCGGTCCATTCGTGCTGAACCAGGTGGCCGGCATCAACGGCGCCGGGCAAGCCACCATCATCACGCGCGATGCGCTGGGGCGCAGCGTGACGACCGTGCTGCCCCTGTATGTCGATACGCGCATGCTGGCTGCCGGCTTGAGCGATTACTCGGTCGAGGCGGGCGCCGTGCGGCACGATTACGGCCGCCGCCTGTTCGGCTACGAGCGGCAACTGCTTGCCAGCGCGTCCGGCCGCCATGGCGTCAATGACAGCTTTACCATAGAAGGCCATGCGGAACTGGCCTCCGGTCTGTATCAGGCGGGCGCGGGCGCGCTGGTGCGGCTGGGGCAGGCGGGCGTGTTGAGCGGCTCGCTATCGGCCAGCGCCGGCCGGTACCGCGGCGCGCAGCTGGGCGCCGGCTACCAGTACATGGGGCCGCGCTTCAGCGTCGATGCGCAAAGCGTGCGCGCCAGCGCCGGCTTTGGCGACCTGGCCACGCGCGATGGCAGTCCCGCGGTGCGCGCGGCAGACCGCCTCACCGTGAGCTTGCCATTGCCGGCAGGAAGCAGCATCAGCAGTAGCTATATCAGTTATCGCACGCCTGGCGCGCCGCCATCGAAGCTGGCCACCCTGGGCTATTCGGCCACCCTGTTTCACGGCCTGTTCCTGAACGCCAGCCTGTTCCAGGATTTGCGGCAACGCGAAAAGCGGGGCTTTTATTTTGGCCTGAGCATGGCGTTTGACAACAATCTGGCCATCAGCACGAGCAGCAGCCGGCAAAATGGCGAAAGCGGCCGCAACATCAGCGCGCAGCGCGCGGCGGACTTCGGCGGCGGTTTTGGCTGGGGCTTGCAGGCCGGCACCGCTGGCAGCAATGCCTATCGGCAGGCGCAACTGGAATACCTGGGCAACTATGGCCGCGTGAGCGCGCGTGCGCAAAGCAGCAGCCTGGGCACTGCTTCCTCGCTGGGCGCGGCCGGTGCCCTGGTGCTGATGGATGGGCATATCGAGGCGGCGCGCCAGGTGGGCAACGGTTTTGCGCTGGTGTCCACGGGCGGCGTGGCAGATATTCCTGTGCTGCATGAAAACCGCCAGATCGGCATGACGGGCAGCAGCGGTTATCTGCTGGTGCCGAATTTGAATCCCTATGGCAATAACCAGATCAGTATCGCCACGGATGAACTCGACGCCGATGCGCGCGTGCCCGTGACCAATATCAATGTCGTGCCGCAACACCTGGCCGGCGTGCTGGCCGCCTTTCCCATTGAGCGCTACCGTGCGGCCACCATCATCGTGCAAGGGGCCGATGGCAAGCCGCTGGCCACGGGCTTGCCCGTGTTGCACGTGCAAAGCGGCAAGCAGACGGTCGTGGGATTTGACGGCATCATTTTCGTCGACGATCTGCGCGAACAGAATCAGTTGCAGGTCGGCGAGCGCGACAGCGCGTGTACGGTGCGCTTTGCCTATGCGCGCCCGGCGGCGGGCGGCTTGCCCGTGATCGGGCCGCTGCGTTGCACAGCAGCGGCCGCCAGCGCCGGGGCAGGCCGCTGATGCGCCGCCTGCTGTCATGCCTGACCTTGCTGCTGGGCTGCGCCTGGGGCAGCGTGGCGCAGGCGGCCGATACCTGCACGGTCAGCATGACGAATATCGATTTCGGCACCGTCAGTCCGATTTCCGGCACCGATTACGTGGCGCAGGCAACAGGGACCTTCAGCTGCCTGTTTTCATCGCTGAACCTGGGACAGTTGCTCACGCCCAATGCGCAAGTGTGCATTTCGCTGGGGCTGGGCACGAATTCCACCTCGGCCCTGCCGCGCAAGCTGGGCAACGGCACGAACCGCATGGAGTACAACGTGTACGTGGACAATTCGTATGCCACAGCGAAGATCTGGGGCGGCGCCGGCGTGGCGGGCGCGCCATCGACCTTCGGCATGATCCTCTCGGCCGGCTTGCTGGCGCCGCCCGGCACGTATTCCACCACCTTTACCGTGTACGCGAAGATTCCTGCCGGCAGCGCCCTGGCCGCCGTGCCGACGGTCGCCAACGCCAATACCGTCTATACCTCGAGCTTTGCCGGCCAGGGTACCTATACCTACACCACGTATGGCCTCGTCAACCTGTCTGGTTGCACGGTCAACAGCGGCAGCTTCGGTTTTACGGTGAATGCGACGGCCATCAACGATTGCACCATCACGGCCACGCCGATGGCGTTTGCCAATACCTCCATTCTGACGGGCAATTTGCGCAGCACCAGCACCTTGTCGGTGCGTTGCGTGAATGACAATGCGTACCAGATTGCCCTCAACGGCGGCAGCGTGGCGGGCAATGTGGCGAATCGCCAAATGAAAAATACCATCACGACGGACAAGGTCAGCTACCTGCTGTCCGCCACCCTCGATGGCGCGCCATGGGGCGACGGCACGGCCGGCACCAGTATGGTGACCGGCACGGGGACGGGCGCCAGCGTGCCGCTGACGATCTACGGCCGCGTGCCGGCGCAGGTGTCGCCGCGTCCCGGCGACTACAAGGACACGGTGACGGCAACGATTTATTTTTAGAACGTGATGGTGACGAGGCCGGCGCCCGACGGCGCGGCTTGCTGGTGCAGCTGGTAGGGCGTGTTGTGGCGGCAGTGCACCTGCGCCGCTGCGCGCTGGATGCTGACGGTGCAGACCTCGTGGACGACGAGGGTGGCCTGGAACGATGCGGAGGAGACGGTGCCGGCGGTGGTGGTCTGGCAAACGGCAAGGGCGAACAGGGCTGGCAGTACGGCAAGCTTCAAAGGAGTCCTATCAGCGTATCTGGTGAAAAACGTGCGGAAAGCAACATTCTCTGACGCCGTTTTGCACAGCGGGGCTGGAGAAGCTGAACTAGGCATGATTGTACTGGAGCAAGAAAAGTGTGAGTTTGTGCGTATTTTCACGCCGCCATCATGGGGCAAGTGTAGCTTGCAAGATGATAGTAACTAAGTTTCCGTATTGCAACTGAAGTACTTTTTCGATTGTTGTGTTGAATCAACGTGAGGAGATGGTCATGAAACATACCAACTTTAATAATTTGCCATGCCCGATCGCCCGCAGCCTGGGCAAGGTGGGCGAATGGTGGAGCATCCTCATCCTGCGCGAAGCGTTTTACGGCAAGACGCGCTTCGATGAATTTGAAAAAAGCCTCAAGATTGCGCCCACCATCCTGACGCGCCGCCTGGCCGACCTGGTGGAAGGCGGCTTGATGACGCGTCGCCTGTATTGCGCCAAGCCGCCGCGCTACGACTACGTGCTGACCAAGTCCGGGCGCGCCTTCAAGCCCGTCCTGCTGGCGTTTATTGCCTGGGGCAACGAGAACTTCGCCCCCGAAGGCGCCAGCCTGGTGATCGCCAGCCGCGACACGGGCCTGGCCGCCGATCCGGTGCTGGTCGATGCCATGACGGGCTTGCCCATCAATGACGAGTACTACGCGTTCGCGCCGGGGCCGGCTGCCAGCGACAGCATGCGCAGCATCATCCTCGATGCGGAAAAAAGCAGCGGCATCGCGCCCAAGCCCAAGGCCGCGCCCGCCAACCGGGGCTGGGTGGCGGAAGGGCATCTGGCCTGAGGGCGCGACGGCAGGCGCGCACGTGGTTTGGCGCAAAGCAAAGCGGGCACGGCGGTATGGCGTTACTGTCGCATGACAGCAAGATTTTTTTGCGCGACACACGGCGCAGGCCCGGCGCTACGGGCAGGGCGCCATCCGTGATCCGATG
>Ga0067045_1031334_pt1 | contig 12550 bp, 9 predicted proteins | sample TerdegcTABiofilm_FD_59184 | JGI IMG/M metagenome (GOLD analysis project Ga0067045, IMG submission 59184) | Combined Assembly of (Gp0054472, Gp0054536) Wastewater bioreactor microbial communities from Singapore -Terephthalate degrading...
AAAGATGTCGTCCTTGGTGTACCCCGAAGCCATGTAACCCCGGAACGCCTTCCACAGGTTCTCTTTGTGTGCTGCAGCATTCACACCGGCGAAGTTGCCGTCTGGATCAAACCGCTGCTTGATGTTTTCCAGTTCAGCCTCCCGCCGGAACGAATGCCCATTGGGGTTCCTGCCTCCGCTTTTGGCCAACATGTCACCAATCTCACCGTAGGCCAGAGTGGTCTTACTAAAACCACGATCAGAATGTCCCACCCCAACGATATCGCCGAAGTGCTTGAGTTGGTGAGAGATAAAGGGAAGGCCCACGTCCGCTCGGTAGAGCTGATATGCAAGCGTATGGCGCATCATGTACGCATTGAATTCCAGCTTAGAAAATTGCTCAGGCGGAAGCACATTTTGGAAAAATTTGTCGAGTGTCAACTTGGTTCCACCAGTTGAAAACGGCTGACCCACTCCTCCAAACTTAACGGTATCCACATTGGAGAAAATGTGATCGTTGTTTTTATACTTACTGATTAACTGACATACACGTACAGCATCGCGAACTATGGGAATCGCAAGCCAAAAATCGTCGAACAACTCAACTAAGTTATCTTGGTGCTTACTGACATTGCTGCGCAGCAACCAATATCGGCCATCAAAGCGCAAGCATGTACTTGCAAGCAGCTCGGCATACTCTGAAGGTCTCATCCCCGTGTACTGGCCAATTATGTAAAGGCACGAGTAATTCAAAAAGTTTAGATACAGCCTAAATTTATCATCAAAGGTTGAACGTGTGTTATTTACATACATCGTTACCGCTTCGGGCGCAGGAACAGTGAAATATTCACTTGATTTCATAATGTCGCCGCCGATAACCTTGGCAACCTCAGGCCTTGAAAATCCCTTTTGAGCAAGCCTCTTGTAAATATACACATTGAACTTCAATGGGCACACCCCATGTTCTTGGGCGGCAGTAAAATTCTTGGCGTTGCGCCGATTGAGGCTAGCAGTATCCACTACTTCTTCGTGCATGAAATCCAAAAAGTCAACGATAGCAAGGGAAGCCGCCAGAGATGAAATCTCAAACACAACGTTTGGTAAAATCTGCTTCTTCTTTTTGACATCTTCTGCAGGCAGGTGTGTAGCACCAACCGACTTCCACTTAAGCTTTGCCAAGTCTACGATTGGTAAGCTTGAGCCAAATACATTTTCTTGTAGATAGCCAGACCGGAGATGCTGGAAAAACTGAACCAGCCCATTATCGAAGACGTAATCAAAATCCTCAGCAGCCAAGTCATAAAAGTGCGTGGGCAGCGATTGCACAGACGACATCTCGCGCTCAACGTGTTCTTTTCCGAGCTCCTCATTCGCGACTGAGAAGAGCTTATCCAGAAACCGCATACCACTCTCAAACCTCGAAATCACGGTATTAGGCTTGGATAGCTTTTGAGATACATTCAAGGAATCCCCCTCCGCAGGAATTCCACTCAACGCCTTCAAATGGAGCATGAAAGCAGCCTTCAGCTCAAGCATCGCCAGGTCTGGGATGTTCGGATACTTCGTAAAGTCGATCCTGAGTTTAGCTCCACGAATGTAGCGGGACGCATTCGGATAGTCTGCATTGAAGTCCCAATTACCTGCCATGAACATGGAGAGCGCAGAAACCTGTAAGGTCTGCAGGTAGGTGAGGAAGGTCAGCGCCTCCTGCTGCGCCTCCTCAGTGTCCTGCGGAAGGTTTTGACCTAACAGCAGAGACAGGCTAGAGCGAAACCGGGAGAAGGAAAGCAGGGCTGAAAAATTGATCTGTTCCATGGTTACAACCCCACCCCGTCAACCAAGATAGTGGTATCAACAAACTCCGCGAGACGGCGCCCTTCGGCCAACTCTTCAGCCGAAAAATCAGAGTTCACGTTGAGAACCTTATCGAGCAGAGCCAAGTTTTCGCGCACCACTCGGCTATAAGGAGTGTCCATGACACGGGAGACCTCAACGGCCTTCAGATAATCCCTTTCCATTGCAAACAGCTCAGGCAAGTTGGAAGCGGTAAGCAACACATTTTCACAACCCAGGCACATGTTGTACATGGCGCAGGGGCTACCAGGCACATAACTGCTGAGCTTCTTGACGAAATCAGGTGGGTTGAAAATATTCCGGCAGCTTGCCAGCGGCGTTTTGAAAACCACTTGCGGAGTGTCAATCTGAACAGCGTCAATCAAGCTGGCCGTTTCGCCTTCGGTCTGCGAAGCCGCGTCAGGTTGGTCACCCGACTCAACAGCACGCTCGAGAAGCTCCTGGAGAGCCACATCCAGCTTGGAACGTGCAATGGAGTTGAAGTCCATACGATCTAGGTAGGCCAAGGTCGTCGAAATGTGCTTGTGGCCCAAAATCAGCTGGATCTCACGCACTGGTACGTCCCGCTCAACCAGTTCGCTGATGAAACTAGGCCTCAGGCGTGAGGGTGTCAGTCTAAGCGGTGCTCCGTCATCATCAACCAAACCTTTGCGCTTGGAGTAAGAGGAAAACATCTCAGGGACAATCCCAACTTTGGAGGTCGCGAACGACTTAATCATAAGGAAGGTTCGGGGCGCACTTGACTGCCAGATAAAGAGCTTATTCCGAATGTCCTTTGGCGCAGCATCGCGGAAGCCTGCAGTCAGCGCTTTGACATCTTCAAATATCTGAGCAACCGCCTTCGACTGAGATGTGGTCAGCCATGCGATTTCAGCATCAAAGATATCGAGCTGCATCAGCTTCTCGCCGTCGGAACGCTCTTTCCAGTATTTCAGGCAGGCGCGCCCCGTGAGCGGATGCTTCTCTTCATAGTCATCTAAATCTAAAAATTTAAGCGAGTCCGTATTCAACCCCGTAACTTGAGCCAGCTTGATGGCGTAAGGTGCAATCACCCACGAGTCAACACGATAATGTAGTCCCCAGCTCTCCACTAGATCCCGGAAGCTTGCTCCTAACCGGTTAATAATATTGAGGAAAGCCCAAACATAGGGATCACCATTGTCTTTTTCATTGTAGCCAATCACGGTACAGCCTAACTTGTTCTCGAAAATCCAACGTACATTGTCGAGCGTACTACACCCTCTCTTAACCTTACCGTCCTTGCCAAGAGGATCCTCACCGATCCCGGACAACTCATATGGTTGAGCAAGTGCGTTGTAACGCAGGATGTCCTCATCAACACTCAAGGAGATCCGGCGACGTTCAGAGTTTGAATAAGGCCTGTAGAGATCAGTGACTCGATCAGGATCAAAGCCTTGGCAGTTAATAAAGTCAGGCCCTTCATACCCTTTTAGATTTTTGATAACCATCAATGTTTTACGAAACGCACTAAGCTGAGTATTAGCTACACTCGGCGAACATTCACCAGCAATAATAAGTTGTTCCAGACGCAAACGGAATCGAGGAAGGATGAATGCCTCAAGAGTCTCACTCAAACGCTCAAGGCCAGTGAATCCTCGCTCGATTAGGAACCGTGAGCCCCCTTTGAAAGCTTCAAGGTAATTACTCTCACCAGAATCGCTGGCCGTTTTCAATGAAGCAATAGCGAACGCGTGCTTCATATCGTTGAACGGCTTGTCCTCGGTAGGGCCCTCAAGGTCATTGACCGTAACGAAGTCCAGCATTCTCAGGCGCTTAAATTCTGTAAGCGCTCGCTCCTTGGGTACAAATTCCTCCTTTGACTCTAATCGCTCTTGGACGGTCATGTAGTCGCTTGACAGTACGCCCAGGGCCTGAAGGTCTTGATTAATTTCTTCGTAAGCAAGACGAACACTCTGATAACGACTTAGACCTTGATTGATCGACTCAAGACCAGGTATTAAATTAATCCCGCGCCGAAAGCTTAGTTTGTTCCCAAAGACTGGCAAATGAAGTTTTTCTTCATGCGAAAGCGACTTGTACCAACCAAAGAGCTTTAGACGCCAATTGCAGCCAGCAGCGGTTTCTCCTTGATGAATAACACCATCGATCAGCATATCCAAGATAAGCTTCTGCTCAGCCAATTCGAAGATCTCGAGAGAGGGGTCGAGATCCTTGCTGGCAACGTAGGAAGCACTCAGCATGAGCGGGGAGTACCGTCCGCTGTCATTATCGCTGAGTTCTACTTCGTAATAGCCAAGGGGGTTCTCTTTAAGACCCTTGAGCCAGTCAATGATGCGCACGCTCTCGATGGCGCGTTCATGAATACTCATTTCTTATCTCCCAGCCGGATTTTGAGCTCCGTTTCGGCAACGAGACCCGCCATACTTTTTGCCTTAGTCGGAATTTCACCTGTGGTTGGGTTAAGCATGCGAAAGATCTCCTGCGGAATCCGGGTGTACGTTTCTGTAGTCGCACTGCGCTCGTGCCCGAGGGACATTTGGGCCTTGATCAAGTTATCCAAATAACTATCGCCTAGATCAGGACTACCCAAAATTGCATAGGCATGGCCATGGCGAAGCTTATGAGGCGAGATCATTCGTTCGATACGCCTGCCTTTAATAGCGCGCTTAGACAAGCGCTCCAACAACTTACTGATGGCATCTGCGTTGAATGGTGTGCCCTCTGAGTTGAAGAAACATGGAGTGACGTCAGCCGATTCATATCTACGTGCGTACTTCCTATACAGAGGCGTAGCGTGGTATCGCTTTATACGTTCAAGCGTTGACTTGCTTACAATTGAGTACCTAGGCTTGAACTCATGTCCACGGCCTTTGCTGCCATCAATGTAAAGTGGGCAGTAGTCTGGATGTACCCAATCGGATTCATCCTCTGCGATGAAATTAGCACGCGAAAAGCCCAAGGCATTATTTACTGCGCCAAGAGTTACCCTTCCAACCTCACTCCGACGCAGGCCTGCATCAAAGATCATTTGAACAAGAGACCGCTCCCTCTCGCTAATAGTGCTTTGAATTAGCGACTTGAGATCTTGAAGAGAGCATGGGGTTACTAAGTTTTTCTTAGGGGCAGGCGAGATAAATCCGCCCGCATAAGGGTTATCCATCCTGACAGCAGGCAAGTGCTTCTGCTCGACACACAGAAAATCATTGAAAAGCGCCATGTAACAACCATCCCTATTACGGATAGTTGTCGAAGTCAATTCCTCAACCTCACGCAAGTGTACGAAATACTTAGCGATTCCCTGCTGGGTTACAGTAAGCAGAATCTCATCATAGGAAGAGGTTTTAAAAAGGGACGTAGTCTTAAGATACTCGAGCAAATATCCAATATTCCGGCCATAAGTCTCTGCAGATTCGAGTGCAAGACTAGCGCCTTGAACAGCGCGAGTTAGGTATTCACTTGGAAGCGGGACGAGCCTCTCTTGTAGATCGAACAGCCCCACCGCTGTTACGGATGCCTGGCCGGCGACCTGCTGCCCATCCTCGTTTAGCATCGACCCTTCTAGATCGATCAACTGATTTTTTCTGACTACAACCTTCACCGACTACCCCTTTTTCGAAGGCCGCCATCCTATGCAGAATGTGCAGCTTGTCAAGGTCAAGATAAGGTCGGATGAAAGGGAGACTTTTCTACGCTACGAGTGCGTACTGTGCGCTATTTGCAGCGTCAGATAAAAGGCCCAGGTCGTTGGAGCGGATGTAGAGGGTCAAAGAGATCTCTTTGGTCTCGACATTCGGGTGGAACTGGTACAGCAGGTGGCACGGCGGCAGGGCCATTTCATCGAGCTGGGCGACGTTCCAGCCGTGGAACAGGATACGCCGGCTGCCCGGGTCCTTGATGATGGTATCGACACACTGGCGAACCTGGTCGATGGCCTTGTACAACACCACGTAGGCCTGACCGTCTTCCTCGCCTTCGGCAATCTGCCGGTAACCCTGGGCCAGGGTCTGCTCGATGGCGGCCGGGTTGCTCAGGGGGATCTGCTTGTACGCTGGCCACTTGCGCCATTGCACGCCGTAGATCTCGCCCAGGTCATCTGCGCCCTGGCGGAACGGGTTGGCCAGCCACTGCGCGTTTTCATTGGCATTCTGGTCCCAGACCTTGCAGCCCAGGGCGCGGAACTCGGCGGCGTTGTTGACCCCGCGCAGGAAACCGCACATCTCGCCGATGGCCGACTTGAAGGCCATCTTGCGGGTGGTGATCGCCGGGAAACCTTCTTGCAGGTCATAACGCAGCATCGCACCGGGGAAGCTGATGGTGTTGACGCCGGTACGGTTGGCTTGCTTGGTGCCGTTCTTGATGACGTGGGCGACCAGATCGAGATATTGCTTCATGTATTACCTGTGTCCTTGAAGGCAGGGCTCGCGGCCCTGCGCTTCGAATATAAAGCGTCAGGCGGCCGGGACAGCCGGTGCCTTGGGTGCGCGGTGATAGGCCAGCCAGATCAGGAACAGTCCGCCAACGATCATCGGGATGCACAATACTTGGCCCATGGTCAGCCAGTTCCACGCCAGGTAGCCCAACTGGGCGTCCGGCACGCGGTAGAACTCGACGACAAAGCGGAAGATTCCGTAGAACAGCGCGAACATCCCGGAGACCGCCATGGTCGGCCGCGGCTTGCGCGAGAACAGCCAGAGGATGGCGAACAGCGCCACGCCTTCGAGGGCGAACTGATACAGCTGCGACGGGTGGCGCGCCAACTGGGCCGGGTCGCTGAACGACGGGAAGACCATGGCCCACGGCACGTCGGTCGGCTTGCCCCACAACTCGGCGTTGATGAAGTTACCGATCCGCCCGGCCCCCAGGCCGATCGGCACCATCGGTGCAACGAAGTCCATCAGCTGGAAGAACGACTTGCCGTTCTTTTTGCCGAACCACAGGGCTGCCAGCATCACGCCGATGAAACCACCGTGGAACGACATGCCGCCCTTCCACACCTCGAAAATCAAGGTCGGGTTGGCGAGGTAGGCGCTCAGGTCGTAAAACAGCACATACCCCAGGCGACCACCGACAATCACGCCCATCGACATCCAGAAGACCATGTCGGAGAGTTTTTCCTTGGTCCAGGTCGGGTCGAAGCGGTTCAACCTGCGCGACGCCAACAGCCAGGCACCGCCGATGCCGATCAGGTACATCAGGCCGTACCAGTGGATTTTCAGCGGGCCAATGGCCAGGGCCACCGGGTCAATCTGCGGGTAAGGCAGCATTGCGACTCCTCGTTAGAGTTGAAACTTAAAATTCCTGGCGCGACCCTGCCACGCCGGGATTAAGCCAGGATTGCGCCCTGCCTCAGAGCAGGAAACTGGTGCCCACGCACAACAGCAAAGCGGCAAACAGTCTTTTCAGCAATCGCGGCGACAACCGGTGGGCCAGTCGCGCGCCAAAACGGGCGAAGACCATGCTGGTCAGGGCAATGCCCAGCAGCGCCGGCAAATAAACGAAACCCAGACTATGAGCGGGCAACAGGGGATCATGCCAGCCCAGAATCATGAAACTTAATGCACTTGCCAAAGCGATCGGCAACCCGCAGGCAGACGACGTCGCCACGGCCTGCTGCATTGGCACACTGCGCCAAGTCAGGAATGGCACGGTCAGCGAACCGCCGCCAATCCCGAAGATCGCCGAGGCCCAGCCAATCACGCTGCCGGCCACGGTCAGACCGAACTTGCCGGGAACCGTTCGACTGGCCTTGGGCTTGAGCTCCAGGGCCATCTGCACGGCGATCACCAGGGCAAACACACCAATGATCTTCTGCAAGTGCGGACCGGAAATCGCCTCGGCGGTCAATGCACCGAAGCCGGCCCCGAGCAGGATCCCCAGGGTCATCCAGGCAAAGATCGGCCAGCGCACCGCGCCTTTGCGCTGGTGCTCGCGCACCGCGTTGATCGAGGTGAAAATGATGGTGGCCAGCGAAGTGCCGACGGCCAGGTGGGTCAGCACCGACGCATCAAAACCCTGCAAGGTGAAGCTGAACACCAGCACCGGCACGATGATGATCCCGCCACCCACCCCAAACAGCCCGGCCAGCACGCCTGCACAGGCGCCCAGCAGCAGATAGAGCAAAAATTCCATGATCGTCCTTGTCCGCTTCGCAAAAAAGCAGCCGCATGGTAACGGATGCGGGGGCCCGGGCTCCACTGTGGATGACGATGGATCGATGAGCGATGTCTGCGTACAGTGGGCAGAAAAACACACAAGGACCACCTTATGTGCCTGATTATTTTTGCCTGGCGCCCGGATCACGCCACTCCCCTGATCGTCGCGGCCAACCGTGATGAGTTCTATGCCCGCCCCAGCCTGCCGCTGGCGGCATGGCCCGAAGCGCCACAGGTGCATGCCGGACGCGACCTGGAGGCCGGAGGCACTTGGCTGGGCGTCGGCGCGGACGGACGTTTTGCCGCCCTGACCAACATCCGCAATCCGCACCAGCCGCCGGCGCGCAAATCCCGCGGCGAACTGGTGGCGCGATTTCTCACCGGCGAAATGCCGATTGATCAGTATTTAGCCGATGTTGTCGGCAGATCGCTGGAATATGCCGGCTTTAACCTGCTGATCGGCAATCGCCAGGAGCTCTGGCACTACAACGCGCAAGAAACCGCGCCGAACCCGTTGGCGGCCGGAGTCTATGGATTGTCCAACGCCGGGCTCGATACCCCCTGGCCCAAGCTGATCAAGGCCAAGGCGGCACTGACCGAAGTGCTCGATGATCCACAACCGCAGGCGTTGCTGGCATTGCTGGGCGATCCGCAGACGGCACCGTTCGGTGACTTGCCGGACACCGGAGTCGGGCTGGCGACTGAGAGTCTGCTGTCGAGCGTGTTTATCGCCAGCCCCACGTATGGCACCCGCGCCAGTACCGCGCTGATTGTCCAGGCCGATGGTTCACGGGTGATGGTGGAGCGCAGTTTCGGGCCCTATGGCGGGCATCTTGGGGAAGTGCAGATCAGGCTTTGAGGGGGGGTGTGGTGTTGCCTGGACTGGCCCCATCGCGGGCTTGCCCGCGATGAAACCGCCGCAGGTTCAGAGCGGCTTGATCGCCGCCGGGTTGGTCATCCGCGCCAGGCCGAGGTTTTTCAACGCCAGTTGCAGCGAGCTGTGGATAACTTGCGGGTTGTCGATGGTCATCAGCTCCGCCAGCAGGTCCTTGGCCCAGCTGAGGTTGATCTGGCGCAGCATCCATTTCACTTTCGGCAGGTTGGTGGCGTTCATCGACAGGCTGTCAAAACCCATCGCCATCAACAGCACGGCCGCTGCCGGGTCACCGGCCATTTCGCCGCAGATGCTCACCGGCTTGCCTTCGGCATGGGCATCGCGCACCACGGTCTGCAGGGCCTGCAGCACCGCCGGGTGCATGTAGTCGTACAAGTCCGCCACCCGTGGGTTGTTGCGGTCCACGGCCAGCAGGTACTGGGTCAGGTCGTTGGAGCCGACCGACAGGAAGTCCACCTGCCGCGCCAGTTCCTTGGTCTGGTAGACCGCCGCTGGAATCTCGATCATCACGCCCACCGGCGGCATCGGCACGTCGGTGCCTTCGTCACGCACTTCGCCCCAGGCACGGTGAATCAGGTGCAGGGCTTCTTCGAGTTCGTGGGTGCCGGAGATCATCGGCAGGAGGATGCGCAGGTTGTTCAGGCCTTCGCTGGCCTTGAGCATGGCGCGGGTCTGGACCAGGAAGATTTCCGGGTGGTCGAGGGTGACGCGAATCCCGCGCCAGCCGAGGAACGGGTTGTCTTCCTTGATCGGGAAGTAGGACAGTGACTTGTCGCCGCCGATGTCCAGGCTGCGCATCGTCACCGGTTGCGGGTGGAAGGCGGCGAGTTGCTCGCGATAGATCGCCAGCTGCTCCTTTTCGCTCGGGAACCGTTGATTGATCATGAACGGTACTTCGGTGCGATACAGGCCCACCCCTTCGGCGCCGCGCTTCTGCGCCCGCGCCACGTCCGCCAGCAGGCCGGTGTTGACCCACAGCGGCATGCGGTGGCCGTCGAGGGTCACGCAGGGCAAGTCACGCAGGGAGTCGAGCCCCAGGGCCAGTTGCTTCTCTTCTTCGACCACCTCGGCGAATTGCTTGCGCAACACGTCGCTGGGGTTGGTGTAGACCTCACCCCGATTGCCGTCGACGATCAACTCGATGCCATCGACCTTGGCATACGGCAGGTCGACCAGGCCCATCACCGTCGGGATGCCCATGGCTCGTGCCAGGATCGCGACGTGGGAGTTGCCCGAACCCAGGACCGAGACCAGGCCGACCAGCGTACCTTCCGGCACCTCGCCGAGCATGGCCGGCGTCAGTTCTTCGCTGACCAGAATGGTCTTTTCCGGGTAGACCAGGTTTTGCTGGCGCTCTTCCTGCAAGTAGGCCAGCAGGCGGCGGCCGAGGTCCTTGACGTCCGACGCCCGCTCACGCAGGTAGGCGTCGTCCATCAGTTCAAAGCGGTTGACGTGATCGGTGACCACCTGGCGCAGCGCACCCTGGGCCCATTGGCCGGTCTTGATCACAGTGGTGACTTCACTGCCCAGCGCGGCATCGTCGAGCATCATCAGGTAGACGTCGAACAGCGCGCGCTCTTCCGGGCGCAACTGGGTTGCCAGCTTGGCGGACAAGGCCCGCATGTCGGCGCGCACGCCTTCGATGGCGGTCTTGAACAGGCCCAGTTCGGCGTCGATGTCGGTGATGGTCTTGTCCGGCACCACATCGAGATCCGCCGGTGGCAGCATGACCACCGCGGTACCGACCGCCGCACCCGGCGAACCCGGCACGCCGATGAATTTGGCTTCCTGGATGCCCTTGCCCTGGCGCCCCAGGCCGCGGATCGAACCGGTGGCCTCGGCGTGGGCGATAACCCCGGCGAGCTGGGCGCTCATGGTCACGAGGAACGCTTCTTCGCCCTCATCGAACTGACGCCGCTCTTTTTGCTGGATGACCAATACGCCGACGACGCGACGGTGGTGAATGATCGGCGCGCCGAGGAACGAGGCATAACGCTCTTCACCGGTCTCGGCGAAGTAGCGATAACGCGGGTGGTCGGCGGCGTTTTCCAGGTTCAACGGTTCTTCACGCGTGCCCACCAGGCCCACCAGGCCTTCGTTGGGCGCCATGCTGACTTTGCCGATCGAGCGCTTGTTCAAGCCTTCGGTGGCCATCAGCACAAAACGGTTGGTTTCGGGGTCGAGCAGGTAGACCGAGCAGACCTGGCTGCCCATGGCCTCTTTGACGCGCAATACAATAATGCCCAACGCCGCCTTGAGATCCTTGGCGGAGTTAACTTCCTGGACGATCTTGCGCAGCGTATTGAGCATGGCTCGGGGTCGAACTCCGTCGTCAGTCGCGCGTTAGAAGGCGCGGGGCAAGCTCTTTGAGAGCGCGGCGATACACCTCGCGCTTGAATGTCACCACCTGGCCCAACGGATACCAATAGCTGACCCAACGCCAGCCATCGAACTCCGGTTTACCGGTCAAATCCATCCGCACCCGCTGCTCGTTGGAGACCAGGCGCAGGAGAAACCATTTCTGCTTCTGGCCGATGCACAGCGGTTGGCTGTGGGTACGGACCAGACGTTGCGGCAAACGATAGCGCAACCAGCCACGCGTGCAGGCGAGAATTTCAACATCTTCGCGCTCCAGGCCGACTTCTTCGTTCAACTCGCGATACAAGGCGTCTTCCGGCGTCTCCTGAGGGTTGATTCCACCTTGAGGAAACTGCCAGGCATCTTGATTGATACGGCGAGCCCATAGCACCTGGCCGGCATCATTCGTCAGAATGATCCCCACATTGGGGCGGAAACCATCGGGGTCGATCACGGCAACAACCTCGCAAACGCATGTCGCCGCATTGTTCCACAAAGGTTGGGAAGGCGGCAACGAAGCTTCCTACCTTATGTGCACTCTTGTGAAAAGACCGTATTCTTAACCCCTTTTTACTGACTTATCAGCGGGTAACTGCAATGCGCCTGGCTTTATTCGATCTGGACAACACACTTTTGGGCGGCGACAGCGATCACGCATGGGGCGATTACCTGTGTGAACGGGAGATCCTCGACCCTGTCGCGTACAAAGCGCGCAACGACGAGTTCTACCAGGATTACCTGGCCGGCAAGCTGGACAATGCCGCGTACCTGAACTTCTGCCTGGAAATCCTCGGCCGCACCGAGATGGCCCAACTCGATGAATGGCACCGCGACTTCATGCGCGACTGCATCGAACCGCTCATGCTGCCCAAGGCTGTGGAGCTGCTGGCCAAGCACCGCGCCGACGGTGACAAGCTGGTGATCATCACCGCCACCAACCGTTTCGTCACCGCACCGATTGCCGAACACCTGGGGGTGGAAACCCTGATCGCCACCGAATGTGAAATGCACGAGGGCCGCTACACCGGGCGCAGCACCGATGTACCGTGCTTTCGCGAAGGCAAGGTGACGCGCTTGAATCGTTGGCTGGAGGAGACCGGGCTGTCGCTGGAAGGCAGTTACTTCTATAGCGACTCGATGAATGATCTGGCGCTGCTGGAGCGGGTGGCGAACCCCGTGGCCGTGGACCCGGACCCGAACCTGCGGGCCGAGGCCGATAAGCGCGGCTGGCCGGTGATTTCGTTGCGCGACTGAGAATGCCATCGCGGGCAAGCCCGCTCCCACAAGGGGCTTGGGTGTGCATGCAATCTATGCCACCCGGCAAAACCTG
>Ga0067045_1031335_pt1 | contig 12547 bp, 14 predicted proteins | sample TerdegcTABiofilm_FD_59184 | JGI IMG/M metagenome (GOLD analysis project Ga0067045, IMG submission 59184) | Combined Assembly of (Gp0054472, Gp0054536) Wastewater bioreactor microbial communities from Singapore -Terephthalate degrading...
GTCGCTCTTGTCCACCGCCTTGCTGCCGCCAACCCAGGACACGGCGTCAAACTCGGCGGCGAGCATGTCGTGTACACGATCGGCGCATTTCTCGCCTTCAATCACCAGTACCGGCAATTCCGGCCGCAGCTGGCCATGCAGGTAAAGCGGGCGAGGCACTGGAAACGACATCCACCGCCATTCACGGCGATTCGTGACAGGGTGCTGCGCGAAGACGCACGGCAGCACTTCCTTGCCTCCGTCCGAGGTAGTGAAGCGATAGATCACGCCCAGCAGCTGGCCACCCTGGTCGCGGTATTCCCACGACATATCGGGCTTGCCGCGCACCACATGCGCCTTCGGATACGGCCCGGCATCGGCTGGGACGGGCAAAATCGGCGCCCAGGGCGTCTTATTTTTTGCCTCGGAAACCGCCTGTACCCCTTTGTCCGCTTGCGCGGGCGCGCGACTAGAGGTGTTTTTCGGCTGGGCCGAAACGATAGGGCGCATTGCGCCAGGAGGGGATAAATCGGACGGCGTCAGCGCGATGCCCAGCTGCGCGGCCAGGTCGGCGCACGCCCTGCCCTGCTTCACGCGGTGGATGTGCGCATAAAGGGAAATGAGATCAGCGCCGGCTACGCCGTCGTCGGAAAAATCAGCCCATACGCCGGCTTTATCCCCTTCGAGCCGGATGCGCATTGATTTGCCGGCTTCGCCGGAGGAAGAACCAATACAAAACTCGATACCTTCACGCACACCGTTCGGGAACCAGGAGCTCAGTAGCGATTCGATGGAAAGGATGGCCGCGCTATTGACTGCGGCAAAATCGTCGAGAGTCACGCGGTACGCACCTTCGCCTTGTGCGCAACGCGCTGGCTACCGTAGCGGGACGGAATCTGTGCGTAGTCCAGTGCACCTTCGCGCACCAGGCCAGCCCGCGCCATGTGGCGAGCAGACAATGGTGCCTTGGATGGCACATAACGCGGGCCGGCAACTTGGCCTGCCGTCGACGTCGCCGCAGCAGCCGCAGGACCGGCATACTCGCGCCCGCGCTGCGTGATGACGTACTGGCCAGCCTCGATGCGCACCACGTTGCAGCGTGTCAGCGAGTTGACGATATCGCGCTCGAACGAGGTGATAGTGCCGCTCCAGGCTACGACATGCATCCAGGTTATCAAATCCGTGCGGCCGCCCAGCTGGAACAACTTGCGTAGGGCAATGTCGGGGCGCGTACCGGCGCGAGGGACACGGTAAGCGCTCATGCTGCACCATCCTGACCACCGTCAGGTTGGCAATAGACGCGAATGGTCAACGCCATCAGCTCCGCCAGCCCGCGCTGCAGGCCATCCATATCGGCATCAAGGCAAGCACGCTCACGTGCATCGATCACCTCGTCTGCAGTCGCCTCCTCGAAGTGCGCTGCAAAGACCCCCAAACGGACGTAAATGTCGCGGAACTTCTTTGCCAGCACATCGTCACCGTCGGACAAGTCTGCCGGCAACTTGACGAATGCGCCACCGCTTGATGCGGCCACAGCCTCAGCGAACAACGTAGTGCCGGAGAACGCCTGCAGTTGCAGAGCAGTATCCACGGCTACGCCCTGTCCTTTGAGTTCGTAGACGCGGTTCTGCAGGCTATTACGGCTCATGCCCAGCGCCGCCGCTACGGCATCCCAACTGCCAGGGAAAGCCCTGATCATGCCAAGGTACGATTTTCTAATTTTCACAGCAGACCTTTCAATGGAAATTTGACTGCAGCATTACGTTTCTGCCGCCCCGCCACCGGCCATGCGCTTAATTTCTCCATAACTTTTCCTTTATTGGGGTGGTTGTTACTACGTCGCAAGACGAGTAATCTTGCAAAATGCGAGAACGCCTCGTGGCACGCTATAGCTTTTTTGGCATGAAAATAACAATCAAAATGACAGGAAATACTCATGGATTTTCAAGTGGCCATTAAGGAGAAACATTTGGTTTACTGGGAGGTGGATGGCTTTGTTCGCATCCTGGAACCCCACATGCACGCTCAGATACGGGGTGGCGAAAACGTCCTAATCGCCTTTCAAATTGAAGGTGGCCCGCTTGGGCAGAACGCTCAAGAATGGAAAGTTGTAAGAACGACCGAACACGTGACAGTCGGCTCCAAAACACAATTCGCAAACGCGCGAGCAGTGCCTCCCCACCTACTGGAACTAGTGCGTGTGATCTACGCATCGACGACATAGGAGTTCGATAGGGTGAAGGGCCGCAATCACAACGCATCACCAATGACTGTCGCATGCACCTCTGGCATTGCCGCACTGTCATTCCGTGTACCGCACATGAAAAGTGGTGCCCCAGCCAAGAAACGCCGTCCCGACGAAGTCGTTCGCACTCATCGCAGAAACACAGCAATGAGCGATGCTGATCGATAAGCGCAGGCCAACGCTTCGGGAAGAGTTGGCTCAGTAGACGAAACCCGTCCCGTCGCATCGCGTCCGCAAGATTGTTAGTAATCACAGCATTTCTCCGAGGTAGTGGGTATTGTTGGTATGAAATCGAACTACGCTTGCGCCACGAAAATTAATCCTGCTCACACCGCGCTTAGCGGTTCGACGCCGACCACCGACCGATCTGGAACCGTGTCGAGAATATTTGACGAAGAAGGCAACTGCCGGCCAGCGTGGCCAGGTTCGGGGATCAAATCGGGAGCTCGTCGCGTAGCGGCTACCGGGAGGTTCAGCGCGAACAAATCGGGGCGCAGATCTTCGCAACTTGAAGTCCCTCCGGTCAGGCACTCGATGGCGCGACAGTGTTTTGCTGGTATCTGCCTCCCAGGGAGCTTCCACTGGCTAACTGCGCCCTTAGTTACGCCCAGTCGATCAGCCAGCGCTTGCATGGAGCCAGCTAACGCTATCGCGTTTTCAAGTGCTTTTTCTGGTGTCATTTTTTGCATCCGGTAGATGAATTCGCTTGAGTATAGGTATTCTATACATTTGAGTCAAGCGCTTCTATACCTTATTGGTAAAGAGAACCTATACGATGGCGGAATGGAAATTAAAGACGTAATAGCTAAATGGGTACGGACAGCAAGAGCGACGGCAGGCATGTCGGGTGCTGATCTAGGCGCAAAAATGGCACTACTGCTAGGGTCCGAGCGTGGGCACAGCAAGGCAAACATTTCCCACTGGGAGACAGGAAAACACAGTCCCAACTTGCGCCAATTGCTAGCGATCGCCAAGATCACCGCACAGCCACTGCCTGATGAGATTCGTCAGGGAATGGCGACGGAGCCATCTCACCTGTCACTTGTAAGCACCGTCCCATTTGACCAGAACGCCAAAGCGGCAAAGCTTGGGTCCCGGGCAATACCGGTCATATCATCCATCCAGGCTGGAGCATTAAAAGAAATTGTCGCGCCATACTCACCAGGTGATGGGTCTGCGACGATTTACGTTGATGAGGGCTACTCTCGCTGGGCATTTGCTCTTGAAATTGAAGGCGATTCGATGTCCCCAGATTACCTTCCAGGGGACATCGTTGTCATCGAACCAGAGTGGGAGCCGCGTCCAGGAGACTGCGTTGCCGCCAAGAATGGTAAGCAGGAGGCAACCTTCAAAAAATACCGACTGCGTGGAACAGACGCTCAAGGCAACGACATATTTGAACTGGTTCCAATTAACGAAAACTACCCTACAGTACGCAGTGACGAAGTGCCGCTTAAAGTAATCGGTGTTATGGCGGAACTGCGCAGGAAAACCCGCAGACGCTAAGCAGCTGTTCCTATCGCCAGATTCAGGCTCGCCAAGTGCGAGCCTTTTTTACGCCCGTCGCTCACACCATGAGGCCGCACAAAACATAAAAACCATTATGTATAGTTTTTCTTTACATTAAAAGTATAGTTGATCTATACTTACCTCCATTGAAGTAGCAACCACAACGATGGAGTGAAGTCGATGGAAATCTTTCCAAAAGCCCCTCTCACAGTTCTTGAGAGTATTCAGCAATGCATTGATGTCGCCACGAGCAGACACCCGCAAGATCGCGTCCTGTGCACCGAAACCTTCATCGCTGCACTATCTGGCGCGCTGCAGCGAGACGACATGGCGTTGGCCAACCGCGTCTTTTCGCTGCTGCTCACTCCAAAAAAAGAGGCTCGCCAGTGAGCGCCTTCCGCATCACCGTCACGACCTCGTGCTCGGTCACGCGCTACTACGCACTGGCCAGCACAGCCTGCGCTGCGTGCGAGGACGCCGTCGACGCCCAATGCGGCGAACCCTGCGGCGTCTCCGCGCACCCACTGTAGGAGCCTGCAGCATGCCCACCACAGCTACACGCAAGCCGGCCAAGGCGACTTTACCCAGCTCGCAAAGCCTGCACGACACACTGACAAGCGCAAACGATGCCGCCGTGCTGTCGCGTTTCGCTCGAAATACTGGCTGCAGCCCCATCGAGGTGGCCGGCCCGGATGGCCGCCTGGGCATCTTGCAGGTGTTCGACGCGATGCGCCGGCGTGGCTACCAGGTCACGGAGCCAAAGCGACCGCAGTCCCAGCTGCGCGCCGGCTTCACGGCGTGGCTGGTAACCGTGACCCTGCCCAAGGGCGTCTCGTTCGATCTCGTTTACCACACACCAGGTGGCATCAAATGACCGCCCCGCTCTTCCACCTGGCAATCGACGTTCGTAGCGTGCTCGCCAGGCCCTTGCACGAGCTGCGCGGTTTCACGCACCCGGATGGGAAACCCATGACACCACGCCAGGCGCAGGCCGCTCTGGTGGCGCAGCTGGCCGAGGGCAACGAGTTGCTCCCGATCGGCAATAGCGCCCCTTTCGATTTCATCAAACGCTAACTGGGCCATACCCGCCCAAAACTAGGAGCCGCACATGAGCGACCTCGTAATACCCACTATCGGGGGCATGAAGAAAGCCCCGGCCCGCAGCGAGAAGCGCGTCGTCGTCGACGAGCTGGTCGACGATCAGGTATTCGCAATCACCGACTGGGCCGACATCCGCCCCAGCGACACCAACCGCAAACGGTTCAACCAGACCGCGCTGGAGCAACTGGCGGCCAACATCAAGGAAGTTGGAATTGTCCAGCCCATTCTGATTCGCCCCGTCACGCCAACCGCTGACGCGCCGCAGCATTTCGAGATTGTCGCCGGCGAGCGCCGCTGGCGCGCCGGCAACATCGCCGAGCTGCAGCGCGGTCCGACCATGATCCGCACCCTGACCGACCTGCAGGCGCGCGAAATCCAGCTGCTGGAGAACCTGCAACGCGAAGACCCGCACCCGATGGAAGAGGCCGAAGGTTTCCAGGAGCTGATGCTCAATGCTGGCTACACCGCTGATCGCCTGGTGGAAAAACTGAAAAAATCGCGTAGCCACATCTACGGCCGCCTGAAGCTGTGCGCCCTGACGACCGAGGTGCGCGAGAAATTCCTTGATGACGCGATCTCCGCATCGACCGCCCTGCTGATCGCACGCGTACCATTGCCCGCGTTGCAGATCAAAGCCCTTGCCGAAATTAGTGCGTCGTATCAAGGCACTGGCGAGCCTATGCCCTACCGCGCCGCGCTCCGCCACATCCAGGAGCGCTACACCGTCGATCTGACGCGCGCGTTATTCAAGCTCAGCGATGCCGCGCTCCTGCCCTTGGCCGGCGCCTGTACCAAATGCCCGAAAAAAACCGGCAATCAACCCGAAGTATTCAGCGACATTAAAAGTGCAGACGTCTGCACAGATCCTGATTGCTATGCCGAGAAACGATCGGCACACGATACGCTGACTATTGCTGCTGCAAGTAAAACCGGTGTTCCTGTGTATGAAGGCGTCGAGGGGGCAACCATCTATCGTAAAAATACCTACGACCGCTACAGCATGTTTGTCATGGCCAACTCCCCATTGTGGGTGTTTGATCGCAATTCGCCTGCCACCCAAAACCAAGGCAATGCAGCGACTTACCTCGATGGCGGCCTGCTGCCTGAGCCAGCGTGGTACGTAAAGCACGAAGGCGGCGAAGTGACCCCGTTTTACGACAAGGCTCCAATCCAAAAATTGCTGGAAGATGCTGGTGCATGCGAAACAGTCGAAGTTCATGCGGCACGCATGGCCGATGTGCGCGCTATGGCCGAGAAAAAAGAAGCGGCCGCGAACACGCCAGAAAAACTTGCTGAAATGGCAAAGCAACGCGATGAAAGGGAGACCGCTGAGAAAAAGGAAGAAGCCGACGAACTGTACCGCATCGAACTCTACAAACGCCTGCGCGCACGGGGCGCCAACGGTTTCTCACTGGAATCGCTACGCGAATTCACCAAACTCGTACTAATCGACCGCGATCTTCCGGACCAGGCCCTCGCCGGCGAATACACGTTTGACACCTCCAGCACCGAGAACATCCACGCCTATATCGATCAGGCCGGCCTGCCCGATGTGCAGCTATTGCTGGTCGACATGCTGCTAGGCGACTGCCTGGATTCCGTTGGTACGGGGACATGGTTCAAAGCAGAAGAACGTGAAGCTCAAGAGGCCACGATTCATGCTATGGCCAGGCATGAGGGCATTGATCCTGATGCCGTACGCCTGCAGATGGAAATGGAATCGATCACGTTTGAGGATGTCCAGGAACACCAGCTGAGCGCCGTCATTGCCCACGCATCATGGCGCCTGAATGACCTCACCAAATTCATCATCGCCGAACGGTCTCACCTGCTCAACGCCCTCGAACGGGCCGCCAATGAAAATGGCTGGCAATACGCACCAGGTCAAGTCTGGCTGCGCGCCGGCGAAACAAGCATACCAGGCGCGGGCCACGTGGTGCCGGAAGAGTCCGACGAAGAAGACGCAGCCAACCTGGCAGACCAAATCGGCCTGTCCGCAAGCGTAGAAGTAGCCGAGATCGAGCCGCCTGCAGCAGTTGCGGTCGACCAGCCAGTACCAGAAATCAAGACGCCAGCGCCACGCGCACGCAAGCCAAAAGCGGCTGCGGCGCCGAAACCATGGCCATGGCCCAAATCCCCGGCCCCCGGCACTACTACGCCCACGCCCGATACCCCTGCATCACCTCAATAACCACCACTAAAACGGAGCAACCATGAAACTCATCACGTCCCTGTTCGCCAAAATTCGCACCCTGTTCGGATCGATCGCCCAGCCTGCAGCGCCGGTGGCCACGACCACCGCCCCGCACATCCGCATGCTGTTGCTGCACCTGTGCGACCAGGATGCCGCTAAGGCCACCTGGGTGGCCCGCTGGCTGGCCTATCCGCTGCGCCACTCCGGCGCCAAGATGGCAACCGCCATGTTTGTGGCCGGCGCCCAGGGCGCTGGCAAAAGCCTGTTCTTCGAGCGTGTCGTCGGCCCGATGTATGGCACCCAGGCACAGTTTGGTGGCAGCAATTTGCTGCGCAGCGTCTTCAACGAATGGGTGATTGGCAAGCGCTATGCAGTCCTGTCGGATCTCGGCAACGCCGACATCGCTACCGGCGCCCTTAAAAATCTCATCGCGTCAGGAGAGCTCTCTGTCCATCGCAAAGGCCTGCCGGACATCGCCATTGCGAACAGCCTCAACCTGGTCCTCATGACCAACGACGAGGCAAACGCAACCGCCCTGGCCGGCGGCCGCCGCACCTTCCTGCTGGACCCACAGCACCGTTTGCCGGTGGAGCTGGCCACCGCAGTCATGCGCGAAATCGAAAACGGCGGCCTGGTGGAGTTCCATCAGTTCCTCACCCACGAGCTCGACATGGGCGACTTCGATCAGTACGCGTCGACAAGCTATGCAATGGAAAGCGCGGTGGCAGCATGATCACATTCACCGACGCCTGGCGCCGCGCCGCCATTCATCCGGACGGCACCATGACAATCCTCGCCCATAAAACCAGCTCGATCGGATGGACAGTGGCGCTGCCGGCGGCAACCCGCATCTTGCACGTCGACGCCAGCACCCTCGAATTCCAGCCGGCCGGCGCGCACCAGGTCGCGGCACTGGCCAACCTGGGCCACCAGCTGCTGCAGGAGATCGATGCGTATCGCCCTGGGTTTCTGTGGACCGCCAGCCCTGCCGAGATCGTGGGTGCGCTGATCGAGGAAATTGCAGCGCCTGCAGCCGCTCCAGCTGCGCAGTATCATGAAAAAGACATGGAGCGTGATGCCATTTTGCTAGATGCCATCCGTAACGGCGTGCCTCTGGAGGAGCCGGTGAGCGTCTGCAAGGCGATGATGGCCCAAAGAACCGCGCGCGTGGTATTGGACAAGGGAGTCGGGCCGCTGGCGGCGGTGCATTTGGTGAATATTGGCGTAGGCGGCTGGGTCCACACCGAAAAAACGGCCGCGGCTTATGCCGACGGCTTCAATCGCGGGGCGGAGTGGCTGCGCTCATCGATCATCGAATATGCCGGCAAGCTGCCGCCAGCCAGCGCCGCCACGCGCGATGTGATTGCTGAGCGCGATCGGCAGATCAAGTCGGAAGGCTATGACCTGGGACACGATGATCAGCATCAAAACGACGAAATCGCAGCTTACGCCACGTTCTACGCTATGCCACCAGCCGCCCGCGATTGGCCGGCAGAGGAAACCGGCTACGGCATGACCTGGGGCCAAGCGATCATCCCTGCCGACTGGGGGCGACCAAAGCCCTGCGATCGCCGGCATGAACTCGTCAAAGCCGCAGCGCTCCTGATCGCCGAGATCGAGCGCCTGGACCGAGCAAAGAAAACGGAGGATGAATGATCAGCATCCAATTCCGACGCATGCTACGCCCCCTGGAACGACACCTTGCCAACCTGATCGAGCAGCGCGAGGACAAAGCCATTGCAGCGCATATGGCGGCCGTCAACGCTTCGCTCGGCAAGCCACCAAAACGGCGCCAGGGCCGCGCCGAGCCTATGCCCTACCGTCTACATATCGCCGTCGCGTTCGCCTCGTTGGCCAGCGCACTGTTCAGCCTGTATTGGTGGTATCCATGACGAACTACTTAAGTGCATCCGAGCTGGCCGAGCTAGTCGGATGCAAGCCTGGCCAGCGCTGCCGCATGCAGGCATGGCTGACGAAAAATCGCTGGAAATTTGAAGTCGACGCGCGCGGCCTGCCGAAAGTGGCTCGCGCCTATCACGATCGCAAGATGGGCATCACCGAAGAAGCAACCTCAATCAAATATGACCAAGCACCGAACCTCCAAGCCTTCTGCTAAAGAACGCACCGGCGTCGACCGCCTTTACAAGCGCGTCGGCGTCCGGAAAATCTCCTACTATTACCAGCACCCGGACGGCAGCAGCGAGACGCTGGCCACGGCCGTAGTCGGCGATCGCAAAGGCATTGCCGACGCGGATCGCGCTGCCAAGCGTAAGGCGCTCGACATCATCGAGGGCAAGATCATCGCCGGATCGGTGGCCCAGCTGATCGAGCGATTCCGCGACGAGATCGCGCCCACCCATTACCTCGACCAGTCCAAGGACGGCCTGGCCGTCCGGGAATCCGGCTACAAAAACCTGACAAAGTTCTTCGGCAAAATGGATCCAAAATCGCTGCGCATGCTACACGGCTATCAGTACCTGGACGCGCGTGCCAAAGCCGGCGCGCCGGCGAAGGCGAACAAGGAATTGTCGCTGATGTCGACCATCTGCAAGTACGCCGTGCGCTGGGGCGTGATCGAGGCGATGCCATTCACCGACATCATGCAGAACGACACCGAGAAGGATGTGCGGACAATCACCCGCAGCCAAGTGGTGCGTTTTTACCTGTGGTCGCTGCGTCAGACCGCTACCTTCCGCAACCTGGGCTGCGCGGCCATGTTTACCTACCTGACCGGATTCCGCGCAGCCGAGGTGCGACCGTTCCATATCGACGGCAAGACGAAGGAAGGCGTGCTTGTCACCAGCGCCAAGCGCAAGAAGGGCCAGGCCGAGGTGATGAAATTGCGTGAGTGGTCGACCAGGTTACGCGTTGTAGTCGCGCGCGCCGAGCAGACGCACTCGGTGCCGCGCCAGTTCCTGTTCGCCAACTCAAAAGGCCAGGCGTACACGCGGTCTGGAATGGGGTCGGTGTGGCAGGACGCCTTGTTCGAGTGGATCGCGTCGTTCGACGCCACGGCGGCCGCGGCACTCGCTCGCAAGCGCGCGGCCGAACTGGAGTATATCCTGGCCTACAAGAAGGGCATCAAAGTGGCGAAGTACGAGGCGGACTACCGACTAGCAGACCACCCACAGTATTTCTCACTGCAGGACATACGGCCGGCCGCAATCACGGCCAAGTTCGACCAGCGCAACGTCGACGCGTATGATTTTGCCGCTCACGCGAACCCAAGCACCACGCACAAGCACTATGATCGCAGGAAAGTGAAGAAGGCTGGCGCCACTGAGTAACCTATTAGTCCTGTTTAACAGCAGCGGGGAGTGCATTATCAACTCCATGCTGCTCGAAAAATAGCTCCCATAGCTGAAGCATTTGGTCAGCAAGAACCACAATACCGGTCCATTGACCACCTGAATACACCATCCAATTTTCTTTCTGCGGGCCGAAGTTCGCTGCACCAAAAGGCGCTAGAAAAATATTGTTTTGATATACCTCTGTTGATGGCGTTACTCGACCAGAATGGGTAAGTATCACGTGTTTGCCAGCATCACAGATATCTCTACTCAGCTTGAATACTTTATCCTTCTTGAACGCATCTAAGTCGATCTGCTCAACTACTCCAGCATGCCTGATGTAATCAACGATATGGACGACAGTAGTGAAAAAGTTGTACACATTATCAGCATCTAGATTTTCTGCCATCTTTTCGCGCTCACGTTTTGCCTTGGCAAGCATATCGCTAGGTGAGCGTAGTTGAAACAGTGCCATATTAACTTCCCAACATGATTAAACGATACGATAGGATTAATGCCTCGTCAAACTTAAGCTCCGGAATGACCCACTCATAGTAACAATCCGCCAAGTATTTCCAGTGTATCACTGCATTACATGTATGCGCTCAGCAAAAAAACAGGCGCACCATTTTGAGATCTAGCCATTTCAAAAATCAACGAAATTCTTCCAACCGCTGGGCCGCAGGCCGCATAGAATGGTGAGAAAAAAAGTATCACTGTTGGAAAAATAATTTTTTAAGTCTTTGATTAATAAAAATAAACTTCTGTTAAGCGCTAGGGTTGTGATTCCTGTTGTCGTGGGTTCGAGCCCCATCAGCCACCCCACAGAATAAAGAAGAGCCCGGTTTTCGAACCGGGCTTTTTCCATTCCGGCGCCGGTTTTCTGCTGTCACCGATACCGCCCCGGGTATCGCTTGCCGCAAAAAATTCATTAGTGCAAATTTGACCATCGCCCTACTCTGGCATGCGGCCTGGACCGCATCATAAAAACAGCACGGAGACGACGATGAAACAATTCCTGGCAGCGCTCTGCCTGATGTTCTGCGCCCAGGCGGCGCAGGCGGTCAACCTGACGGGCGTGCCGAACGCGCACGACCCCGGCACGCTCACCCGCGACGGCGACACGTATTTCAATTTCACCACCGGCGACGGCATCTGGTATTCCACCTCGACGGACATGCTGAAATGGTCGGCCGGCCCCGCGCCCGTGTTCAGCACGCCGCCCGCCTGGATCGCCAATAAAATTCCCAACTTCAGCGGCTCGTACTGGGCGCCGGACGTGATCCACATGAATGGCTACTATTATCTGTATTACTCGGTCTCCACCTTCGGCACATCCGTGTCGGCCATCGGCGTGGCCCGCTCGGCCTCGCTGAAGAACCCCGCCTGGACGGACCTGGGCATCGTCGTGCAATCGTATGGCGGCGGCGCGGAAATCAATGCCATCGACCCGGCCCTGTTCCGCGATTATGACGGCAGGGTCTACATGTCATACGGCTCGTTTTTCGGCGGCATCGGCTTGACGGAGATCAACCAGGCCACAGGCAAGACGACGGGCAACGTGACGACCATCCTCGGTGGCGGCGGCAAGGATATCGAGGCGCCTTACATCACGCGCGACGGCGAGTATTACTATCTGTTCGTCAACCGCGGCAAATGCTGCCAGGGCGCCGCCAGCACGTATTACGTGGAAGTGCAGCGCGCCAGCAGCGTGACGGGACCGTACAGCGGCACGCGCACGGCGCTGCCCAACCTCGATGGCAAGTACAAGGGGCCGGGCCATATCGGCGTGCTCAAGCAGGATGGCTGCAACTACACCTCGATCCACTATTACGACGTGAACGACAATGGCGCGGCCAAGCTCGACATATTGAAGATGACGTATGGCGACGGCTGGCCCAGCCTGACGCGCAATTTCACGGTGGCCAGCTGCGGCGGCATCTCCGACGGTCCCACGGTGCTGCGCTCGCGCCTGAGCGGCAAGGCCCTGGCCGTGGCCGGTGCCAGCACGGTCAATGGCGCGCTGGTACAGCAGCAGACGTACACGGGCGCCAGACACCAGCAGTGGTATGTGGTGGGACATGGCGACGGGTATTACAACCTGATCAACGCGAACAGCCTGCTGGGCCTGGACGACTACAACAACTCGACCACGGCCGGCACGAATATCGCGCAATGGAGTTACTGGGGCGGACTGGGCCAGCAATGGCGCTTCGCCAGCCCCGCATC
>Ga0067045_1031336_pt1 | contig 12546 bp, 10 predicted proteins | sample TerdegcTABiofilm_FD_59184 | JGI IMG/M metagenome (GOLD analysis project Ga0067045, IMG submission 59184) | Combined Assembly of (Gp0054472, Gp0054536) Wastewater bioreactor microbial communities from Singapore -Terephthalate degrading...
AAATCAGGGATAGTAAAAGAATATAGTGAGGCAGTTATATGAAAATCAATGAAGCCGAAAAATGTAACATTTTAATTTTGCAGAAATGTAACATTTTGACGTTGCAGTTACAATATAATGTAAAGAGTGAGCAAAGGGAACCCGTCCTGTGAGTTTGCCGCATTGCAATACTGTATTAAAGAGATACCCTTAATGGGCAGTAATCATCAGTATGAGACACAATCCTTTGAGAGACAATTGCAGCAGTTCAAATACCTCATACAGAAAAGTCTCCTGTTTTATTTTATTGTATTATGCAACCTGTTATGTATAGTAAACTATCTTTTGAGGAGGCACACATATGCTTTCAAGAGAGTCTGTCATTTCAATCCTGAGTGAAAAGGTCGAACTCTTTAAGGGATTTTCGGAAGAGAAAATAGGGATTATCATCGACGGCTCAAAACTCGTCACTGTCGAGGAGAATGAGGCCGTAATCGAGGAGGAGGAAAAAGGGAGATTCCTCGGTATTATTCTCTCGGGCGGTGTAAATATCATAAGAGTGGAAAACGACGGGAGCAGAAAAATAATCGGCAGCCTCAGGGAGTACGAAATTTTCGGAGAGATTGCCCTGATGACCAATGAGAAGACGGTTGCAAACGTGGTAGGCAGCACACATTCCGAAATTCTGCTCATCCCGCAGAGTATGTTCACAAAGGCTCTTATGACAGAACCCTCGGCAATAGCATACCTGTCGAAACTTATGATGAAGAGAGTCTCGGAGATTTCAAAGGCATCTCAGGAGACCGGAAGTTATAAGGACGGCCATATTACACTGAATTCGGAGAAGAGAAAACAGATACTCGTCATCAACTGCGGCTCCTCCTCCCTCAAGTATGCATACTATGACACTTACAGACCGGATGAGCCCTTCAAGGGGATTGTCGAGAGAATAGGTGAAAACCAGACAGTCCATAAATTCAGTTACAACTCACAGGAAGAGAAGCATATTATATCCGCATCCGACCACAAAGAGGCATTTCTGGACGTCATCAGAATCCTTACCTCCGAAAAATTCAGGATAATCAGGAATCCTGACGAGATAGATATTGTCGGACACAGGGTAGTACACGGAGGCGAAAAATACAACGCCCCTACCGTCATTACAGAGGAAGTAGAGAAGGAGATAGAGAAGGCAAATCTCTATGCCCCGCTGCATAACCCCGTAAATCTGACCGGCATACGGGAATCAAGACAACTCTTCAGAAAGGCCGTCCATATAGCGGTCTTCGATACGGCTTTTCATCAGACAATGCCTCCCTATGCTTTCCTGTATGCATTGCCGTACGAATACTATTCACAGAAAAAGATAAGGAGATACGGCTTTCACGGGACATCTCACGCCTATGTCTCCCTTAAGGCTGCCGAATTCCTGAAACGGAGATACTCCTCTCTCTCGATAATTGCCTGTCATCTCGGGAACGGCTGTTCTGTCTGTGCAATCGACCACGGCAGGTCGGTGGATACGAGTATGGGATTTACACCGGCAGAAGGTCTGATTATGGGTACGAGATGCGGTGACATCGACCCGGGAGTGCTCATTCACATAATGCGGAATGAAAATATGGACTACAACCAGCTGGATAAGGTCATCAACAAATTTTCGGGACTGAGAGGTATCTCGGGTATATCAAACGATATGAGGGAAATCGAGAATGCCGCAAATCAGTCGGACTACCGCGCACTGATAGCCATTAAGTCATTTGCTTACCGCATCAGAAAGTATATAGGTTCCTATATCGCCGCAATGGGCGGAGTGGACCTTATAATCTTCACGGGAGGCATAGGACAGGGCTCTGCACTCGTAAGGAATCTATCCCTACAGGGTCTGGAATTTATGGGTATTGAAATCGACGAAGACCTGAACAGGAGTGCAAACGGCTTCAAACAGATATGCGACATAACCTCAAGCAACTCAAGGGTAAAGGTACTTGTTGTCCCGACCGATGAGGAGTTTATGATTGCAAGGGAGAGTCTCGAGGCATTAAGAAATTATGAAATCTCTCAGGAAATAAGCAGAATCAAACCAATACCGATTCCGGTAGAGGTCTCGGCACACCACATACATCTCTCGAGAGGGGATGTGGATAAACTCTTCGGTGAGGGATACAAACTTACCATTGACAAGGAACTCTCACAACCGGGGCAATACGCCTGTAAGGAGAAGGTAAACCTGATAGGACCAAAGGGGAGAATAGACAATGTAAGGATTCTGGGTCCTGAGAGGGATAAAACACAGGTTGAGATTGCAATGACAGAGGAGTTCAGACTCGGAATTCAGGCCCCCATCAGGGCATCGGGAGATATCGAAGGTACACCCGGACTCACAATCGAAGGGCCAAATGGAAAGATAACAATAGAAAAGGGCGTTATTCTGGCACTGAGACATATCCATATGTCATTCGAAGACGCTTTAAGATTCGGAATCAAGGACAAGGACCTTGTACAGGTAATGGTTGAGGGTGAGAGAGGAATTACATTCGACGAAGTACTCGTAAGGGTAGATAAGAACTTCAGACTGGCAATGCACATCGATACAGATGAGGCAAATGCCTCCGGTATCAAGACAGGCGATACAGGTTTTATTAAATCAATAATGAGAAAAGTCTGAAACTTCAGCCTTTCAGTTTTTCACGGATCTTTCTTAAAAGTTCTGCGGGCGGAACCGGCTTGAAAAGTACTTCCAGATTTCTGCTTGTCCGCTGCTCGAGTATCTCTTCACTGTATCCGCTCATAAAAATAATCTTTACATCGCCCTTTATCTTCGAAATTTTGTCATACATCTTTACACCACTCAGTTCCGGCATAACCACATCCGAAATGATTAGGTCTATCTTATCGCTGTTTTCTGCAAATACTTCATAACCTTCAAGCCCGGTAGATGCCTCAAGGACCTTATAACCGTATCTCTCAAGTATGAATCTGAGGCTGTTTCGTATATCCGTATCATCCTCCACAAGGAGAATGGTCTCGCTGCCCCCTTCTATAAAATCCGCAGCTAATTCCCTGTTCTCTTCATTCAGGGCGTCTTCCTTATAGGGGAAGTATATATCGAAGGTCGTCCCTTTATCGCTCTCCGACGTAACCTCAATGAAACCGTTATGCTGCTTTACGATAGAATATACGACGGAAAGTCCGAGTCCAGTACCCTTGCCGGCCTCCTTCGTGGTAAAAAACGGATCGAAAATCTTATCAATGATATCCCTGCTGATACCTTTTCCGGTATCCGAAACCCTCATAAGCACATATTTGCCGGCCTTTACATTGTGCTCAAGTGATTTTGATTCATCTACATCCGAAATCTGAATCTCCATCGTGATATCACCTCCCTGAGGCATTGCATCACGGGCATTTGTCACCAGATTCATAATAACCTGTTCGATATTTGTTATATCGGCCATTATACTGGCAGACTCATTGGAGAATTTAACATTCAGTCTTATATCTTCACCTATAATCCTTCTGAGGAGTTTGCTGATTCCGCTGATAATCTCGTTAAGGTCGATAATCCTGAGAGAGATATTCTGTCTGCGGCTGAATGTCAGAAGTACTCTTATCAGTCTGGTACCTCTTTCAATGGCTGAAACTATTTGGTCGAGCCTGTTCTTCACCTCCTTATTATCTGCAAACTGCATCTGCAGAAGATTTGTATATCCCAGTATGGCAGACATAATATTATTGAAATCGTGGGCAATACCTCCGGCAAGAAGCCCTACAGCCTCCATCTTCTGTGACTGCCTCAGCTGATTTTCGAGCCTTTTGGTCTCTTCCTGCTGTTTTTTTATCCTCGCTATATGTTCCTCAATACTGTCCACCATACGGTTTATATACTGCGCAAGTCTGTTGAGCTCTGATATATCAGACTCACCGATTCTGCTGCTGAAATTACCGGATGATATCTCTTCTATCTCCCTGACCATTTTGGTGATAGGATAGTTTATCAGATAAGATATTACATAGGCGATAAAAAGCACTATCAGGAAAAGGAGCAGACCATTCAGAATGACATCAAGTAATGCCCTCTTTATCCTCTCCCTGACAAGATATGTCCTGTATTTTACCTCGACGATCTTACTTGCATCTGTCGGATAACGGGGGTCATTCAGGTCAACGAATATAAAGTATCTGTCCCTATCCTCGAAATCGAACTTTGTCCCTTCTCTCTTGTAAAACATATTCAGAATTCTTTTTTGCAGTTCATCATCAGGCCTGTAATCAGGATTGCCGAAGATATATCCGTGTCTGTCATAGACTCTGATATATTCGACGAGGGGATTTACCTCTTTGATTCTCTCTGCAATCCGCATAAAATTGTACTGGTTGAGGATATCGCTGAACTGCAGCAGCCCGCAGCCTGCCTCGAGGATATATCTGTGGTCATAGGTCGGCAGATACGCAAATACCCTGTACCTGCCTGTGAGTGTCTCAACAGTAAGGCGGTCGAGAACAAACTTATCCCCGGTCCTTATTCTGTCCAAAGAGACTGATAAATCAGGGAATTTTCTGAAATCGAGTCCCAGATCCTTGAGATAAGTTGTTTTGACAATCACATTATTTTCATCGATGATGTAAAAATCAAGCCCTGCCTTATACTCGAATTTTAACTCGTTCTTATATCTTGTAAGATCAACCTTATTCAGGTCGCCGCCGGCGGCAATATAAACATTGTGAAGTTCCGTAAGGAATTTCTCGAGCTTGTCTTTGACCGATTCTTCTATAATATGATATGCATTATCGGCGAGTTTTATTGAAGTAATTATGTTATTATCAGTAATCTGTCTTGATGTATTAAAACTTTCGATAATCTCGTTCTTCTGTTCAGAATACTGATAGTATTTCAACACAAGGAGAAGTGGCAGAAGGAAAATAAGTGAACATATTAAAATCAGATTTTGTAACTTTATACCCTTGAAGGAAAACCGCATTCTTCCCCCTCGTAATATTCCTGATTAAATCAAATTTTGCCCGAATTCAAATAAAAAAATGCCGGAGGGTATAACAGCCTCCGGCACCAGAACAATTACAGTATTTCCAGAATTACAGCGAACCGGTGAATCCCAGAGCAAATGAATGAACCGCAGCGTCATATGTACCCGGGAACGGGTTCTTATCCGCCTTGGCAGTTCTCTCGAGAATGTTGACAAACATATATGAAATATCAAGTCTGAACTTCCCGAACGAGTATCCTGCACCTATGCAATAATCAATTCTGTCGTTATCAGGAAGCATCGGGTCAAGCGTCTCATCCGGAATGGAGGTAATATCGTATATGAGACCTGCTCTGAAATCCCACTTTCTGAATGTATACTGTGCCCCGAATCTTATCTGAGGGGCATCCTCCCATTTCTTCTCCTGAACCTGATTGAGCGACGCATCCTCAAACTCGAATGTAAGGCTTTTATAGGATGACCAGTAGATCTGATTTACATCCAGTTCTGCTTCAAGATGCTCAATCGGAGTAATCCTAACACCCAGACCAACTACCTGAGGCAGAATAAGACCGGTCTTTACCTTCTGGTCCTTCATTGTTGCAGCAAAAGGCGCGGGCACATCATCGAAGTCAACCTTTCCGTCATCGAGTTTCATAAGAACCTGAGACCTGTAATGAACACCAGCCCTGATCCATTTTGCAGGTTCATAGAAAATACCTACGTTATTTCCATAGCCAACTGTAGTGCCGCCGAGTTTCATCTTTGCATAGACTCCGTCACCAAACGGTATACCCTGCTGAACATTAACGGCGCCAAGGACTATATCAAAACCGGCACCAATCGAAAAACCGTAAAAAGGACCCAATGCAATGGAGGGCTGTATTGAATAACTCTGAAGTTCAGAGCTCTTTACGAGATGATACCCTTCCCACTTCTCGGGCCAGCTGATACCAAGCCCATACACGGCATAAGTCCCGAGACCTACCGATACCCATTTGTGGGCCTTATAGGTAGCAAAGAATGAAGGAGTCGGGAAGAAACCTGTATCTGCAGTCGTTTTCTTGTTGGAAGTTTCCGAAGTAAATTCGGAATCACTCAGATACATATTGAGATTGAGGGAGAAATTGAATCCCTCAAGTCTGGTTATTGAGGCCGGATTTACAAAGACGGCGGCAGGCTCACTTCCGGCTGCAAGCGTTGCACCTCCCTGAGCGATACTGGACGGGCTCACTTCATAAAGAAAGAAACCGTTTCCAAATGCAAGGACAGGGAAAAGACAGAGAACAGATAATATCGTAAACTTCTTCATAAATACCTCCTTACTCTATTCAGCAGTTGTTGTAAATGTCCACAGAGCCGTAACCTTCTTCCGGTCGATACCGGCTGCCTCAATTCCTGCAAAGAGCGGCGCATAGGCATTTCTCAAAGCCTCGAGCTGAACCAGATTCTGAACAAGGAGCCCGTAAGCGACCTTCCAGTCATCAGAAGTTGCTGCTGCTATATTCTTATTGGCACTCTCGGAAAGCATACCGAGTTTCGAGGCAAGGATAAGCACATCCAGAGTATTATCGATAAGTGGTGAATTCAGTGCATAATTTGTGTCGTCCACTTTGGTTACAAACGGATTCTTTGCCCTCAGAATCGAGAATGTGGAATATGCCGCTGTCTCAACACCGTGCTTGCTCTTTATATCATTAGTGGTGAAGACAAGATATGTCGACCCTTTATCAAGAGGAGTCTTTGGTATAATCTGCAGTTTGTACCTCGAATTCTCCTCTATAATTTCCAGCTTTGATATTTCAACGGGAATCGGCTGCCCGCCTGTAAGTTTCATCATCATCACACCTTTTGAGAGTGTGGTATCGTCGAGCGGAAGATCATAATAAATATATGGTTTGACATCAACGGGAGCATTTGCCTTCCCCTTGATATCGTTTGGCTGAGGCAGAATCTGACCTACGCTTGCAGGATTAAAGAGAGCCCTCGAGCCGGACTGAACCGAGAAGAAAGAGAATGCTATACTCTTTGCCCTTATATCGCTCTCGACTGTCTCGACAAGTGCAAACAATTTGTTAAATGCATCTCTGGCCGGTTCCAGCATAGAAGCCTCCTCGTCAGAGAGGACCGTAACCGATTTCTTTGCCTCATTTACCAGAGGCTCTTTCTTCTTCAGGAAGTAATATACCGGATTTTCTGTAATATCCTTCCCTTCCTTCGTCTTGACTGCATTTGTCACAGCCACAAGATAATAATGCCCCTGTATGAAATCCGCCGGCATTCCGCCACTCTTATCATTTGGCTTGTTCTTAACGGTAATATTATAAGGCGGTTTATCTGAAGGAGTCATAGAAAAATTGTACAGGGCATAATACTCGGCGGCTGTCTTCTTTGTCACTGATTTGTTTACCACATCAATATCGAAGAGAAGAACATTTTCAGGTTTTACGGTGGTCTTATCCAGTTCGTATTCAAACGGGACCGTAATAGTCTGGGCTACCAGCCATCCGTCGAGCATATTGATAAAACTTTTAATCTCCTTCGTCAGTTCAGAATCAGTCGGTGTTTCGGGTAGCATAAGTTTGCCGGTCCCGGGATTCTTAAGAAGGTCATTGGGGAGTATAATCAGACCCTTATCCTTATCGAAAGTACTCAGAACAGGAGTCTGTGTCTCATCCGAACCTATACCGGGGTCACACCCTACCAGCAATAACAATAGCATAGTAAAAACAAACAGTTTTTTCATAAAAAATCCTCCTCTTAAAAGGTTTATTAAAACCTTGTTAAGATTAATCACATAATTTAGATTTAGGCAAGAAAGAAAAGTTCAGAACCCTCTATTTCTCTTTGCAGAGCATCTTGTTCGTTATGCCGGAGATATCGACATAGGCATTTGTAATATTTATGGCTGCGCTCGTGTTATACGACTGGATATTCAGGTCCTTCACAGGTACAGAGGAACTGTTTATCTTAACAGAGACAGACTTGCCGAATCCGTCTGAACAAAGCCCCTTTGATACACCATCCTTATCGGTCTTATATACAACCATCTCTAAAGAAGTATCAAACGAATAGGACTCACCTGTAAAGATATAACCCCCGTCAGAGACTGCAAATACAGAATAGCACCTGTCTATCTTATCACCTCCGTAGGTCTTCTGCCAGAGGGCATTCCCTGATGAATCGGCCTTGATGAGAAGGCAGTCATACTGCCCCGAGCCATAAAACATAGTCTCGGACAGCAGCATCAGATTATTGTCGCTCGTTCTTATCACCTGATATGGTTTCTGGTTGTCCGGACCTCCATAAGTCCGCTGCCAGCTGACATTTCCCGATTTGTCAAACTTCATCAGAATGATATCCAGCACATTTCCTGTAACAGGCACCTCTCCGCCCAATACAGCCCCGTCATCGGATGTGCCCGCAACCGCATAACCCCGTTCAATATTATCCGAACTTCCAACCTGCTTACCGAGAATCCTGTTCCCGTCCTTATCGAGTCTCAGAAATATCGCATCATAACAGGTCTGACATCCCGTATTTACTGCCCCGGCGACCAGAATATCTCCCGACTGTGAAATATCCAGACTGAATGCCCCGCTGTCATTCGTACTTCCAAACTGTTTCTGCCAGACGAAGTCCCCGTTTTTATCAATCTTGAATATCCAGATTGCACTGCAGGTCAGGCAGGAGGAATTATAGGTTCCGGCAACAACAAATCCGTCCGATACAGATTTCAGTGCAAAGAGTTTGTCATCATTTGTGCTCCCGTATGACTTCTGCCACTTTATATTACCGGTTGCATCAAACAGAACGAGCCACACATCGTAGCCGCCCATACCAAACGAATTCGTATATCCGCCCACGAGGTAATCATCATCTGCATTTTCCGCCACGGCAACCGCAAAATCATCCTTGTCACCGCCCAAAACCCTCTGCCAGATAGTCTCCCCGTAGGCATCGGCCTTGTTTACAAGAAAATCGGTATTCCCGCTGCCCCTCAGATTCGTGGTCCCGACTATCAGAAAGCCTTTATCCCTTGTCTCAATCACGGCCCTACCGCTCTCCTGAGCAACCGTTCCATATCTGAACGGCCAGTAGAAATACAGCTCGCAGCCGTTCTTTTTGTCAAAATCCCCGTCTTTATAAGGCGGAATACATTCATCATAAGAACAAATCATATCTTCACACAGCATATTTTTAACATTTTTGGCATCACACTGACTATTGCACTTGCCGCAGTTTTTCGGGTCCGTATAATAATTTATCTCGCAGCCGTCAGCCCAGTCATTATTACAATTGTCGTATTTTCTTATGCACTTACACTGGTTTTCAAGGCATTCGGCATTCTGCCCGCACTCCCCGCATACTCCTCCACATCCGTTATCCCCGCACTGCTTCCCTTCACAATCCGGAACGCAGACATCCTCTGTAATATCCTTCGGTCCTGTATCATCAGCATCAGATTCTGCATCCTTGTTAACAACAGAATCTTCAAAAAGAACATCATATGATGCATCTTTCCTCGAGGTATCCTTTACCTGCTCAAGACCTCCGTTATCCCCGTCAGAACAGGAGCAAAATAAAACACTCAGAACCAGAACTGATATAAGAATTACTCTGTTCACCATATTTCTCCTCCGTCCGGTTTATATTAAACCACAAAGAAACAAAATTCAAATATAAACCGTTTTGGACTTTCTGATAAGTTTTCAATGATTGAATCTTATGTGGATTCGTCGTCCGGCAGTGGTTCCATCTCTTCGGATTTTTCGATATCCTCGAGAAGCGACTTTGCCTGTTCGAGTTTTTCCCTGTTTACATAGACAGTAAACTGAATACCTTCACCGGGGATAGGATAGATATGCACAGGTTCCGAATAGAGATAGCACTCAATATCGTTATCTTCCAGAACATCGACAATCAGATTTGCCTTAAACGGCCCCTCAACATCACAGAGCTCTGCAAACTCGATATTCTCAAACTCCTCAAGTTTTTCCACAAGGGCGGTCCCGCAATCCGGGCATTTTTCAATTTCATCTTTATACGCACTTCTGCAATCGGGACAAAATTTCATAAAACCTCCTGAAATACCTTAACGATAGAGATTATTCTCTTCTATAAATCTGAGAACATCATTACATACAAGACCCGAAACCGGTATCGATTTTCTGATATTCTCCCTGATCAGCGTAGACGACACATCCGGCAGGACAGATTTATAGTCTTCGGAAGGGTCAACTCCCCTTCTTCTCAGAATAAGGAGCCGGGCATAATTTTCTATTTTGTCAAAATCCTTCCATTTTTCTGCCTCTGCAAGTATATCCGAACCCACGACGAAATAAAATCTGTCAGAGCTGAATCTCTCTGTGAGGAATTTCAGCAAATCTATTGTATAGACCGGGTTGCTGCTTCCCTGCGCCATCTCCTCCTCAAACCTCTTTACCTCCACTCTCTCACCAAATATCGCCGATGATATCTCACACATCTTTACTCTCATCTCATACGGAGCCGAATCCTTACAAAACGGATGCCTGAATGACGGAACAAGCCATACCTTCTGAACGTCGGTAGTTGCAAGCAGATAATAACAGGCCATCATATGTCCGATATGCGGCGGGTCAAAACTTCCTCCGAATACAGCTATCCTCATACTTTCCCTCAGCAGGTCAGATGAATGCAGAAGAGAAGGGATGACCTGTCCTCTTCACTGTTAAAAAGTTCGACTGCCTTTTTTGAACCTGTCTCGATAAATTCGATCCCGTTTTCCTGAAGATAATTTCTGAGGTCATCATCAATTTTCATCACAAGAAAATAACCTCTGCCGAAGATAATCTTCCTGACCTGCCCGTTTAGATATCTCTCGATATCCTTCTTCTGGCAGAGATGCCCCCTCTCCCTTATCCATGGTACGATAATCTCACTCCCATGGGCAATAATCATATCATCGGAATAATCATTTCCGTCAACAGATATATTACCAAAACGATATCCGTTTATTTTCATAGGATTAGTGATATTATCATTTCTCCCTCTTGTCAAGCCTAATTGAAACTGCTCTCTCTGTAAATCCCCCGACGATAAAAGAACTATTCCTAAAAATGCTCAAGAACAGGCCAGTTGTTTTTTGCGGCAATCCTTCTCAAGAAGAAATTCGGGTTTACGACAACTGGATTACCAACAAGTTTCAATAATGGTAAATCACTATGATGGTCCGAATAGGCAAATGAATTTTCAAGATCAATATTAAGCTCTTCGGCCGCCTTCCTTGCATAATAAACCTTATTCTCTCCCACACATATCGGTTCAACCGGTCTTCCCGTAGGACGACCGTTCTCTCCTATCTCAAGGTCCGTACACAAAAGCAAGTCAAATCCATAATCTTTAACAACCGGCTCCAACATATATCGCAATGATGCGGTAATTAAAATCAGTAGGTGCCCCTTTCTACGATGTTCTTCGAGTTTTTCCCTCACTGTAGGTGAAATATGTGGTTTCAGCATCTCCTGATAATAGATTTCTGATTGCCTCAGATACTCTGATATATCCCTATTCTTATAGAATCGCAGTGCATATCTTGAAATTCGCTCTGCACTATAAAGGTTTAATTTAAAAAAAATGCTTCTGACAATTATTCCGATAATAAACCAGAACGATATATCTCCCCTCTTTAAGAGATACTTTATACCTATTACGGCGCTGTCTCTTGCCAGAAAGGTGTTGTCAAAATCAAAGAAAGCGGCAATTCTCTTTTCGGACATATCAAAAATCAGAAATTAAAATGGGTAAAGAGTGATGCCCCGAAACTGACGCTGTTCGTATCATCATATTCCGGATATGAATGTTTCTCCTTGACCGAAAGGCCAATAGGGAAGATAGCAAGTCCCAGAGAGAGATTATCGACAAGGCTGTTCCCGAATGCAAGCTCGCCGCCGAATCCGATTGCCACCTTGTAGTAGTTTATATCGACTTCTTCCCTTCCGTACATCCCGCCACCATTTGTAAAGACCTCCTCAGTCTCCCCGTACCATCCGAACGAAAGGATCAGATACATTCTCTTGTCTTTTATCGATGTCAGGTCGCTCTGCAACTCAAGTCCTGTTGCATAATATTTTTCTTCATCGCCAACTATTGCCCCTCCTGTCAGCTGCAGCGCCCATCTGTTTTCAAAATGATATCTGTAGGAGAGCCCCGAACCGCTGTATGAACTCAGGGCTACGCCCAGACTCTGATAGGAATCCTGATTCCCGTATACATTATAGCAAAACAGAAACATCAGCATCAGGCTAAAAGATATTTTTTTCAAGATATCCTCCTTTGAGGCAGAAACAATACAATAAATAATCCCAAATTAGCGCTTTTTCAAGACAAAATGATACTCACTGGAAATACCCCAAAATCTTTCATAACTCATTTGTAAATTAGAAATATATATTATTTAATCTTCTCAGAGACTTCCTGTAATCTGTTTAGTCTGTTCTGGTATCTCTTTATCTTCTCTGGTTCGTTTTTGTAATTCTCTATCGCTCTTTTGGTTATCTCTATCTCACTCTCAATGTATCTTGCCATCTCTTCACTTTTG
>Ga0067045_1031337_pt1 | contig 12546 bp, 8 predicted proteins | sample TerdegcTABiofilm_FD_59184 | JGI IMG/M metagenome (GOLD analysis project Ga0067045, IMG submission 59184) | Combined Assembly of (Gp0054472, Gp0054536) Wastewater bioreactor microbial communities from Singapore -Terephthalate degrading...
CACATGGTCAGCAAGATCGTGCGCATGGAGACCACGGTGGTGCGCTCCGAGGCCGAGGCGCTGCTGCTGGAAAACAACCTGATCAAGACGCTGAACCCCAAGTTCAACATCCTGTTCAGGGACGACAAGAGCTATCCCTATCTCAAGATCACAGGCACGCCCACGGCCAGCGGCAATGCGCCCGCCCAAGTGTTTCCGCGCATGGCTTACTACCGGGGTGCGGTCGATAAGAAGCACCGTTATTTCGGTCCGTACCCCAGCGCCTGGGCGGTCAAGGAAACCATCCAATTGCTGCAAAAGGTATTTCGCCTGCGTACCTGCGAAGACACGGTGTTTGCCAACCGCACGAGGCCCTGCCTGCTATTCCAGATCAAGCGCTGCACCGGGCCTTGTGTGGACTTGATCTCGCCCGAGGCCTATGCCGCCGACGTGCAGCATGCCGAGGCCCTGCTGCGCGGCGAAACGCAGGAGGTGCTTAAGGCTATGGAGGTGCGGATGATGGAGCATTCCGACAGGCTTGAATTTGAGCAGGCCGCCGATGTGCGCAATCAGATCCAGGCGCTGTCGCGGGTGCTGCACCAGCAGTCCATCGAGATTGCGGACGACAAAGACGTGGACATCTTGGCCGTACGCGTGCAAGGCGGCCGCGCCTGTGTGAACCTGGCTATGGTGCGCGGCGGGCGGCATCTGGGAGACCGGCCGTATTTCCCGGTGCATGTGGAAGACGCTGCCGCCGTGTTCGAGGAAGAGGGCGGTGATGGCACCGATGAGAATACTCCGGCCGCGCCCTTTCGCCGTGTCGAGGTGCTGGTGCTCGAAGCGTTCATCGCCCAACATTACATCGGCGTGCCGGTGCCGCCGGTGCTGGTCACCAGCGAACCAGTGGACAAGACGTTGCTGGAGTCACTGGGCGACCAAAGTGGTGTGCGCGTGACCGCCATCCACCAGCCGCGCGAGCAGCGCCGCGCCTGGCTGGACATGGCGCAAAAGAATGCCGACCTGCAACTGGCCCGCCTGCTGGCTGAAGAGGGCTCGCAACAGGCGCGCACGCGTGCCCTGGCCGAGGCGCTGGATCTGCCGCCCGAAGACCTGGACCAGCTCACCATCGAGTGTTTTGACATCTCGCACACGGCGGGTGAATCCACCCAGGCATCGTGTGTGGTGTTCCATCACCACAAGATGCAGAGCAGCGAATACCGCCGCTACAAGATCGAAGGCATCACGGGCGGCGACGACTATGCCGCCATGCGCCAGGTGCTGACGCGCCGCTACAGCAAGGTGGCCGAGGCCGCGCGCGAAGCTGGGGGCATCGACTTTGCGGCCAACCCCGCGCCCGGGGGTGAAGAGCCTACCAAACCCCAAGGTGTGGCACGCCTGCCCGACCTGGTGCTCATCGACGGCGGCAAAGGCCAGGTGGGTGTGGCGCGCGAGGTGTTCACATCGCTGGGGCTGGATCTGACCCGCATCGTGGGCGTGGAAAAGGGCGAGGGCCGCAAGGTGGGCCTGGAAGAGCTGGTGTTTGCAGATGGCCGCGAGAAGGTTTACCTGGGCAAGGATTCGGCGGCGCTGATGCTGGTGGCGCAGATCCGCGATGAGGCCCACAGGTTTGCCATCACCGGCATGCGCGCTGCACGGGCCAAGGTGCGGGTGGGTGGTGGTCAGCTCGAAGAAATTGCGGGGGTTGGTCCCAAGAAGCGTGCACGGCTGCTGCAGCGTTTTGGCGGGGTGCGCGGTGTGGCTGCGGCCAGTGTGGAGGACCTGGTCACCGTGGACGGCATCTCGCGTGAGCTGGCCGAAGAGATCTATCGCGCCTTGCGTTGAGTCCGCGGCCGGACTGCTCGCCTGCCGTGACACAATCGACCCATGTTCTGGACTATCCCCACCTTGATGACCTGGACGCGCATCGTCGCGATACCTTTGATCGTGGGGGTGTTCTACGCGCCGCTGGACCCGGCCACGCGCAACCTCATTGCCACCGTGATGTTTGTGGTGTTCGCCGCCACCGACTGGCTGGACGGCTACCTGGCCCGCAAACTGAACCAGACCTCGTCGTTTGGCGCCTTTCTGGACCCGGTGGCCGACAAGTTTCTGGTGTGTGCATCGCTGCTGGTGCTGGTGCATCTGCAGCGTGCCGATGTGTTCGTTGCGCTCATCATCATCGGCCGCGAGATCGCCATATCAGCCCTGCGCGAGTGGATGGCGCAGATCGGCGCGAGCAAGAGCGTTGCTGTGCACATGATCGGCAAGGTCAAGACTACGGTGCAGATGGTGGCCATCCCCTTCCTTCTTTATGACGGGCGCCTGTTCGGCGTCATCGATACCGGCGTGTGGGGCACCTGGCTCATCTGGGCCTCGGCTGTGCTCACGGTCTGGTCGATGGTGTATTACTTGCAAAAGGCATTGCCAGAAATCCGGGCGCGTGTGAAGTAGCAGAAGTGGAGCGCGCGCATCCTGTCGGTGGTTTGGCGGATGAATGCGAGGGACTGTGGCCTGCGTTGCATTGTCGGAACTGGGGTGTCAATACGGAGTGCTGCCCATACGGCGTGTTTAAGACAAAAACGCCCCACAAGCCCTGTCGCAGCGTGAAATACGACTAGAATTCATCCCAACGCTGCGCCAAACCAGCGTGTTGTATTGACACCCGGAAACTCGATGGCTTTAATCTGATGCAGCAGCCACTGCTGTGTATGCCAGTCATTCCCCCGTCTGTTTTCAACCAGCCTCCGGCTGCGCTTTCGGACGTGTGAAGACCAGATATCCACGAGACATTCCATCAACTCTTTTCCGAGAGGCTTCTTGTGAACAAAACCGAACTGATTGAGCACATCGCTACCAACGCCGACATCTCCAAGGCCGCCGCTGCTCGTGCCCTGGAATCCACGATCGAGGCCGTCAAGAAGACCCTGAAGAAGGGCGGCACCGTTTCGCTCGTCGGTTTCGGTACCTTTGCGGTCGGCAAACGCGCTGCTCGCACGGGCCGCAATCCCCGTACCGGCGCTACGATTAAAATCAAAGCTGCTAAAGTTCCAAAGTTCCGTCCTGGCAAGGCATTGAAAGATGCCTTGAACTGAGGATCAGTTTAGGTGGGGTCCTTAGCTCAGTTGGTAGAGCGGCTCCTTTACACGGAGTAGGTCGGCGGTTCGAGACCGTCAGGACCCACCACCACCGAACAAAGGCGAACGCAAGTTCGCCTTTTGTTTTTTGCCTTCTGAAAGATCGACCATGTTTGAATCCATCCGCAAGCACTCCAAGATCGTGATGATCTTATTGTTCTTGCTGATCATTCCATCGTTTGTGCTGGTAGGCATTGACAGCAACTACTTCTCTGAAAAGAGCCCAGTGGTGGCGCGCGTCGATGGCGACAAGATCAACCAGACTGACTGGGACAATGCCCATCGCATGGAGACCGACCGCATGCGTGCGCAGTCTCCCTCGGTCGATCCCAAGCTTCTTGACTCTCCCCAGGCCCGCTACGCCACGCTGGAGCGCCTGGTGCGCGACCGCGTGCTGGCAGCTGCCGCCAAGGAAATGCACCTGGTGACGAGTGATTCGCGGCTGGCACGCAGCCTGCAGGAGATTCCCGCCATTGCAGGGCTCAAGCGCGCTGACGGTACGCTGGACGCAGAAGCCTATCGGGCCCTGGTGGGTACGCAAGGTTTGACGCCTGAAGGCTTCGAGGCCAATGTCCGCCGCGATCTGTCGATCAACCAGGTCATTGGTGGTGTGATGGGTACCGCCTTCAGTACCAACGCCCAGGTCAAGCTCGCGCTGGACCCGCTCTATGAGCAGCGAGAAATCCAGGTGGTGCGCTTCAAGTCTGCAGATTTCTCTGCCAAGGTTGCGTCCACGGATGCAGATCTGGAGTCCTACTACAAGGCAAATCCTGCAAAGTTCCTTCAGATGGAGCAGGCTTCGGTGGAGTATGTGGTTCTGGACCTCGACAGCGTGCGTTCCGGTATCACCCTCAATGAGGACGACTTGCGCACCTACTACAAGGAAAACGTTGCGCGCATGGCTGGCAAGGAAGAGCGTCGCGCCAGCCACATCCTGATCAATGCCTCCAAGGACGCATCGTCTGCCGACCGTGAGAAGGCCAAGGCACGTGCGACGGAACTGCTGGCCCAGGTGCGCAAGGCGCCAGCCACGTTTGCGGATGTGGCCAAGAAGGCCTCGGACGACAAAGGATCGGCCACCGCAGGTGGCGATCTGAATTTCTTCGGACGGGGCGCCATGGTCAAGCCGTTTGAAGACGCGGCCTTTGCCCTCAAGAAGGGTGAAATCAGCGATTTGGTGGAAACCGACTTCGGTTACCACATCATCCAGCTGACCGACATCAAGGCACCCCGCCAGCCTTCCTTTGAAGAACTGCGCCCCACCATGGAAGCCGAACTCAAGCAGCAGCAGGCGCAGCGCAAGTTTGCCGAGGTGGCGGAGTCATTCACGAACAGCGTGTATGAACAGGCAGACAGCCTCAAGCCGGTGGCAGACAAGCTCAAGCTCAAGGTGCAGACCGCGTCTGGCCTCACCCGCACGCCAGCTCCTGGCGCGGTGGGACCACTGGCCAGCCCCAAGTTCCTGGAAGCACTTTTCTCTTCGGATTCGGTGCAGAACAAACGCAATACCGAAGCCGTGGAAATAGGCCCGAGCCAACTGGCTGCTGGCCGCGTGGTGCAGTACACCCCGACCAAAACCCTGCCGCTGGACGAAGTGCGAGCCCGCGTGCGCGAACTGTATGTGGGGCAGAAAGCCTCTGAGTTGGCGCGCAAGGAAGGCGAAACCAAGCTGGCAGCGTGGAAAGCGGCCCCGGCCACCGCCAGCGGCCTGGGTGCTCCCATCCAGATTTCGCGTGAGCAGGCCCAGAACCTGCCCCGTCCTCTGATTGACGCAGCGCTGCACGCGCCGACAGCCGACGCTCTCCCAGCCTGGGTTGGTGTGGACCTGGGGAGCGAGGGTTATGCTGTGGTCAAGGTGAACCGTGTGGTGCCTCGGCCGGCTCCAGAGGGCCAGCGCGCGCAGCAGGAGCGGCAGCAATATATGCAGTGGTGGGCTTCGGCGGAAGGCCAAGCGTACTACGAGATGCTCAAGAAGCGTTTCAAGGCAGAGATCAAAGCGCCGCGACCCTCGGCCACTTTGCAGGCCGCTGCAGAAAATTAAGCAAATTGGTCTTGGGGCTCAAATCCCAGGCTATAATACAAAGCTACGGTGGCTGTAGCTCAGTTGGTAGAGTCCAGGATTGTGATTCCTGTTGTCGTGGGTTCGAGCCCCATCAGCCACCCCAAATCAGAAAAAGCGCCGCAACAAATGTTGCGGCGTTTTTTTGTTTTGGGCCTCCAGCATGTGAGGGGCAGTCCGCAGCCATTACTTCTGCCCACTCTTCGAACAGTCTTTCTTGGCGGGGTTTGGGTAGTGCTGGGATGGAGCGCGTCGTATGCAGCGCATACTGCGTCTTTAGCTTTTTCTGGAGTCTTCCATGAGCCTTGTGATCCGCGACGCGTCGCCCAGCGAAAAACGTGGCAACGCCATGTCAGCAGCCCTTGCCAAGGAGCAGCTGGAGTACGCGGTCCAGATCGTTCGGGAGGTTTTGCCTCAGAGTGCGGGAGATGGCGCGCTCATTGGCGCAGTGGTCCAGGCCATTGCCATGAACTACGCTGCCGTCCCGCAGCCAAACCGGTAATGCTTCGGACTTTTTGAACCGGAGGAGCTCACGCGGTGCCCTGCAAGCCGCACGAACATTGGGTTCCACGCTTTCGCTTGGAGAAAGCTCCATCTTTTTTCGACGCCCCTCCTCGCTGGCAATGATTCTTTCGGTGGTGACGGAGAGGGGCGGTAGTATCCGGTAACAACTACACACCACCGTTGCATCCACAGGGATGGTGCGAACTGCCGAATGGACAAAACAAAACTCTCCGAAAGCGACATTTGCGACAAGTTCATCCGCCCAGCCATGGAGCAAGCCGGGTGGAACGGTCTGGACCAGATTTTTCGGGAGTACCCATTGCGCGCCGGGCGCGTGGTGGTGCGTGGCAGCAAGGCCTACCGCGACAAGAGCACGGTGCTGCGGGCCGACTACGCCCTGTTCTACAAAGCCAACATTCCCCTGGCGGTGGTTGAGGCCAAAGACAACCAGCACGCCGTCGGTGCAGGCATGGGCCAGGCGCTCAACTACGCCCAGTTGCTCGATGTACCGTTCAGCTTCTCCAGCAACGGCGACGGCTTTGTGTTCCGCGACGCCACCATGGCCACCGGCGTGCTGGAGCAGAACCTCACGCTCGAAGAATTCCCCTCGCCGCAAGAGCTGTGGCGCCGCTACTGCGCGTGGAAGGGCTGGTCCGCCGAAGAAAGCCGCATCGCAGGGTTCGACTACGCCCCCAACAAAACCCCGCGCTACTACCAGCTGGGCGCCGTCAACCGCGCGGTCGAGGCCATTGCCGCCGGGCAAGACCGCGTGCTGCTGGTCATGGCCACCGGCACCGGCAAGACCTACACCGCCTTCCAGATCATCTGGCGCTTGTGGAAGAGTGGCGCCAAAAAGCGCATCCTGTTCCTGGCCGACCGCAACATCCTTATCGACCAGACCATGGTCAACGACTTTCGCCCCTTCAAGGGTGCCATGGCCAAGCTCAGCCCCAACGCTAAGGGGGTGGAGCGCGTCGACGCGCAGGGCACCGTGTCGGTCGAAGACGTGGAACTGGCTGTCAACAAAACCACGAAGCTGGTGGACAAGAGCTACGAGATTTACCTCTCGCTCTACCAGGCCGTCACCGGCACCGACGAAGAGCGCAACATCTACAAGCAGTTCAGCCCCGACTTCTTCGACCTCATCGTGGTGGACGAATGCCACCGGGGCAGTGCGGCCGAAGACTCCGCCTGGCGCGACATCCTCACCTACTTTGGCAGCGCCACGCAGATCGGCCTCACGGCCACCCCCAAAGAGACCAAGGACGTTTCCAACAGCGACTACTTCGGCGAGCCCGTCTACACCTACAGCTTGAAGCAAGGCATCGAAGACGGCTACCTGGCCCCGTACAAGGTCATCCGCGTCGATCTGGACAAAGACACCTTCGGCTGGCGCCCCACCGCCGGCATGACCGACAAGCACGGCCACGCTATTGAAGACCGCATCTACACCGGCACCGACATGAACCGCAAGCTCGTGCTGGAGCAGCGCGACGTAGCCGTGGCTGCCAAGATCACCGAATATTTGAAGGCCACCGACCGCTACGCCAAGACCATCGTCTTTTGCGAAGACATCGACCACGCTGCGCGCATGCGCCAGGCGCTGAGCAACGCCAATGCCGACCTGTGCGCCACCCAGCCCAAATACGTGGTGCAGATCACGGGCGACAACACCGAAGGCAAGCTCGAGCTGGACAACTTCATCGACCCCGAGAAGCCCTATCCGGTGATCGCCACCACCTCCAAGCTCATGAGCACCGGGGTCGATGCGCAAACCTGCAAGCTCATCGTGCTGGACCAGGGCATCAAGTCCATGACGCTGTTCAAGCAGATCATTGGCCGGGGCACCCGCCTGCGCGAGGACCTGGGCAAAACCTGGTTCACCATCCTCGACTTCAAGCGCGCCACCGAACTCTTTGCCGACAAAGACTTTGATGGCGAGCCCGTGCAAATCTACGAACCCGGCAGCGGCGAGCCCGTGGCCCCGCCCGATGCGCCCGCGATCTCAGATCCATCCCAGCCCGTTCAGCCTGAGCCTGTCGAAGGCCACCTCCTGGACCCGTTAGGTCCCTTCGCAGGCGGCAGCGGCGCGGGTGACGGCCCCAAGAAATACGTCCTCGGCAACAACGTCACCGTGGCCGTGGCGCGCGAGCGCGTGCAGTACCTCAACGCCCAGGGCAAACTCATCACCGAGAGCCTGCGCGACTACACCCGCATCAACCTGCGCAAGCAATACGAATCGCTCGACCAGTTTCTGCAGGCCTGGCAGCAGGCCGACCGCAAGGCCGCGCTGCTGCAAGAACTGGAAGGGCAGGGCGTGCTGCTCGAAGCCCTGGCCGACGAAGTCGCGCACACAGGCATGGTGAACCTCGACCCCTTCGACCTGCTGCTGCACGTGGCCTACGACCAGCCCCCGCTCACCCGCAGCGAGCGCGCCCGCCGCGTGCAAAAGCGCAACGTCTTCACCCAATACGGCCCCGTGGCCCGCAAGGTGCTGGAGGCATTGCTCGACAAATACGCCGACGAAGGCATCGCCACCATCGAGAGCAACGAAGTCTTCAAGCTCCAGCCCTTCACCGACCTGGGCAGCCCGGTGGAACTGGTGCGCAGCTTTGGCGGCCGCCCGCAGTACCTGCACGCGCTGCAAACCCTGGAGCGCGAGCTGTACGCTACGCCACCGGCCGCTTGAACGTGGCAGCCTAATCACTCTGTTTTTGATAGCTGCTAGCGCTTATCCAATAAGCGCTAGAGCCTGTTTTGACTTAAATTCTGCACTCCATGTCCAACCTCACCCCCGTCATCAAATCCATCCAGGACATCATGCGCCAGGACAGCGGCGTCGATGGCGATGCACAGCGCATCAGCCAGCTCACCTGGCTGCTGTTCCTCAAGGTGTTTGATGCGCTCGAAGAAGAGCTTGAGCTCACGCGCGACCACTACCAAAGCCCTATCCCCGAGGCCATGCGCTGGCGCAACTGGGCGGCCGACCCCGAGGGCATGACCGGCGAAACCTTGCTCGATTTTGTGGACAACCAGCTCTTTGCCACGCTCAAAAGCCTCAGCGCCGACCCCGCCCGCAACCCGCGCGGCTACGTGGTGCGTGGCGTGTTTGAAGACGCCTACAACTACATGAAAAGCGGCCACCTGCTGCGCCAGGTGGTCAACAAGCTGGGTGGCATCGACTTCAACCGCCAGGCCGAGCGCCACCAGTTCAACGACCTCTACGAAAAAATCCTCAAAGACCTGCAAAGCGCAGGCAACGCGGGCGAGTTCTACACCCCCCGCGCCGTCACCCAGTTCATGGTGGACATGGTCAACCCGCAACTGGGCGAGGTGGTGCTCGACCCCGCCACCGGCACCGGCGGCTTCCTGGTGTGCGCCATCGAGCACCTGCGCAAGCAAGTCAAAAATGCCGACCAGGAAACCGTGCTGCAAAACAGCATTCGCGGCGTCGAGAAAAAGCAGATGCCCCACATGCTCTGCGTCACCAACCTGCTGCTGCACGGCATCGAGGTGCCCAGCAACATCCGCCACGACAACACCCTGGTGCGCCCCCTGCGCGACTACACCCAGGCAGACCGCGTGGACGTGGTGCTCACCAACCCGCCCTTTGGCGGCGTGGAAGAGCCCGGCATCGAACAAGGCTACCCCGCCGACGTGCGCACCAAAGAGACTGCCGACCTGTTTTTGGTGCTCATCAAGCACATCCTCAAAGTCAACGGCCGCGCCGCCCTGGTGCTGCCCGACGGCACGCTGTTTGGCGAAGGCGTCAAAAGCCGCATCAAAGAGCAACTGCTCACCGAGTGCAACCTGCACACCATCGTGCGCCTGCCCAACGGCGTGTTTGCGCCCTACACCGGCATCAAGACCAACCTGCTGTTCTTCACCAAGGGCCAGCCCACCCAGCACGTCTGGTACTACGAACACCCGTACCCGCCGGGCGTGAAGAACTACAACAAAACCAAGCCCATCCGCATTGAAGAATTCGACGCCGAAAAAGCCTGGTGGGGCACCGAAGCCGACGGCTTTGCCGCTCGCGTGGAAAACGAACGCGCCTGGAAGGTCAGCATCGACACCCTCCGCGCAGCCAACTGGAACCTTGACCAGAAGAACCCCCACGTCGGCGAGCAAACCAGCCACGACCCCGACGAACTGCTGGCCCAGCACGCCCGCTTGCAGGCCGAGGCCCAAGCCCTGCGCGATGAACTCAAGGGCATCCTGGCGCAGTCTTTAACTGTCAAAATGGCCGCTAGCGCTTGATGGATAAGCGCATGCTGCTATCAAATTTGGATGTATTGGCCACCGCCCCCGGTGGCGTGGCCCGCCTGCGCGAGCTCATCCTGACCCTGGCCGTGCAAGGCAAGCTGGTGCCGCAAGATCCGGCGGATGAACCCGCGAGCGTGCTGCTGCAGAAGATTCGGGCGGAGAAGGACCGGCTGATGGCCGAGGGCAAGATCAAGCGGGACAAGCCGCTGGCGGAGATTGCTGAGGAGGAAAAGCCGTTTGGGTTGCCGCAAGGGTGGGAGTGGGCCAGTCTCGCAACCGTCGGAGTTATCAACCCACGGAACGACGCGACGGATGAGACCTTGGCCTCGTTCGTCCAGATGAGCTCTATTCCGGTCGAGTTCTCGGCGGTGCATATTTCTGAGCCGCGACCATGGAAAGACATCAAATCCGGCTTCACGCAATTTGCAGAGGGCGATGTTGGCGTAGCCAAGATCACGCCTTGCTTTGAAAACGGGAAATCCACGGTTTTCCAGAATTTGAGCAACGGCATTGGCGCTGGCACGACCGAGCTGCACATTGTTCGTCCGTTGGGTGGCATCGAACGCCGTTATGTGTTGCTGTTTCTGAAGACTCCTGCCTTTCTCAAAGAGGGTGAAGCCGTCATGACAGGCTCTGCGGGGCAAAAACGGCTTCCCAGAAGCTACTTCGAATGCAAGCCGTTTCCGCTCCCACCCCTCGCCGAGCAATCCCGCATCGTCACCCGCGTCGAAGAACTCATGCGCCTGTGCGATGCGCTGGAGGCCAAGGGCCAGCTGGAGGCCACGCAACACGCCCAACTGGTCAGCACCCTGCTGGGCACGCTCACCGCCAGCGCCACGCCCGAAGAGCTGGCCGATAACTGGCAGCGCGTGGCCCAGCACTTCGACCTGCTGCTCGACCGCCCCCAAGCCATCGACGCCCTGGAGCAAACCCTGCTGCAACTGGCCGTGCGCGGCCTGCTAGTGCCCCAAGACCCCACCGACGAACCCGCCAGCGCTCTGCTGCAAAAGATCCGCGCCGAAAAAGACCGCCTCATCGCCACAGGCCAAATCAAACGCGACAAACCCCTGCCGCCCATCACCGACGTGGAAAAGCCGTTTGAGTTGCCGGTGGGGTGGGAGTGGGCAAGATTCCCGGAACTTGGTCAGTTTGGTCGGGGAAAATCCAAGCACCGGCCCCGCAACGACCCAGCGCTTTTCAATCCACCCATTTATCCGGTGGTACAGACTGGCGAGGTTGCACGGGCAAAAGGTGTAATTCAGGAATACCACTCCAAGTACAGCGAGGCTGGTTTAGCGCAAAGTCGCTTGTGGCCCAAGGGAACTTTGTGCATCACGATTGCGGCCAATATCGCAGATGCAGCCGTCTTGGGGTTCGACGCCTGCTTTCCCGACAGCGTGGTCGGCTTCATACCGGCCGACGCAATTGGTGAAGCTAGCTACTTTCTTGCCTTCATGGAGACCGCACGTACTCAACTGATTGCATTTGCACCCGCTACGGCGCAGAAAAACATCAACCTTGAGATTCTTGAATCGGTGCTTATTCCAATCCCTCCGTTGGCTGAAATGACTCGCATCGTCACCCGCGTCACCGCCCTGCGCCGCCTGTGCGCCGACCTGCGCCAGCGCCTGGCCGATGCCCAAACCACCCAGTCCCACCTGGCGCAGGCGCTGGTGGAGTCCACGGCCTCTGTGTGAAAGTGCATGCCTGTGGGGAGCGTTATAAAACCAACCCCAAGGACATGAACGACCTGCTGGCCGATATGCAGGCAGGCACGGTCCCGTTGCCCGACTTTCAGCGCGGGTGGGTGCAGGAAGGCATGCGCATCCGCGCGCTGCTGTGCTGTTGAGCGTGGCCCAGTTCCTCCCCGTGGGGGTGGTGCTGATGCGGGGGCGGGCGGTGCGGTGACACCATCGGGGAGAGCATGCGCACGGGGTGCAGGCGACCGGGGCCTGGTGGCAAACCCCCGGTGACACGTTTTGCACCGGCACCCACGGTATCTGCACCGTTGGCATGTCGAGATACCGCTAGAAGTACCCACTTTTTGTGGGTATCCCATGGTCCGCAGTGAAATGGCCTGAGACCACAAAAAACCCGCGATGCCAGGAAACATGCGGGTTCTGAGAGGTTGTGAGACGGCTTGAATGGCTGCTTTGGCCTGCCCGGAGGGACTCGAACCCCCGACCTATAGCTTAGAAGGCTATTGCTCTATCCAGTTGAGCTACGGGCAGTGAACAAGCTTTCGGCAAAGAGGTGCTTACTCGGTTGTATTGCAGAGTATTCCGCAATCGCGCTGTGGCGCAGACCGCGAATCATACCCTGCGTACAGAGCCGCCCCGAAGAGGGCGGCCTTGGTATTGGCATTCGCAGAAGCCCGGTGGATGCGGGTATAACGAGGTTACCTACCTATCCGCCAACACATTTCATCGACCCGCCCGCACCATGCCGCACAGCGTCACGCTCATACACACCATTGCTGCCGCGCTCGGGCTGGCCCTGGCGTTGGGTTTTGTGGCTACGCGGTTGCGGTTGCCTGCGTTGATCGGGTATCTGCTGGCGGGCGTGGTCATCGGGCCGTACACACCTGGTTTTGTGGCAGACGCG
>Ga0067045_1031330_pt1 | contig 12545 bp, 10 predicted proteins | sample TerdegcTABiofilm_FD_59184 | JGI IMG/M metagenome (GOLD analysis project Ga0067045, IMG submission 59184) | Combined Assembly of (Gp0054472, Gp0054536) Wastewater bioreactor microbial communities from Singapore -Terephthalate degrading...
CCGCGTGCTGTGATGTGTGGCACAGCCGCCCTCGGCTGTGCGAAATGCCCTGCACAGCCGAGGGCGGCTGTGCCCCATGGGATCATCGCTTCATCCATCAGAGCATGCCGGACAGGACCCTAGGAAGCCCGCCCCGCTTCCTGCCCGGACCCGTCGAGCAACTCTTCGATTCTACGAATCAGCGGGCCGTAGTGATAGGGCTTGCGGACAAATTCTCCGGCCGGGATTCCTCCCTCGCCGCGGCGCAGAGTCCCCAGAATCACCAGGGGCGTCGCCTTGGCTTCGGCCTCGCGTGCGAACGGGGCGCACAGGTCCTCCGACGAGGTCTCGCTCAACTCCAGATCGAGCACGATCACGTCCGGTTGGTGGTGCCGTGCCAACTCCAGACCGCGCTGGGCACGGCCCGCGGAGAGAATCGTGCAGCCACGGCGTTCGAGGGCCGTCTTCAGGACCTCGCGGTTCTCCGGAGAGCCGTCAACAATGAGCACGCTGCGTTCTGATACCAAGGGGGCACCCTCCGTGGCGTGGATCGGGTGGACATCCTTGTCCGCCCGGGCAGGTTCGAGCGGGGCGTCCGTGCCGCACTCGAAGGGGCCGAAGCATAGCGATCCCGGGCCTCCGTGTCAAAGTGAATATATCAAGCACGTCCTCGTTCCCACGCTCCGCGTGGGAACGCAAGCCATGCCGCTCCGCGGCGTGGGCAGTCCCAAGCGGCAAGTGGTAGGGTGGGACAAGCGAAGCGCAGTCCCACCCTACGTTGACTGCGACGAACCAACGTCTGTAACGTGTTCCCGCCCAAGAGGTTGCGGCTTCACGTTGGGCCGCAATTATCTGCTCTTTACGCAAATGGCCTTTGCGGGCAGAATACCGCGTCGCGTGTGTGGCTTCTTGCCTCTGCGGGCGGTGCATGTCGCGGCGGAATCTCAGGAGTCGGAGATCCGGCACGTCACGGACGACGGGCTTTAACAGCAAGGAGTGCTGAACGTGAAGAAATCTCAAGTCTGGGTCGCTCTGGCGAGTTGTTTCCTTGTGACCGCCGTGTTCGTGGCGGGCGTCTCTGCCCAACAGCGGGTGGCCCCGGCCTCCGGGACGCGAAGCGGCAGCGAGATCGCACTGATCGACATCGGCGTGATCTTCAAGAACCTCACCCGGTTCAAGGCCCACATGGCGGACCTCCAAGCCGACATGGAGCGCGCCGAACAGCAGATGAAGAAGGAACGCGATTCGCTCCGCGCCCTCTCCGAACAACTCAATGCCTACAAGGCCGGGACGGTTGAGTACAAGCAGCTCGAAGAGGAAATCACGAAGCGTTCGGCCGACTTGAACGTCCGGTTTCAACTCCAGAAGAAAGAGTTCTCCAAGACCGAGGCCAAGATCTACTACATGGTCTACCAGGAGATCCAGCAGGAGGTCGACGCCTTCGCCCAGGCCAACGGCATCGCCGTGGTCCTGAAGTTCAAGAGCGAGCAGGCCGACGCCGAGAAGCCGGACGAAGTGCTCACCGAGCTCAACAAGCCGGTCATCTGGTATGCCCGCAACCTCGACATCACCCCGATCATTCTCGAATCGCTCAACCGGCGGGCATTGCAGACGGAGCGCCCGTCCAACGGGCCCGTGAATCTCCCGCGGAGATAGCGACAGCGAGGTCCTTTCGGCCGGGCATGCCAGGATGGTCCGCCCGGCAGGAAGGAGGAGGCCCCGGCGGAATCCCTTAGTCACGGACGACTAGCCCTTCTCGATGGATACTCCTCGCAGGCAACGCACGATCGGCGCACGCGCCACGGTGACCGGATTCGGCTTCTGGAGCGGACGCGACATCTGCCTGGAGTTCCGGCCCGCGGAGATCGACACGGGGATCGTGTTCGTCCGCCACGACTTGCCGGGATGCCCCCGGATTCCGGCGCAGATCGAGCACCGGATTGACCAGCCGCGCCGCACGAGCCTGCGATGCGGACCGGCCGGCGTCGATATGATCGAACACGTCATGGCCGCCCTGGGCGGGCTGTGGATTGACAACTGCGAGATCTGGGCCGACCAGCCCGAAATGCCCGGCTGCGACGGCTCCGCCCTCCCGTTCGTGGAGGCCCTCGACCGGGCGGGGATCCTGGAACAAGAGGCCCCGAGGCCGAAACGGATCATCGACGCCGCGATCCGGCTCGGCGACGGCACAAGCTGGATCGAGGCCCAACCGGTCGCGGACGGACGACCGCTCTTCCGTTACGACTTGGATTACGGCCCCGAGTCCCCGATCGGACGGCAGACGTACGAGACGGCTTTGACCCCCGACGTCTTCCGTCGCGAATTGGCGCCTTGCCGCACGTTCATGCTGAAGGCGGAGGCCGAGTGGCTTCTGGCCCAGGGCATCGGGCACCGCACCCGGGCCCGCGACCTCCTGGTCTACAACGGCCAGGGACCGATCGAGAATCGGGAGCGGTTCCGCGACGAGTGCGCGCGGCACAAGCTCCTGGACATGCTCGGCGATCTGGCGCTGGCCGGGTGTGACCTGGTAGGCCGGTTCGCCGCCCACCGTAGCGGCCATCGCTTGAACGCCGAGTTGGTTCGGGCCCTGGCCGGCAAGCCGGAAAGCACGTCCTGCTGGAAACGCTGCGCGTGAGGTGCAACGCGACCCAACATGCTTCAGAGGAGCCGCGACGATGGCTACTTATGTTGCCGACAACGTGTATATCGATCCCCGGGCGGAGATTGAGGAAGAAGTCGAGATCGGCCCCTTCTGCGTGATCGGTCCGGGCGCTCGCATCGGCCGCGGGACCCGGCTCGAGAACAATGTCACGGTGATGGGGAACGTGACCCTCGGGGAGTACAACCACGTTTATCCCGGAGTGGTCCTCGGCGGCGAGCCCCAGGACATCAGCTATAGCGGCGCCGATACCCGCGTCGTCATCGGCAACCACAATATCCTCCGCGAGTGCGTGACCATCAACCGCGGCACGGAGAAAGAGGAAGGGATCACCTCGCTCGGCGATCACAACTTCCTCATGGCCTGCTCCCACGTCGCCCACGACTGCCGCCTGGGCAACCACATCATCCTCACCAACGGCGTCCTGCTCGGCGGCCACGTCCACGTGCACGACTACGCCTCGCTTTCCGGCGGCGCGGCGGTTCACCATTTTGCCACGATCGGGTCCTACAGCTTCGTGGCGGGCCTCAGCGGCGTCCGGCACGACGTGCCCCCTTACATGCTCGTCGAAGGCGTCCCGGCCCGCCCCCGCTGCATCAACGTCGTCGCCCTGAAGCGAAACAACTTCACCTCCGAAATGATCGACTGCCTGGCCGAGGCCCATCGCCTCCTCTACCGCGCCAAGGTCGGCCTGGAGCACGCGCGGGAAATCCTCCGTTCCAACGGCCAACTGATCCCCCACGTCCAGCACCTGCTCGACTTCGTCGACGGCCAGCATCAAGGACGCCACGGACGCGGACGCGAGCACAGGAGGGCGGCGTGAGAAGAATCCGCGTTGCCGTCGTCGGCGCCGGAAGACTCGGCGGCTTCCACGCCAAGAAGATCGCCGGGTTCCAAGACGTCGAACTCGTGGCGATCGTCGATCCGGTCGCATCCAGCCGCGAGCGACTGGCCGCCGAGTGCGGGACACAAGGGCTCGCCGAGTGCGGTCCGCTGTTGGGCCAGATCGACGCCGCCGTTGTCGCCGCGCCCACCCAGTTCCATCACTCCGTCGCCATGGGACTGCTCCGGTGGGGCATCCACGTGCTCGTCGAGAAGCCGCTCTGTGCGACCGCGGCCCAGGCCGACGAACTCGTCCAGGCGGCGAAGCGGAACGGCGCCGTGCTCCAGGTGGGCCACGTCGAACGGTTCAATCCGGCCGTGACCGCCGCCTTCCCCAACGTCGCCGGTCCGAAGTACATCGAGGCCGTGCGCGCGGGCTGGTTCACCTTCCGCTCGACCGACATCGGCGTGGTGCTCGACCTGATGGTCCACGATCTCGATCTGGTCCTCTCCCTGGTTCGTTCGCCGCTGCGGAGGATCGAGGCCCTGGGGCTTTCCGTCCTCGGAGGCCACGAGGACGTGGCCAGCGCCCGGTTGGAGTTCGAGTGCGGCTGCGTGGCGTCGCTCAGCGCATCGCGAGTCAGCCACGAGCCGGTGCGCCGTATGCAAGTCTGGTCGGGCGCCGGCTTCGCCGGCATCGACTTCGCCGCCCGTCAAACCACACTGGTTCGCCCCAGCGAGACACTGCTCCGCCGAGGGCTGGACGTGGCGGCACTCGCCGCCGACGAGAGCCAAGACCGGGACCGCATCCTCCGGGAACACCTGCGGCGCGAAGTGGCGCAGTACGACGCCGTCGACGCCCTCGCCCTGGAACTGGAGGATTTCTTCGAGAGCATCCGGACGCAGCGCCGGCCGCGAGTGCCTGGGGAAGACGGGCGCGAGGCCGTGGCGCTGGCGGAGCGGATCCTCCGGAAGATCCAGTCGCACGCGTGGGACGAGCGGGCGGACGGTCCGGCCGGCCCCTTCGCGATCCCTCGCCCGGCCGTCATCCCCGCCCCGCACTTCGCGGCCATCCCTCCCCAACTGCCTCTGCCACGCCGCGAGGCGGGCTGAAGTCAGCCCATCGGTTCCGCGTTGCGGTGGGCTTGCGCCTGGCGACGGAAGGCGGTGGGCGTGGTGCCCTTGAACCGGCCGAAGATCACGTCCAATTGCCGGGCACTGGTGAATCCGGCCTGACGGGCTACGGCCGAGACGGGCAGATGGGTATCGATCAACAGGTTGGCGGCCGCCTCGGTCCGCGCCTTGTGGATCTCTTCCAGCACCGAGCGGCCCAGCAGACGCCGGAAACGCCGTTCCAGGTCGCGGCGTCCCACGGCCAGCGCGTGCGACAGGTCGGCCACACGCATCGGCTCGCCGACGTGCTGTCGCAGGTAACGAAGCGCGGCCTGAACCGTCTCATCTTCGACCGCCATGACGTCGGTCGAATGCCGGGTCACGACGCGAAGCGGCGGCAGGAGGACAGGCTGGGAAGGGGCACGCTCGCCGGCCATACGTCGATCGAGCAAGGCCGCGGCCTCAAAACCGATGTGCTGCGACGGCACCTCGATGCTCGACAGCCACGGTGCCGTGATCCGGCACTCCAGGTCGTCGTTCCCCACACCCAATAGGGCCACGTCGTCGGGGATACGCAGCCCGAGCTGCCGGCAGAGGTCCGCCAGGTATCGGGCCGCCGTATCCTCGCAGGCGAACACCGCCACCGGCCGGGGAAGCTGGCGTAGCCATCGCACCGTCTTCTGGGCCGACTTCCTCCAGAGGGCGGAGGCCCTGGCGTCGGGCAGGAAGTCGCTGTAGCAGGACGACACCTCGCGGCCGACCGCGGCCAGGCGTTCCCGGAACGCCCGCTCCTCCACCTGCGAGTAGCACGCCGTTTCGCTGCCGTAGAACGCGAACTGGGTGAAGTTGCGTTCGAGATAATAGTCGGCTGCCATGCGACCCACGGCGGCGTGGTCCACGTCGACCGCAGGGACCTTCAGGCCCGGGAGGGCGAAGGCCGTGTCGACCAGGGGCTTCCGCATGCGGATCAGCGTCCGGGCCACCTGCGGCAGCACCAGGCCGGCGATGATCCCGTGCGGTTGCCACTCGCGGACGCGATGGACCATGTGCAGTCGCGGCGGCCCGTCGCGGACGACCCACTCCGGCCGCCTCGCCGCGTAGGCGCGGATCCCCTGGAGTACGCCCCGCACGAAGCTCAGGCTGCGGTCGAGAAGCAGGGCGATCCGACGCGGGGAGTCCATGGCCGTTCCTGTCGCAAAACGGTAAAAGAATGACGCAGATTGGTGCTTTACGCCCCGGGCCTATCCGGTATGGTAACACGCAGGGGAGGAGCGTGCGAGAAGACCCCCTTGGACCCCACGGCCCGGAAAGGCCGCCCCACCCAACTTGCTTTCCTGCGGTTCCTGACGGAGACCCGAACATGCCCCAGCCGATTTCTCGTCGCACATTCGTCGCCGGCGCCGCGGCCACCGCGGCTGCGGCAGGCCTGGCAGCACCCCGTTCCGCGTCGGCGGCCGGCAAACCGGCCCTGCTCGGCGGCACGCCCGTCCACACCGGCGGCTGGCCCAAGTGGCCGGTGTGGAACGAATCGTGGGAGCCCGAGATCGTCAAGGTGTTCCGCAGCGGCAACTGGTGCGCGGCCGGCGGCAGCGGCGAGGTCGGCGATTTTGAGAAGGCCTACGCGAAGCTGCTCGGCGCGAAACGCTGCGTCGCCACGGCCAGCGGCACCACCGCGCTTGTCACCGCCATGCACGTCATGGGCGTGGACGCCGGCGACGAAGTGATCACGTCGCCTTACACCTTCATCGCCACGTACAACACGATCCTGATGCACAAGGCCCTGCCGGTCTTCGCCGACACGGACCCGGCCACCCTGACGATGGACCCGGCGTCGATCGAGGGCCGGATCACCGAGCGGACCCGCGCCATCGTCCCCGTCCACATCTACGGCATACCTTGCGACATGGACCCGATCAACGCGATCGCCAAGAAGCATAATCTCGCGGTCGTTGAGGACGCGTGCCAGGCGTGGCTGGCCGAGTACAAGGGGCACAAGTGCGGCACGTTGGGCGACCTCGGCTGCTTCAGTTTCCAGAACTCCAAGCATCTTCCCGCCGGCGAAGGCGGGGCCGTCACCGGCAACCGGGACGAGTTGCTCGACCGTTGCCACGCCTATCACAATTGCGGCCGCGCCTACGGGACCTTCAAGGGGAGCGGCTCCTTCAGCCGCGGCACCAACTGCCGCATGATGCACTACGCGGCCGCCCTGCTCCGGCAGGAAATCGACAAACTCGTCACGGACACCAAGCGCCGGCAAGAGAACGCCGACCACCTGACGGCCGGCCTGAAGCAGATCCCGGGCATTCAGCCGGTGCGTCTGCCGGAGAACAGCCGGTCCGTGTGGCATCTCTACCCGTTCCGGTACGACGCCGCCCAGTTCAACGGCCTGTCGCGCGGCAGGTTCATGCAGGCCCTCGGCGCCGAAGGCATCCCGTGCAGCGGCGGCTACTCCGAGCAGTACTTCGACGGCCTGCTCGACGAGGCGATCGCCTCCCGCGGATTCAAACGCCTCTTCAGTGCCAAGCGATTGAAGGCGTACCGCGACAGTCTCCAGGAACTGAAGGGCAACAAGCAGGTCTGCGAGACGACCGTTGCGATGTACCAGGCGATGCTCCTGGCCGACCGCAGCGATATCGACCAGATCGTCGAAGCGGTCCGGAAGATCCACGCCCACAGCGCCGAGCTGGCGAAGAAGGCATAACCTAGGACCGTACTCGTTCCCACGCAGAGCGTGGGAACGAGAAATGCGTGGGAACGAGAAACCATACGAGGAGACTCCCATGAGAGACGCTCGGAAGATCACCCGGCGTGGAATGCTGCGCCGTGCGTTGGGTGCGGCCGTGGCCGGCGCGGCCGCACCGCCCTGCGCCCTGTTCGTGCCCGCTTCGGTCTTCGGAGCCAACGATCAGATCGGCGTGGGCATTATCGGCTGCGGGCGGCGCAACGGGCAACTCGCCATCGGCAAGGGAGGGCAGGGCAAACCGCCCTCCCACGCGAGGATCGTCGCGGTGGCTGATCTGAACCTGAAACGCGCGGCCGAGTGGGCGAAGAACTACAAGTGCCAGGCGTTCCAGGATTACCGCGCCCTGCTCGATCGGAAAGAGGTGGCCGTCGTGGTCTACGCCACCCCCGAACACTGGCATTACCTGCCCTGCATCCATGCCTGCCAGGCGGGCAAGGACATCTACGGCGAACAGCCCTTGAGCCATACGATCCGCGAGGGACGCGCGATGATCGAGGCCGTGCGCAAGTACAAACGCGTGTTCCAGGTCGGCGAGCAGCAGCGGTCCCATCCCACGACGCGCAAAGCCGTCGAGCTGATCCGCAACGGGCGGATCGGCAAGATCCAGTCGGTCATCGGTTACAACTATCCCAGCGCGTGGGAGTGTGATTTCCCCGCGCAGCCGATTCCGGAGTGGCTCGACTGGGATCGGTGGTGCGGGCCGAACGAGGTCGTGCCGTTTCACTACGATCTGTATCTCTCGCGCATCCCTTACGAGCGCGAGCCGCCTTACTACACGTACCCCGCGGAGCTGTGTGCCGTGGGCCCGGGGTGGATGTCGTTCCGCCCTTACTCGGGCGGCGAGTTGCCCAACTGGGGCTGCCACGGGCTGAGCATGGTCCACTGGGCGTTGGACATGGACCACAGCGGCCCGGTCGAGATCTGGGTGGACCCGGCCGAGAAAATGGAGACGTGCGTCTACCGCGTGCCCGAAAAACGCGACCGCGGCGACGCGGCCTGCTCCAGGAGCGTCATCCACTACAAGTACGCCAACGGCGTAGTGCTCTCTCTGAGTTCCGTCGACCCCAAGCTGGGAGGCGGGGCGACGTTCATCGGCGAGAAGGGCAAGATCACGATCTTCCGGGAAGGATATGAGTGCGATCCGGTGGGGCTCGACCAGGACCCGCTGCCGCCCAACGCGAAGCGGGTCTACGAGAGCGACAACCACATGGAGAATTTTTATGCCTGCGTGGCGTCGCGCAAGGACCCCATCATGACGGTCGAGGCCGGGCACAGCGTGGCCACCCTCTGCCACCTCGGCAACATCGCCCGCCGCCTCGGCCGCCGCATCCAGTGGGACCCGGCCAAAGAAACCTTCCCCGGCGACGACGAAGCGAACCAGCAGATCGACTGCCCGAAACGCAAGGGATACGAGATACCGGAAAGGGTGTGAACGTGTTGTGCGCGGGTCTCCCGACCCCGCACAGGCGCCGACCGAAGGTCTCCATCGCAGTGGGGAGACCTCCGGTCGAGAAGAAACGGGCGGGTCAGGAGACCCGCCCCCAGCGCGTTCGGAATGAATAGCGAATACTGAATACGGAATACTGAAGTGCGAATGCAGGAGACCACTCCATGACACGGCGACTTCTCGCAACAGCCATGCTGATCAGTGCCGCTCTGACCGCCGGCGCGGCTGCGCAGGATACGATGAAACCCTCGATCCAGTACGTTCCTCTCGATGCCCCGGCTGGCATGTCGCAGGCCGTGATCGTCCAGGGCATGCCGCTGGTGCATACCCGACAGCTCTTGGCGATGGACCGCGAGGGGAACCTGGTGGGCGAGAAGAACGCCGATCGGCAGATCGAGCAGGTGCTCGCCAACCTGGAGGCCGTGCTCAAGGACTCCGGATCGGGCATGGACAAGCTGGTTCGGGTCAATGTCTACGCCCTCTCGACGAAGACCGTCACCAGCTTCCGCGAGCACCTGGCCAACCGCCTCGGGCCGAAGGTCCGTCCGACGATCACGTCGGTCCTGACGCCGCTTACGCACCGGAAGGCCCTGGTGGCCGTCGATGCGGTCGCCGGGGGCACGGAGAGCGGCAAGGCCGTAGCCCTCAAGCGATGCCCCTCGGTGGCCGGCGATGATCGCTGCGCCGATGCGGCGGTCTTGCCTCGCGGGGGCATTGCGTACCTCTCCGGCCAGCCGGACGACAGCACCCTGACCGAATCGGCCGTGACCAGGTCCATGTCCGGCCTGATGACGACCCTCGGGCACCTGAAGCTCGGGCCCAAGGACGTGGTGCACATGAAGGTGTTCCTGCGACCGGCCACGTCCGCCCAGGAGGTCCTACGGGAAGTGCAGGCGTTCTTCCCCGGTCAAAGCACGCCGCCGGTGGTCTTTGTGGAATGGCTCGCGGCGGTGCCGGTGGAGATCGAGATGATCGCCCGGTATCCCCTGTCAGGCAAACCGGCCAAGCAGGTGGTCTACTTCACGCCGCCGGAGGTCCGGCCGTCCAACACCTTCAGCAAGGTGGCCCTGCTGCAAACCGAGCGACAGATCTACATTTCCGGCATCTACGCCCGCCAACCGTGCCGCGGCGAGCCCCAGGGCCTTGCCGTGTTCGAGCAGTTGCAGGAGGTCCTGACGAAGACCGGTAGCGACATGCGTCACCTGGTCAAGGGAACGTACTACGTGAGCGACAACGACGCGGCCCGATGGGTCGACCGGACGCGGCCCCTGTTCTACGACCCGACCTGCCCGCCCGCCGCCTCGAAGCTGATGGTCCACGCCGTCGGCGAGTCGGGCCGCACGATGACCGTGGATATGATCGCCGTCGGCCGCAAACCGTGAGAACTTCCATGCCGACCCTCGGCTGTGCCGACTGACGGCACGCCACCCGGCCGCTATCGCCACAACGACTCGGCGCCAACCGGCCCACCGTCCGGGCGGAGCTTGCGGGCCGGACTGTTCGCCCCCGGGCGGTAGTCGCCGTGGGCCGCGTCGACGAACTCCGGATCGGCGAACTGCGAGTGGGCGTCCAACCCGGTCGTCCGGCGGTAGTCCTCGAACGGACCGATCTTCTGCCGGAACCAGAAGGCCATTACGCCGGTCTTGGTGAACCAGAGGTTGTAGTCCATGTCGGGCAGCACCTTCCAGCCGCTCGAATACCGGCTCCCCCACTCGGTCGCGTTGTAGAAGATGTTGTACTTCACCTCGATGCCCGACGTGGCGGCCGTGTTCGAGTAGAACATCAGGTGGCTGCCGTTCCGGTCCGGACGCTGCGCGTGGGACCATACCGTCCCCGCGTGGATACAGGTGTTGTTGACGAAGCGGATGTTCCGCGTGACGGCCGTTTCCGGGTTGTTCCAGTATTCGAAGGAATACTCGGCGTTGCGGATCAGGTTGTTGCGGTAGGTGATGTTGATCTGCTTCGAGTCGGGCCCGCGTCCCTGGTTGGTCAGTGCCGCGTCGTAGACCTCCCAGATCCGGCAGCCTTCGACGAGGTTGTCGTGCGCGGCGCCCCAGAATTCGATGGCGTTGCCGAATCGCACGGGCTTGCCGTCGGGCCGGGTGAACTGGTGCGCCCCGCCGATGTAGCCGAGATCGCAGTTCCGGATCACCAGGTCGTGGGTGTTGCCCCCGCCGAAACCGTGGGCCGCGCCGTACATCACGGCCAGCCCGTCGTACACGACGTGGTGCTTTCCGCTCTGATGGACCACGTGCCGGGCGAGGGCCAATTCGATGCTGGAGTGCCTCGCGCACGGGGCCGTGTCGCTGTAGAGATAGACCCGCTGCGACGCGCCGTCGTAGTAGTAATCGTAGGGCTGCTTCAGGTCGTCGATCGACCACTTCTTCCACCCGCAGACCGCGCCCCCGTCGAAGATGAGGTTGCCCACGTCGACAACAAGCGGGTCGGCGATGCTCGGCGTGACCGTGTCGAGGCTTTCGGGCTGGAACTCGAAGACGGCGCCGGCGGGCAGGCGACCGCCGAGGCCGACGTGGAGTCGTCCCGCTCCTCCCGACTGTGAGACCTCCATCGCCAGGCGACAGGGGGTCCACTCCGGGCCGAGGGGCTGGGCCGTCGGGCCCGACTTCGCAAACCGCATCCACGGCGGACCCCCGCCCAGGACGCTGAACCCAGGGAAGCGGAACGGCTTGCTGCAACGGGCGCGGAACATCAGCATCAGGTGGGCGCCCTTTTCGACCGGCACCTCGGGCCCCCAAAGTTGCACGTGATTCGATGCGGTCCCGCTCCCGGCGCTGGTAAGCCGTACGATCCGGCCCCCGGGATCGGCGACGTGGCTGAGGTCGACGCGTGCCCCGCCCTCTTGATGGCGCGACCACGTGCCGGCGCGCAGGTCCAGGAGCTTCCGGCCCGGCCGATATTCCATGGGCAAGGTGGCCCAGACCTTCGCGGAAACCGATACCCAGTCTTCCGGACGGCCACGCGGCACGGAGCCGAGAATCCGGGGCTTGTCGCCCTTTCCGAACGAGGTGTACGTGACCGGCGCGTCCCGCTCGCCGCTGGCGGGAACGAGGGACCCGCGCCATACGCCGCCGCACTTGAAGCGGACCGTATCGCCCGGCTTCAGTTCGGCCGCGTTGACCCGATCGAGGCTCCGCCAGGCACGCTCCTGGGAGTGCCCGTCGCTCGTGTCCCGGCCGGTTTCGGAGTCGACGTAGAACGTTCGATTCCGGTCGTGGGCGTCTGCCGCACCCGCGGCCTCCAACAACGCCGCTGCAAAGACCAGCCAGACTGCTGCGAGCCTTGGGCTTCTGCACGGCGCGACCCGGGACTTGTGGATCGGATCGTTTGAAGAGGGCATCATCTTCCTCCGGGGGATCTGTCCTGTCCAGTGGCACTGAGGTTCGATAGATCACGAGTCGCCGATTTCTCTAGTCCAGGCGTTTACGCCTGGGACTCTCACGCCGCGGCCTGAATTCCCAGCCCCTTCAGGGGCTTTGCTTCAGAAAGCCCCTGAAGGGGCTGATGTCGGGTCTAGTTGGCTTCGCGTCCCAGGCGTAAACGCCTGGGCTAGAGAAAAGCCGATTCCGACGCCAAATCCCGCGGTGACTCGCACTTGCGTCTTGCATGTGTGTCGAGCTCAGTGCCATCGGCCATTGGGATTGGGTCCTGCCCAATCGACGACAGCCTACAGGCGGCCCCCCCAGTGGGCAACCCCAACGCTCGAATAGGCCGGGAAACCAAACGACCTTGCGTGGACCGGGAGGGCGAGGCTCCTGCCGAGC
>Ga0067045_1004132_pt1 | contig 12543 bp, 9 predicted proteins | sample TerdegcTABiofilm_FD_59184 | JGI IMG/M metagenome (GOLD analysis project Ga0067045, IMG submission 59184) | Combined Assembly of (Gp0054472, Gp0054536) Wastewater bioreactor microbial communities from Singapore -Terephthalate degrading...
GGTACGCGGTTATAAAGGCAATGCGACTCACCTATCCCATACCTATTCTATGTCGTGTATTGGGGGTATCAAAGAGCGGCTATTATGCATGGCTTAATCGTAAGCCCTCAAGACATGCCATAGAAGAGGTAAGGCCTGAGATTGAGATAAAGGCAGCCCACATAAGAACCCGTGGTACCTTTGGACCTGAAAGATTGCAGAGATACCTTTTATCCTATGGTATTAAAGCTGGTATCTGTCGTATAAGGAGGTTGAGAAAGACCCTCCTCGGTATAAGATGTAAACAGATAAGGAGGTTCAAGGCCACAACAGATTCAAAACACAGTCTCCCTGTAGCAGACAACCTTCTTGAGGCAGGACTTTGAGGTCTCATCCCCTAATAAGGTATGGGTAAGTGATATTAGCTATATCCCCACAGATGAAGGGTGGCTTTATCTTGCTGCCCATAAAGACCTCTTTAACGGAGAGGTTGTAGGTTATGTACTGGATTCTCGAATCACCCAGCAACTCGTTAGGAAATCTCTCCTTATGGCAGTAAATAGAAGGAAACCTCATCCAGGACTCATCCATCACTCTGACAGGGGGAGTCAGTATTGTGCTAGTGAATATCAGAAATTGCTCAAACTCTTTAATATCATACCCTCTATGAGCAGGAAGGGCAACTGCTATGATAATGCTCCAATGGAAAGCTTCTTTGGAACATTAAAAAATGAGCTTATCTATCAAAAGAGAGATATGCTACAACGGAAGAGACAATAAGAGAGATTACTGAATACATAGAGATATTCTATAATAGAGAGCGTATACAAGAGAGGCTTAAGGTATCTATCCCCAGCTAATTATGATGAGACAATTTTATTATATGAGGAAGGTAGCATGAGAGAGTATGTTCGTGTCCATTATTTGCATCAGGGGTCATTCCCAATATCTCGATATGATTATGATCACATAAATACTTCAGGATTACTATGCATAATTCACGAACTGATTGCCCCTTAAAGGTGTTTTCTTCTATCCTTATAGTTGCATTTCTCCGACGAGCGTTACCCCTGCCTGATTTTCTTGTCCGACCACTTTCATTCGCATTTCGGATAATTTCTGAATTCTCTTCCCCATAAATGTTATCGAGGTAAGTCTTTCTCAAATCTGATAGAAACATGCCGTTCTCATTCTTCCAAATGCCCCAACCTTTAAATCCTTTCCGATTGCTGCCTGCAGACTTTAATACATAAATAGCGGCAAGAGATGGGCTAGTGAAACTTTAATTCAGCACCGAGATGCAACCATCGCCCTGAATTGTGCTTTAATAGTCTACGGCAAGCCCCTCTCGCGTTTGAAATGTGTGGCATAGGTATTGAAACGGTGGCATTCGCATCTTTGTTTTTTACCCCTAAAGCCGTTCTTATTATTTCTCCTTTCATAACAACCTCGATTAAAGACAACAATCTGTCTGATTAGATAAAAAAAGAAATTATTTTACTTTTATATCCGGTAAAGCCTCTTTGAACTCGTTATCCATTAAATGAAGTTGTCTTCTAACGATTGCCCTTTTTTCAAGTGCAGGCTTTAGACAAAAGACCTCAAAGTCTTCCTTTCGTATATCATCGCTTTTCCGAACATTCGGAAAAAGCAATTTTAAATAGGCTGTGGTAAGCCTCATCACTGAATTTGTGTCCCTCGTGTCAGCACTTCTCGGAACAGAAACAAGATCATTAACCGTGCCAGAAAAATCCGATACTCCTCTTAAGGAATGCAATACTTCGGAAAAATACTCCACGTTTAAGGCATAGCCTCTTACCTTTAGGTCTTCATTTATTCTTGGCAGTCGCCACCCTTCGATGAATCCATGAAAACGATCGAGCAAGGCCGACTCTCGAAAAAATTGTGGTAACTCAGTCAGATATTTCTGCCGCATTGGGAGTTGATTAGCATCAAGTGCTATGTTACCAAGAAGTATCAGGCCAGCCGTGGCCGTCTGTCTTATATTGGCGACTGTGAAAACTCCGGACTCCAGGTAATTTTTCAAGGCTCCTCGCAATTCATTCTCTTCAGAGAAGCGTATTGTTTGAACTTCATCCATTGCAACAAAATCATAATTAGTGATTATCCCCATCATATTCTTGGAAATGTCATAAAATAGCTTCGCCCTGGTGACGGTGCCACCGCTAATCAGCCATCCGTACTTGCTGATATTTCCGAAAACATAAGACTTGCCTGTCCCCTTGGGAGCTAGCTCTATGATGTTAAGCCTTGGCTCAACAAAAATTAGGAGCCTCGATAGGAAAAGCAGTTTCTGGGTTATATTGGTAAAAGCTTCGGGATTATATTCCATAGACCTGATAAGTAGGTCTATCCAGTCATCAAGAGTATACTCCTCGCGTACACTCCTATAATACTCAATATCTACCTCGTAGGGTTTGAATGGCTTGTAGTCAGTTAGCTCAATGACTCCTTTATCCCCTCCTTGAGGTTGCCTATAATTAAGTTTAGCCACTCCCCACACCTCGCCACCCTTCAGTTCTTTATGACGCCGTCCCAAATAAGGAAGAATCTCTCCCTCTCCAAATTTGATTCCAATATCAGGTATGGCAAACCTTAAGGCTCCTGATTTAACATCAGGCTCCGTCACTATCCTTGCCAATATTTGAACTTCTTCATTATCGGTAGTTAGCCTACCTTTGATCCGGCTGTCTTTATGGGGAATATGAGTCTCCAAAAAATCATTCAGTTCCTGGGTATCCAAACCATGATCTTCGATAGTAAATTTCTTTATCAACCAATCCTTAATAAACGAAGGCAAATTCTTTCCTGAAAAAGCAGTGTACCTCTCAGGATCCTTGAGGACAGATTCCTCGGGGAAAGTTTCTATGATTAATCGATCCAGACGATTCATAATAAGTCAGTTTCCTTTAAGCCACCGGCTAATTCTATTTTAATTAAATGTTCCGATGCGCCAACCTTTAAAGTAAGTTCGTATGATCCGCTCTTAAAACCTACAAGTGTCAACTTCCATCTTTCTTCAGCCTTGTCCAATTGGAGCTCGCCTATCTTTTTGTTCTTAAACTGAATGGACGGCTTCGTTCCCAAGGGAGGCATAGGTTTTATGGATAGTGAAAGAACTGGTTTCCTTACCGATAATTTTACAACAGTTGGCGACACCGAGAAGGTTTGAGGCACAGTGGCTTTTGTTTTTGATACGAATAGAACCGGGACCAATACTTCTTCTGGGGTGCCACCACCATGAACTTCATGTTTGGGCCTGTTATAAAGAGATGTGTACCGCAGTGCAATCAAACATGTCTTTTTTTCACCGGATAAATCGGTTTCATGGATAATCACATCCTTATCTTCCATAAATTTATCTTTTACCCACATGCATCTGCCTTCATGTGAGGAGTCTGCAAAATTATAGGTCTTTACATTCTCTTGTAATCTGGCAAGTGCTGTCGTGCCATGATCTGACACAATAGCCACTGTTTGCCCGTCGGATACGTATATCTTGTTCATTATAAGCGTTTTAACCAAGGAAAGCTGTTTAATGAGGCTTTGTGGATGTTTATAATCTGAGTGGATGATTTGATCAAAGTCTTGAATGTATGTTGCGCCCGGAATTCTATTGTTGTCAGTTATTGAAGGTATATTTGCTCTGGCCACGAATTTCTTTTCTACCACAAAACCCATTTGTCTTTCCAAAATATTTACAATGTATGGAGCCCATTCAAATCCAAGGGCATCTATCCAGACCACCCTGTCGTGTTTCTCTTCGACTAGCAGCTGGGCAACCGTTTTAAAAGAATAATACCAGTTATAAAAAGCTTCTGAGCCGGAATTTTTGGTGGCCAAAAGCGTACTTAATTCAGGGTCTATTTTGTCGGAAAGCTTTGAAAATTTATACTTCCTAAAATAATCATTAATCCAAATCTTCTGCTCGTTCATGTCATCAAGATCGAGGTTGGCTAAATACCACTCCAGTTCCTCGTATTTATCAACCAACAAAGATTTTGCTAATTGTCCTCCGATAAGTAAAGAGATTAAAAGACCTTTTTCAGTATCGATTAATCCTGTTAGGGCTTTTATCTGTTTATCTTTATCAAGTGCCGCTATCTTTTCCGGCAGAACCTGATCCACATAAGCAGTAGGGAAAGAAGGATTGTATTTGTAAAATAATTTTAACAGGGTTTCCCTTTCTTCCCAATATGCATTTGAATCTGAACTGTCAAAAACTTGTAACCACAGATTCTTACAAAACTCACTTTTCTCAAGAGTTTGAGTAGCACCTAAAACCTTATGTAAGTAAGTTCGCTTGAATTCATTCTTGCCTAAAAACCATGCTTTTAACAGCCATTTTTTGAAATCGTCCTCGCTAGTGCTCCAAGTGTTTATCACATCGCTAGTGTCTATCGTCGCCACGTTCATAACTTTTCTTAGCAACTGTTCAAGGCTCAAGCCAGGGTTCTCTATACAGATTTGAATAAGCTTATCCCAGAAAACATCGTGTTCAACCATGTAGTCAAAGGTTAAATCGATATCGAATAGGCGTTTCACCAATTGCTTACGGTCGAACAAAAGTTCAATATCGAAAATCTGATCCGGAAGTGCGTTTTTATACAAAAGAGAGAGTGTTAAAGAACAGCATATTACAGGATCAACCGGGTTACTTTTCCAGCTATTTAACCATTGCCTCGTATCTTCCAAGACTTTGTAATTTGACTGTTGTACGATCTTGAATGGCGTAATGTACAGTTTGGCTTTTCTTATGGGTTCAACAGGCACGAGCTGCCAAATAGGTGCCCACTCGCGTTGGCGATAAAAGCTGTTAAAGAAATTGCTGACAAATCTCTCACTTAAGCCAACAAGTGGTACATAAATCCTTTTTCTTAAATGCACTGGGCTTTCCAGCTCGCTAATTTTTTGAAAGACCGCTGTAAAGTCGTCCTTTGAGAAAAAACGTATGATCTCTGAAAGAGTCAAGATCACGCTTTGGGGATGGCCCTCCATGGACTGCTCCATTGCCTGGACAATTTCATCAACTGTCAACCAAGCATTTTCATAACACAACAAGTCCGACAATTCCACCCTATTAACTTCAAAATCATCCAAATCCTTGACAAGGTCCTGTAAACTTAGGAAGGACGGAAGAAAAATAAGTCTAATTGGATACCGATTAGCACTTGTTAGGGCGGAATTAACATCTTCTTGAATTTCCTGGCGAAGCCCGCTCTGTTCTGAAAATTGTTTCAGTAAGGCCATGCTATGTCAGATACCTCAAAAGGATACTGCAAAGGTTGGGATGTTCATCGATAAGTTTAAGCAATACGGTTTTTAAGTCACCTGGGTATTCCTTCAACTTTGTCTTTACCTCCTCCTTTATCTTATATACATTTGGCCATCCGTCACTAGCTATTGCCCCTCCACCGCTAGGTAACACATCTGGCCAGTCCGGCCCTCCGGGAATGGCAGTTGAAATGCTAAGCCTCCACTCAAGCACTTTATTCACAACCTTGTCCACTTCCCACAGATAAACCTCTTCCTGCATGGTGCCCTTCAGATAATCTTTAACCTGCACCAACTCGCCGTCCTGGACATGAGCCGCTTCAATGCTCTTGAGAAATTCGTGAAAGCCTTGTTGAAAAAAAGCCTCTTTCATTTTCAAGGAAAGATCCAACTTATTGTTCTTTACCAAAGCCAACACCGTTCTCATGTAGGTCACATCTATCTCATTATCTATTGATCTTATTAAGTTGCAAATCTCATCGACGGCTTTTTTGACCGGTTCCGAAATCGCCAAATAATTCAAAGCCCAAAATGGACAATCAAGTTTTCGTATAAACTCCCGGATTCTGAAACGAATGACATTGAGGCCTTTTCCAGATCCGTCTAAATCGAAAAGGTCGGCAAGAAGATCGCACAATTCTTTTTCTTCCGCAGTTCCCAGTCTTACGTTCAGCCTGTGGAATTCTTTACCTTCTTGCCAAAATTTAAATATTTCTACGACCCTGTCCCGCATGCCTTCTTTTTCAATAAGTTGTCCCGTTCCTCCCTCATAAAGTGTTCCGACAAATTTTTTCAGAACAAAACTCAAAGCACCCATGTTGACCATATTGCTATAAAGTCCGAAAGGGCTTCGGGTCAAGAATTGTAGCGTTGCGCCAATATGAAAATTTGGTTCACTGAGATTTTCAATTGTCTGTGTTACTCGGTCTTGAATAGCCTTGATAGGGTGCTCAATGTCCGTATTGCCTCTAATTGTAAGATCGTCTTCCACAATGAACTGATTGTTTTGATCCCTAAGAATGCTTCGCAAATACATCTCTATTCCTTTTTGCGTCTTTTCAATCAAGTCCGAGAGACTGTTAGAAAACATAAAGATTTCACAGGCTTTTGTAGAGTATTGAGCTCTCCAAATATTCTGATTTTTTGTAGTTTCTTTTATATTTTCAAGCCCGTATTTGAAAATTGTAGTCGATACTGATGCATTGATAAAAGAGGAAGCTTGGCTAACTAGTGCTTTCTTTGTCATCTGTGACGTTCTGATGGTCACATATCCCATGCACGCGGTGTGTATCCAGTTAGCGACTGTATCGTCGGCAAAGTTCTTATAATTTGCCGCATCTTCTTTGAAGTTATGGCTGTGCGCTACAGTATGCTCCGCCAAATAGTTAATGAATCTTTCAAACCTGTCATCCCGGATCGGTTCCTCTAGCACAAGAAAGACAACATCTTTAAATTCTTCTAAGTCCAGCAATTCATTAATTCGTGAATCTAAGGAATTAAGCTCCTCCTCGTTACGAGACAATATGACTGCAAGATGCAATGCATAGGATTTTTTGAAATCTTTAGACATATTATATTGAAGGATATTCTGCTTCTGATTCCCCCAATAAATACCTATCTCTTTATCTCGAAGGATATTGCTACCTAAGGTCTGAGTGAGCAGAACAGTGGATTCGGTTGAGAATTCAAGCAAGTTTTTGAGGTCAATATATTTGTCTCTTAACTTTATCTTTTCATCTTCCACTTCTTTAGGTGGAAGCGCTGTAGAGGAAACTACAAAAAGATTATCCGGCGTTCTCCTAATGATCTCTTTTTTATCTAAATAGTTAAGTATGGGCAGCAATTCGTCTTCCGGCAAGGCAGCCAAGAAGGCTCCGACAATGTTCTTCTGCGAAGGTGCCACCAAACTCTCTTTTTCCGTTACACTGATCATCCGATACAATATGTTCAGAAGAAGTATGACCTTAAAAACAGAAACATATTGCTCTCCCAATATTTGCAGATCGTTCACATAAAGATTGTATTTTTCGAGGATCGCAGAAAAACGATGAGACGTGTCAGCTTCAAATTCATTCTTGAAGAAATCCCATAAATAATCTGCTGTTAATAGGGTAGTCTTCTGATAATCCACGGATATAAACTTTTTAAATCCTCTTTCCTCGTCATAAAGAAAGCTGAATATGCTTCTTTCCGTCGAGCCTAAATGCCTTGCGATAAATGTCGCTAAATAACCCGTATAAGGGTGGATGGGGAATATATTAGTTATTTCGCTTTTTACGGACTGATTTCCATCACCAATGATTTTCTTTATAATTGTGTTCAAGTCGGAAAATTTGTCAAAAATCTCGCTTTGTAAACTAAGATATTCTTCAGGCTTGTCTTTCCTTATGGCGTTTGAGAGTATATGATAGGTTGTAAGCGGCTCCATAGAATAGTCTTTAACCTGGAATCTGTCATAAACTTTCTTAACATCCTCTTCGTTAAGTCCAGCTTGGGAAGGTTTTCTATGACTTATCAAGAACAGGAAAACGTCGCTGTTGAAACTAAGCTCGGCAATATCCTGCAAAAGACTCAGCAATTCACTTCTTCTCTCTAATTCTAGGACGGGTGTAAATTCGTCCCAAAAAATCATAAGTCCATCTGCGCTCGCAGAGCTCTTCACAGCTGCGGCTACTTCAGCCAGCCATTTGCAAATATCAACATGCGAAAAGTGCCAGCCACGGGCGCTGGCTATTGATTCCAAAATCTTCAGAATTCCGATATCTTGAGCTTTCAAGCGTTTCTCTAAATCGGCTTTGTTCTTTACGTATATCGTTAGGTCCTTATTGTCCTCTAAAACACGGTTCCAATCTATGGCTTCGTCCTGGACTTGCTTCAGCATTTTCTCAAAATCACTTTCGGTATCAACTTCAATGTTACTTATCTCCAGGGCCCTTTTGACCGCCCTCTCTAAAACCAAGGAGAGGCTTCGGCTATCCGTAATTCCCGAAGATCCTTTTAACACGACTGGGAAGATCCTCTTTGAAGCTCGAAAATTTTTGATTCTTTCTCTGGTCTGCGTTCTCAATGTTTCCAAGAAAGTCTCAGTTTCATAGAAATCATCACTTAAAAGATGTTTCACTACGGCAGCCGCATGACTTTTCCCTGTTCCATAAGTTCCTTGAATCCAGATATTTTTCTTATTGCCCGCCTGCAACATATCTAAAGTGGACTTGATGACTTCGTAAAACCTCTCATTGGGTATGAAGCTCTTCCAGCATTGTTTTGGTTCATTAGTGATATCGTAAACAGGCTGAAAGAATTCGTTTAAGCTGATTATTTCCGAATACTTCATCAGATTCTACCTCGATTAAACATCGGCTAAAAGTTTTGAAAAGTTTATTATACCAATCTCCGGATTGAGATGGATGTTATCAAGACCTTTCGCTAAATCTGCTCGCACAACGCCAAGATTCAACTCCTGCAAAAAGCGTAGCGCTTTTTCCAACTGAGGTCTGGGTAGCCCAAATAGTTGATAAGGGGTGCCTTCCTGACTTTCGTCGTAAAGCTCCGAGATGGTTAACGCAAATTTATTCTTTTTGATGGCGTATTTGTAAAGGCTGTAGCCAATTACTCTCGGATCCAGATCTTCACTCATAAAACGTTTGATAGATCGTTTATTCCCCTCCTTTTCGATAACGCCGATGCGCAATTCATTACCGAGCGGTGTTGAATCGAATAAGTTTAGAAGGGCAGTTAATGGATTGTTCAAAGTTCCATCTGATAAATTGGGGAAAGAGTTCTTTAATAGTGAAAATAGGTCATCTTTGGAATATAGCTTATTCCATTTGACATTTCGAGCATACCAGGCCATGATGGTTGAGTTAAAACAGAGATTAACAAACAGTATCGCCCAGGCACACTTAGGGATTTGTTGATATAGTTTTTGAAAAGGAATCACTAAATCCGTAAGAGACTTGTCACTTTTACTAAGCAAGTCGGCTTCCTTTAGCCAATTAACCATCGCATCCACTTGTTTCGGTCCCAAATTATTCTCTGTAAACCAGTGCTCCGGGTTGCCAACGAAACTGTCCAACCATTCTTTCCTCAGGCCGAAGGTGGAATATCTGTCTATGCCAGAAGTTTTATTACTCATAGTCGACCCTCCCACTGATCCAGCCACTGATTTTGCCACGTGACAACTTTTGTCAACAAACGTGAGGCAGTTTCCGCAATGGAAACATTTTGCACTGTCAATCTTGACTCTTGGGATTGCTTGAAGTGCACCTGTTGGACATTCAACCTCACATACGCCGCAATTAACGCAGTAAGCTGTTTTATAAAGGACTCCCCGGATTCTACTTGTCACCACATTTTGTCCATCTATCCCCTTAATCCGGTAGACTGTCCTGTTGTTCAAATTCTTGTTTTGAATCTCAAAATCAAAATTTCCGCTCTCTCTAATTTCGATTTGTCCCCGTATTCCTTCTTTTCCATCCTCATACTGGACCGTTCCTAGCGTCTTGCACCATTCAAGATAATCTTCTCTGGCATTGGTTATGACTGCTTCGAAATGAGAGTTTTTTCCTATGAAGTCTATTCTGACGTCTCCACTACTTATACCTCTGCCGCCTGCCCGCTTTTTCCACTGCCCTTCCTGGACATATTGGCGAACCTTATTTTCATCTGTTATGCCTATGGCCGCAGCGTGCTTAGACAAGATATCCAAATAGGGTTCCGCCAATTCACCAAGCAACTTGCCGATAAAGTAGTCTGACCACTCCGAAGTAAATGGGCAAATGCTGCAACCAACTCGATGTAAGCCGTACCTGTATGCCGGGTTAATTCTGATCTTTCGACTAAAGAGATACAGGAATATTTCCGTGGTATTCCAATTGATTAAGGGTCTGGAATTTATGATCGTGAGATGTTTTACACCGTCACCGATACGACCATATGAACTTCTCCTGATGCTTTCCGAATGTCTCAAACCCTCGAAGACCAGAACTTTTGGTTGCCTATCTTTATTAAGCAATCTTCTTATGAATCGCGCGAATGGTGCTGTCTTGCATACGGAACAGCACCATCTCTGGATCCTGCTCGGAGGCCCAAATTTGTCCCAAAGTTCGAGCGCAGGCTTATCGTTTGATGAGGTGTAGAATTGAAAATTGGGATAAATCTTTCTGTAGAAATTTTCCGTTTCTTTGACCACATCATATGTGAACGGCAGTTCCATTCCCGTATTGTTGAAAATGGCTGTGTATTCGTCGGAAGGGATCGCTCGGCTAACTAAATCGAGAACTACTTGTGAATCCTTTCCTCCACTGAAGGAAACAGCAATGAAGTCAATCTTTTTTCTCAATCTTTTGTAAGTATGGGTGATAAAGTCTAATGCTTCGTTCTCTATAGAGGACAACAAAGGTGCGTTTCTTTCAATTAAGGCAGGGATAGAAACAGGTTCCAGGGTCAACCCTGTGGCTTTATCGTAAATTGTCACTTCAGGAGGATGGTATAGATCTCCTCCCTTTGTCTCAGCGACTGGTTCACCTTTAAAAAAGTATCTTCGTCCGATAGCCCAGAGCAACGGGGCCTCTGTTTCTGGGTAATTCCAGTAGGAATTGAAGCCTAGAACATTAAGTTCCTCAAAAAACACGGGCCTGGGTGGAACTATGCTTTCCTCAATCGACACCGCTGCATCAGTGCAAATTACGCCGTTCGTATTTCTATCCCATATAATCCTAAACATATTCAACTTCAATTTTATAATATAGTTGCCGTTTATTCAATAAAAAATAGGCCCACCTTATTCTTTTTTTCTACCCCTTTTTGGATTCTAAAAAGAACATATCAAATCCTGCTGACAACTGTATGTCAGTGAATTTTTCCCATAAAAAAATATTGACCATCCCCATGTACCTTGGTCGACAGGGAAAGATCGAAAACTTTTCACATGTTTTATTTGCTTGCTAGCCTATTAAGAGCCAAAATTCCCGCTGCTATCGCTTCAAACATCCGGACAAAATACGAATGTCTGTGTTTTCGCTCTCTTTCTAATTCGTGTATCAGAAATTGATACCGGGCCATTGCTAATCCAGCTATTTCCATTTTGTTGATCTGACCCCTGATGTCAACATCCTGTTGCCCAAATCCCCATAGACTGCCCATTGCAATGACACATCTTACAATAAATGTTAATAAACGTATGCAATCAAGTTTCTGTTTTATGACCTACCATGATAGAATAACCCATTATAAAATAAGGAGTTACACTATTATGATGGGTAGACAAAATATACCTTCTGACAGTCTGTTTCTGTATAATATTTACCTTGAAGACAGGGTAAGGAAAGACCATCCCTTAAGGAGGATAAAAGAGCTCATTGATTTTGATTTTATATATATAAGGATAAATATGGTAAAACTTCTAATGTATCGGTACCACCTCATGTTATACTCAAGCTCATGTTTCTTCTTTTCTTCAACAATGTCCGCTCAGAGAGGGAACTCATGGAAACCATACCCGAAAGGATAGACTGGTTATGGTTTCTCGGCTATAATCTTGATTCATCCATCCCTGACCACAGTGTTTTATCAAAGGCAATGAAACGCTGGGGAGATATAATATTCAAACAGTTCTTTGAACGTATCGTTGTCCAATGTGTTGAAAAAGGACTTGTAGATGGAACAAAGATATTCATGGATGCAAGCCTTTAGATGCCAATGCCTCCAATAACTCTGTCATTAATACAAAGTATCTCAATAAAGCCTATCAGGAACTTGCAAAAAGGCTCGAAGAGAAAGACCAAAATGGAGTAAACGCCACCTTTATGTCCCTTACCGACCCTGATGCCTCCATTGTCCGTCATAAGGTAGGTAAGCCCAAACTTCAGTATAAAACCTATAGACAGCCTCCATGAGGTTATTACCGCAGTTGAAGTAACAGTAGGTTCAGTTAATGAGGCACATAAAATGACATCCCTTATGGATGACCACACTAAACAATCTCCTTGAATGCTATTGACAGGGGAATTAACCCCCATATGCCTGCAATACAGACAATAAATAAAACTACAGGTTTGCGAAAGAATATATATCCAGAGGAAAGGTTTATCTATGATGTACCATTCACACCGTAACAACATAGAGTATGCAGCTAAAGGGAAGGATTGCAGGGCATGTGCATTTAAAAGTCAATGCACAACAGATAACAACGGACGGTCTGTCCAGCGCCATATACGTAAGAAACAGTTAGATGAAATGATCTTAATAACAAAAAGTTATAAGGCCCTA
>Ga0067045_1031338_pt1 | contig 12543 bp, 10 predicted proteins | sample TerdegcTABiofilm_FD_59184 | JGI IMG/M metagenome (GOLD analysis project Ga0067045, IMG submission 59184) | Combined Assembly of (Gp0054472, Gp0054536) Wastewater bioreactor microbial communities from Singapore -Terephthalate degrading...
AAACTTTTTTAATTTTTTCATCCCTTCTTAAAAGGAAAAAAATTAATAGCAATGGAAATATTACAAATAAAATTAGAGACATTTTCTCGATATAATCCTGAAAATTATTAGGATTATTTATTTTAATATCTAGAACTTCAATAATAAATTTAAATAAACAACATTTGGAAATAATATAAAGAAAAATTGACGCAAACAATATTAACAATACATAAAATAAATTCTTTTTATTTCTAATGTTAGAAAATTTCCAAAAATTAATTTTTAACATAATTTTTTAATAAAGATAATTTGTAAGGTAAGTAAAACATTTAAATAAGTCGAATCCTTTGAAAATAGAAATTGATAAAACTGGTTTCAAATAAAAAACTAAAATGTATAAATTATCTATATATATTAATTTTAAATTTTAAGCAAAATATAATCAAAAATTTACTTATCATCTTAACTGAAAAAATTATCTTATTTTATTTCTTCCTTCTGAATTTGATTCCGTATCTTTATAACAGGAATTTATTTGTTCAACAATGTACTAGTATTTGACCTATAATCATTACAATAATATTCCCTCGAAAGTCCATATAACATACCCAATAAAGAGTAGAGATTAAAAGTTCCGAATGGATTTAAAAAATCACTAAAATTACCCAACCCTACAATAAACTTAAAAATTATTACTGATATTAAATAAATTAATATGATTATTTTAATTGGATTCCTTCGTAATAATACCTCAAGGTCTTTTCTTATTATCTTGATTAATGTAATAACATATTTCATAAGGATAAAAATAATAGGTATAAGTATTGACACACCAACTATTCCAAAATGCATAAATGCACCATATAGTGGTACCTCTGCCCCCGCATCAAGAGCCATAGCGAAAGTATCGCCCATTTGTTTTGCAAAAACCACATCACTCCATAGCATTGTCACGGCTCCAATACCAAAAAGCCTGTGCTCTTTAAAAATTTGAAATACATATTTGATATCCCCTTCACCTGCAACTCTATAATCCTTTTCTGCCCCGGGGCTTTCCGCTGGTAATATTTGGTATGCAATGTCTTCATAAGTTTTTTGTACAAATTCTGTGTATTCGGGAAAAATTACTGATAATAAAATATAAACAAGAATTGCAGGAAAAATTATTTTAAAGACAGCAACTGTTTTGGGTAATTTAAATAAATATGAAATGAATAATATTATAAGTAAAGGGAAAACAATAATGTTAATTAAATCCCTTCGGGTTAATGTAATTAAAATTGTGATAGCCATCAATATTGCTGAATAGTAAATTACGTACCTATTAATTTTTATTTTTATATCAACTTTTTTTCTTAAATAATATATTATAATACCAAAATACAGCATCCAATCCATTAATCCATAACTTAACATTGCTTTCCTCATAATACCGGTTCCCCCAAATCTTTCAAACTCCATCACAGGAATAATCTCAGTACCTGTTGTTAAAGTAATTAAATATAGAGTTAAAAATATAAATGAAATAACAACAAGTAATTTAAAAAATGTTTCTATACTTCTTTGTGCAAAGAAATATACTATGTACATAGCAGGATAAGCCATTATGAAGAGTCTGTTTTTTTGTAGGAAGAAAATAAAATTTTCTCTACCATAAAAAAGAGGAATAATCAAGCCATAAACGAAAATGAAATAAAACCCAACAAATATCAGATATCGGAAAATTTTTCTGAAATTTTCATCTCTGCTTAAAATAGGTGTTTTATTTTTTACAGATAAAAATATATCCAACATTAAGAAGAAGAAAACATCAGAAGCATTTAGTTGCCCAACCAATTTTGAAAGAAAATAATTTTCAAAAATTCCACCTGGATCGAAAGAAAAAATGAAAAATAACCAGAAAAAGAAATCCGGTTTCCATTGTGCCAGTAAAAAAATCAAAAAAATTAAACCAAAGAGAATTAATATTGAGGAAAGAAGACTCATTTACCTTTTCCGGGTATTAATTTAACCAAAACTTCTTTAAATAGAGAATATCTTACAAAACCAATTAAAAAAGGGACAGCACTTAAAAAAGCAAAAAGAAGTATTTTAAAGATAAGATGAATTCTTATTGAATAATTTATTTCCATAAAAGGGATTAAGGAAATTAAAACAAAAAATATTAGAATTGTAGTTAAACTTTTTCCTACCTGATAATTTACTTTAAAATATTTTTGAGATATAGTATAAATGTAAACCAGAGATACTATTGAAGTTATTAAAGTAGCAATTGCAGAACCAAAATAAGAGTAAGCGGGAATTAAAAGCAAATTCAGAGCCACATTAATAAATGCAGAAATGAATACAATTATTGTAAAATAAAATGTTTTCTCACTTATAGAAATTCCCACTCCGATTGTTTCCTTGATTTGCGTAATAATCATAGTAAAAAGTAAAATTGGAATGACGGTAATTCCCGGTAAATATGCTTTTGTAGTAACCACTGACACAATCTCATAAGCGAATATTGATAAAAATGAAGTTATAAATAAAGCTACGATAGTAAATAATTTCACCATATCCCTGATAGCTTTTTTGCTCTCAGGCTTATTAGAATCTTCTTCTTTATTATATACTTCAAAAAATAAAACTCCGGCACTCATTTGGACAGCCATAGTTAAAAGACCAAGCGGTTGAGAAAATGTTGACCCTATAGAATAATATCCAACCTGTAATGCATCCTGATATTTTAGTAATAAAATTCTATCAGAAAGGGAATATATCCATACAGCCAGACCAGCAATAGCAAGAGGATATCCATATTTCAGTAATTTTTTTGCCCAATAAAAACTAAACTTATAAGTATATTTTTTTCTCGTATAGAACAAAAAAGAAAATATTATAACTATAAAACCACTAATAAGGCTGGCAATCTGTGCACCGTAAACTCCCCATTTAAGATTCACTACAAGTAAAATACCAAGTGTTAAATTTCCAAGAGTCTTGATTATTGTTAATAAATTATATCGCCAGGGTTTTCTATAGAATCTATAAATATGTTCCTGCTCACTTGTCAACATATTTACAGGGATTAACATACAGGAAGTAAACACCACATTTGTATAGGAATCAGAATCAAATAAATAAAGAGAAATTTCTCTTGAAAAAAAAGAAAGTATAATACAGGGAAATACTGTCAACAGCCTGAAAGTAAAAGTAGTAAATAAAATTTTTCCTCTTTCTTCTTGCTCCTTAGGTTGAAAAAAATAAAACCAGGAAGCAGTATCAAGACCAAGGTTAAAAAATGCAGAAACAAAGAGAATAAATGAGCCCAGTGACTCAAGCACACCATAATCAGAAGGAGTTAAAGCACGAGTATAAAACGGAAGAAGAAAAAAGCCAATAAATTTTTTAATCCCCCTTCCTAATCCATAAGCTATCGTATCCTTAGTAAAATCTTTAAGTATTTTCAATTATATTTTCTATAGGTTTTCTTTATTCGCGACTAATATCATAATATATAAAAATAATTACTTCAAAAGATTCTGAATTTTTTCAATAAATACCTTTGAACCATAATTATTTAGAGCAAAGTTTCTGATATAAAATTTATCATAATTAAAATAATCTTTATAAATCTTTTTCATAGCATTTATTAGAGCCTCTTCATTATCAGTTGGAATTAATATTCCTAATTTATCATTCAATATATACTCAGGACCTCCACATATGGTAGCTATAACAGGTAATCCTCTTGATATGGCTTCAATAACAGCAACCCCCAATGTTTCGTCTTTGCTTGGAAAAACAAAAACATCTGAATTATCAAGAATATTAAGAATTTCTTTTGAATTTTTATATCCCATTATATTTACAACATTATTTAATTTTAAAGCATTTACTAAATTATTTAATTCACTGTACAACTCACCACTTCCAACTATATTTAGAATGAAGCCATTATCACCATTAAAAGCTTTATAAAAAGCATTGATCAATAATTTCTGTCTTTTTCTTTCGGTTAGATATCCTATATTTGTAAAGACAAAAGAATTCGTACTTTTTTTATTTATATTCAAAGACTTCTCATCAAACATTAAATCCATTGGGAGCGGAATTATTTTATAATGATTTACAGTCTTTTTTAAAAAATCTTCCACATCCTTTTTAATGCCTTCACTTATGAAAATATTCATCTTTGAATTATTTAATATTAATTCGAGATATTTTTTTGATCTATCAGTTACTTTTCCTTCTCTATATAATGTTACATATTCAGTATAAGTATAGTCTATTCCAAATCTTCTTTTAATTTCATATGCCAATACTCCTGCTTTTAAGAACCTACCATGAGACATAACCAAATCAGGTATAATACAATTATCAATAAAATATTTTTTGAAGCCTTTAATGCCAGATAAAACCCATCTATTTATATTTTTATCAAAAGTCTTTTGATTGAGCAAAGAATAATTTATAATCTCGACTACCTTTATATTTCTAATTATATACTTTTTTATCCTATATCTTTTGAAAATATAAAAAAATAAAGTTTTAATAAGTTGCTTAATAAGATTTTTAAAATTTAACTTATTTTTTTCCCCAATATTTAAAAATTTTTTTATCAACATTTTAATTAAAACATATAATGCAGGGGGACAATTAACAGTAAAAATTGTAACCTCATATAATTTAGACAATATTACTGATTGCGTAAGTTCGAAATCGGATTCAATAGTATTATCAGGATTTAAAACTCCACTTGGGATTATACAGATTCTTTTCTTCATATACAAAATATAGTATTGTTAATAAATTTTTTATAAAATAAATCTTTTATACCACATAAGGTAAGAAAATGTCTTCCAGAATTTCCAGTCTTTTTTATTTACTGGGTTATCAAAAAAATGTTTTTTAAATAAATTCATATTTATTACATTATTATCTTTAATGCCAAATATAATTTCTTTAATTTGATTAAGCAGGGTTTCGTTAGTGAATCTATTTTCTGGTAATATAAATCCTATCTTGTCTTTTCTATTATATATTTCTGGTGGTATAAAACCTTTCATTGATTCTCTTAGAATGTATTTCATATACCCATTATATATTTTATAATTATAAGGCAAAGATAGTCCAAATTCTACGATTCTATAATCAAGAAAAGGATTTCTACTTTCAATTGAAAAAGACATCGCTACTTTATCGCCACCAATGAGTAATCTCGGTAAGGATGTGTAAAAAATTAATCTATACAACTCATTATTCAAAGAAGAACTAAATTCAGGATAATTCTTGAATTCGGGAAAGGATAAATTATTTTCTGTTAGAAGTAATTCAAAATTCAAATAAGGATATTTTTTTTTCAAGAAATTAGTATTTATCCTTTGTTTACAAAATAATATATCTTTAAAAACTTCATGGAATTTAGGGCTTCTGTTATTATTAAGCCTTTTATACTCCTTCAAAAATGTTGAAAACTTCAGGTCACTTATTAAATCTTTATAATAATATATTAATACTGAAGGATATCCTGCAAAAATCTCATCCGCCCCCTGCCCGTCTAAACATACTTTAATACCATTATTATGGGTTAATTCCCTTATCTTATTTTCCCCATAAAATGACAATCCTCCAAAGGGTTCTTCGTGGTAATAGACAAAATTATCTAAATCCTTTATTAAATCTTCAAAAGATGGATTTACTGTATGCTTCTTAAAGCGAGTTTTGGTAATTACATAATCTATAAATCTTGATTCATCATAATTAGATTCAGGTAATATCATTGAAAAAGTATGATTATTTTCTGCTTTTAATTCACTGGCTACACAAACAATAGAACTAGAATCTATACCACCACTTAATGCATACCCAACTTCCACATCACTTCTTAACCTGATTTTTACTGAATCAAATATTAATTCTTTTAATAATTCTTTTGCTTGCTCAAATGTACTATCGTATGTTTTTACTGGAAGTGAATAATATCGATAAAGGTTAAGAGAACCATTTATTACCGTCAGATTATGACTTCTTCTTAATTGATAAATATTTTTGAAAAATGTTTCTTCATTATAATCAGAAATTCCTAAAGCGAAATTGTTTTTAATAACTTCTAAATTTTCTTCCGGGTCGACAAATAAAAGCAGAGGTTTAATTTCTGACGAGAATACAAACATATTGCCAGGATTATAATAATAATAAAAAGGCTTCACACCAAATCTATCTCTTGAGCAAAATAATTTTTTATTCTTTGAATCCCATATAACAAAAGCCCACATACCGTTAAAACGATTCACACATAGTTCTCCCCACTTATTATAAGACTTCAAAATTACCTCTGTATCAGAATTGGAAAAAAACCTGTATCCATAAGATTCTAACTCTTCCCTAATTTCTAAATAATTATAAATTTGGCCATTAAATACTATATGTAGCCCTTTTTCTTCATAAGACATTGGTTGGTGTCCTTTAGCAGACAAATCAATAATTGCTAACCTTCTAAAGCCAAATCCAAGATTATAATTCTCACCTGTTACATCACTTATATTTTTTGTTTTAATTTTTATTTCTTCAACCGTATCCTTTGAATGTAAATGTTCAAAAATATCATTTTGAGTATTAAACAAGATATACCCCTCATCATCCGGTCCCCTATGACGCATTAATTCGGTCATTGAAACAAGCTGATAAGGTTTTATATTTGAATTAAAAGCAAATATTCCGCAAATTCCGCACATCGTTATAAATAAGCGATTGTATCTGATTGACAGTTGATTAGCAAATAGCCTTTTTGTTGTAAAAATTCTTCACATTGTTTCTTCACATCTGAGCTAAAATGCGAATGTTCGTAAACAATAACAGATGGTTTTACAATTTCAAACGGTACTGTCTTTATGATTTCAAAATCATATCCTTCTGTATCAATCATTAATAAATCAATTTTATAGAATTTGTATTCTTCAATTACTTTTTTTAATGTCCAGACTTCTACCTTTTTTTCTGAAATCCAACTACTTCTATCTTTTGGGATTATAATTCCATCTTCCTTTGCCATCCGTTCAACATACCCGGCATCTATCATTTTTTGCACATCTTCTTTTATGAAAGAGCTTAAACCTGAAGCCCATCTCGCGTTAGAAAAGCTAATTCTGTAAAGCATCCCATCGCCAGTATTTATTGTCAACAGCTATATTAAGAAAAATTAATTGACTAGCACATTTGGCATAGTTTTGTCTTAACCTCTCAAATATATCCTTTTGTGGTTCGATTAAAATTCCCTACCAACCGTCCCTTCGGATAAATTTATAAATCGAATCATTCCATTGCCCATCATTAGCCCCTATCTGAATAAAGTGAATATTTCCTTTATAATTCCTAAAATAATTATTGAGAAATTCCTGCAATGTATCTTCAGGTTTGAAAAAATATTTAAAATAGAATTGAAATAATAAATCGTACTTATAAATGACTTTTCTTATAAAACTTTTAATTGCCATAATAATCCCTTAATAATCTTTCATATTCCAATCTTGCTCGCTCGGATATAGTTTTCCAGGAATAATATTTAATAGCTATCTCCCTTAAATTATCGAAATGGATTTTATTTTCGCAAATTTTCAAGATAGCCTGTTTTATTTCATTTTTATTTTCAGTGTAAATACCAACTTTACCTATCTCACCAGTAAAATTTTTTAACGAATATCCGACAACGGGCGTATTACACAACATTGCTTGAACTAGAAGCATGCCGATACCACCAAAAGCATGATTGATTATATACCGCGGCAGACAGTAAATATCTGCAGCTGATAAATATTTATACAATTCAGTTTGCAGTATTATAGGATAAATCCGTATCCCGGCTTTTTCTGCCCGATCATATAGTGGATCATCCCTTTCAGTTCCCGCAAAAACGATCTCAATATCATTCCTTCCTTCTTGCTTGAATTCCTCGTGTATGTCAATGAGCATATCCGGTCTTTTGGTATAGTTTAACCTGCCTACATACAAAACATGTTTCTTTTGCGTGTCCCATCCCAGCATTTTTTTAGCTTCGGTTTTATCCAAAGGTTTAAACATATCTTCATCCACACCGGTTGTGCTTACATCAATTTTTAAATTTTTATTATTATCCGGCAAATAAGGAATGATTTCTTTATCAAGCACATAAAATAGATCCATATTCTTAAATGCCATCTTTTCAAACGGGATCTGCACCAGGTAGAAAAGCTTCTTTAATCCCTTGTTTATTTTTGATTTGTAAATAGCCGAAGCTTCTCCGTGATGTTGAATAACCAAAGGAACATTTTTTAACTGAAAGGCTACAGTATAAAAAAGCAAATGCCGGATACTGGAAACATTAAAAATAACATTCTTACTGGCGGAAATTTCTTTTTTGAGATGTTTAAGCAAAGACCTGGAGTAATAACCTAATTTTCCAAATTTAATTGCTGGAAATATGGTATAGTTTACTTCTTCAATGGATTTCTTATGTATTTTTTTTATTCTTGAATCTGCCTTCCAACACTCCACTTTTAAATTTGGATTAAACTTCTTAAACCGTCGGGAATATAATCCCCCCCATCCATAAGTAAAAAATCTATCCCCATCTTCGGGGGAATTGGGATACCTTTTATCTATAAAATTATAATCTATATAAACTACTTTATATTTCATTTAAAAAATTGCTTTTTGATTTTAATTATCTCATTAAAAAATTCATTTTCTAATTTCATAATAAGACGGGGAATTTTCGGAGATACATCTGTGTATTTTGCGGGTGGGGTCTTCATTATTGCTTCAAATTCTTTTCTACTTATCCCAAGTTTTTTAGGAATATATTCTAAGTGCTCTTTGAGTTCATCTTCACCGTATAATTTTTCTTTCATTTTTTCAAGTGCTTCTTCCCTTGTTATTTGCCCTGCTACAATGAGTGATGATAAATGAGCCTTTCGTTTATCAAATCCAAATTTTGTAGGTAAAATATAATTCTGGTAAAATTTTGTGTATATAGATTCATGATGCTTACTTCCGTAATCCTTCCAACCAAAATTTTCAATAAGAAATTTTTTTGCTTGTTCTTTATTATAATCGATATAATTCAACAAAAAATACATTTTCTGCTTCTTAACTCGGTTATAATAAATTCTTATCCAGATACTTGTATGAGGAAAATTTTTTAGTCTCCTTGTACCATATAATTTACTAACTCTTTTTATATATTCCCAATCCTGATACCCCTGTGACCAGGATTTTGCCATTATTGATTCTGTAGTAAGATTAGATCCAATAATTATAGGGACATTATATCTTGCAGCTTCTTTTCTCATTAAAGCTAAAATTGCATGGTCGGTTGGAATTTCAGAGTCTGGTGTCGAAGCTTTTAAAAATGCAACCTGCAAATTTCGAAATTCTTCCCAATCCAACACATATGTATACAAATCAATATCAAGTTTTGTTAATAAATTTTTTATGTTTGTTACCGCCAGTTCGGAATCCCATCCATTATCAAGATGAACTGCCAGAGGTCGCAATCCGAAATCTTTTACTTTGTATGCTAAATAAGAACTATCAACCCCACCACTTACTCCAATAATACAATCATATTTTTTTCCCTGTCCTTTTTTCTTAATCCTTTCAATAATCTTCTTTAATTCTTGCTCTTTATCAATTGTCTTATAGTACTCAATGTTCTTTAATGCATTTGTGCAATGGTTACAGTACCCTTTCTCATCAAATATGATGTCCGGGTCAGTTGTATCCATTATGCATCGCTTACATATTTGATATTCCCCCATTTTTAATATTTTTAATTATAATAAATTTTTAAAATGCTTTATTTTGTAAAGTTCTTTATCTAATTCCTTACCCTCAATGAGGTTACACATTCATAGAATAGATTTAAAATCAGATTCCCTAATTCCTTAAATAGTATTCAGATTATTCTGTAATGATAATATATAAAACCCTGTAAGGTGAAAATCTTTTATAAAATCTGAATTATTTAACAAATAAAATAAATCTGGTAGTAATAATTTATCTATAGTATATTTAATTTCTTATTTCCTAAAATATTTTTTATTATGATTGAGTTTATTATCTGATTATTTACATTAATTATTATTTCTTACAAGTATATTAATAACTCTCACCCATAAAATTGTATTCTTTTAATATTTCAAAAACTAATATTTTTTATGTAATAAATTTGGAGTAACTTTATACCTTCAGCTTTTCTAAACAACATTCATAAAAATATTTTATTTTTTTCCATCAAACGCATATATCTACCTAATAATTAACATTAAAGATAAAACAAAGTGATAAATTCTATTTTGATAAATTAATTATTTGCAGAATTAAGGTCGTTATAGATATCAATGGTAAGATAAACACTCCTGTTATTCTTTGTGCGTAGTCCCAGAATTCTTTTTCGGGTTTTATCGGGAAAGCAATTATATCGCCGTGATTGAGGACGGGATTGGGCACGCTGATGTTTTTTGTAATATCTCTATCAAAAAAATCCTTGTAATTTAAGATAAGGATTGAGTCTGCTTTTAGATTTGGATTTAGTTTTTTTGTTCTGATAAATTTAAAACTCTCGTAATTGGATTCATCAACTGCTCCCCCGGTAAGTGTAAGGAGTTCCATAAGAGTTTTTCCCTGTGGTATAAGGTAGACCCCGGGACTTTTAACCCCTCCGATAACCATTACTTCTATATTTGCTTTATCTTTATCTGAATAGTTGTGGTAATTAGCACCAACTTTCATTGTTTCAAGGGGACCAAATTTGATTGTATCTTCCTGTGCATATACTTGCAAGGAAATGATGAGTGTTATTAATAAAAATTGTATTTTCATTAGTTTTATTTTTGATTGACTTTTAATTATAAAAAGATTATATAATTTTTTTTAAAAAATCCGAAACACAATTTCTTTTCATTTACCTTGTAAATTGATGTAGCTATAAATTATTTTTTTTCGAGTTCTGGGCATGGCTCCGCCATATAAGTCACATTTTTGCACTCTGTTTATTATTTTTTTTCACTTCCTTATGCTTCCCAGAGAAGCAAAGTATCTTTTTTGTTAAATTTATGTCCGTTTAATTTAAAATCGCCGTTGTCAAAAATGGTGTAGCTAATCTTTCGCTTAATGAATTTCTCTGCTTTATTAACTATTCTATTTAAATACTCTTTATCAATATTATCACCAATAAAAATCAGATCAATTTTCCGTGTATCTCTCCCTTTTGCAATATCACCACTCGCATAAACTTTTTTTATATTTCCAATTTTCTTTGTAACCCGTTCTATTACCTGCTCAAGTCCTGTATACTTTCTTATTATTTTGTTTATCTCAGGAAAAAATGGGTGTTTTGTATTTGCTCTGAAGATTTTTTTATTACCGCTTCTGGTTGATTTTAACAATCCAGCTTTTTCAAACCTATTTAATTCTATCCTTATTGCATTAGTGGATTCCCCAAATTCAGATTCAAGATTACGAAGATATGAAGTAGATTCTGTATTAAGAAAAAACTTTAAAAGCAACTTTACCCTCGTCTTTGATGTGATTAATGAGTCTATCATCACTTTTCAGTTTTTTATCCTCTTAATTGAGTAATAATATTACTCAAAAGAATTTAAATGTCAAGTGAAAAATATTTTTTTCTTTATAAAATTTTTCATTACAGCAATATTTATTTCCCTGTTTCCTAAAATTTATAACATAAATATTTTAAACTGTTAAAATCTTGTTTTATAAAAACCAGTAAATATTTTTTTAAAAAAATCTAAAACCTTATTTAATAAATAAAATATTCAGCAAATCAAATGGAAATTTCAAATCAATCACTTTTAAAATTAATTCTCCTTTATACTGATTAAAAGAATATTTTCCTGTTTTATCTTGAGATATAAACTGAATCAAATTTGTAAAGAAATCTGAACTATATATAGGATGTTCTTTTTCGTTTGGAAAATGGATTTCAAGAGTGTCATCAAAATAAGTTAATTTTGCTATTCCTAAATTAATTGCCTGATTTCTTATCTCTACAAGTTTAAGCAGATTTTTCACTTCCTCAGGAAGAATACCAAACCTATCTTTTAGCTCGTTTTCATACGAAAGCGTAGAGTCAGTCATCGCATAAAGTTTTTTATATATATTTATTCTTTCATTTTCATCTTCAATATAATACTTCGGAATAAATGCATTTACATTATGCTCAAAAATAAAATGTAATGAAGTGGTAGAATGAAAATTTATTTTTTCTCCTGATAAATCAATAGGTAAAGCAGCTTTATGTTCAGCTTTTTGCGGGGGTCTTTTTTCTTTTTCGGAAAATAGTAGAGAAAATTCATTCTCTTTTAATTGTGCAACAGTTTCGTTAATAATATCAAGATACAATTCGAAGCCTATTTGCTGAATAAAACCTGACTGTTCTTTCCCAAGTAAATTTCCTACGCCTCTTATTTCAATATCTCGCATAGAGAGATTAAAACCAGAGCCAAGTTCTGTATATTCCTCAATTGCCTGCAATCTCATCAGTGCTGATTTTGTTAAAGTTGAGGCAGGGGGAGT
>Ga0067045_1031340_pt1 | contig 12541 bp, 10 predicted proteins | sample TerdegcTABiofilm_FD_59184 | JGI IMG/M metagenome (GOLD analysis project Ga0067045, IMG submission 59184) | Combined Assembly of (Gp0054472, Gp0054536) Wastewater bioreactor microbial communities from Singapore -Terephthalate degrading...
GGAGGAACGCGGTTATGGCCGCTTTCCCGTAAAAAGACACCAAAACAAATGTTGAAAATTCAAGGACAAAAATCATTATTTCAACTTGCTGTGCAACGGTTGGAAGGGTTGTTTTCATCTGATCGAATATTTGTTGTGACAGTTCAGAATCAGGCCAAATTATTACAACGGGAATGCCCGGTTATTCCAAAAAAGAATTTTCTCATTGAGCCCTCTCCACGTGGTACGGCATCAGTGGTAGGACTTGCTGCGGTTCATCTGAAATTCATCGACCCTGAAGCTATTATGGCTATATTAACAGCTGATCATATCATTGGAGATGTAAAACTATTTCATTCATTATTAATAGCTGGTTTGGAAGCCGCTAAATTGGATTATCTAGTAACCTTGGGTATTGAACCTACTTACCCAGCTACGGGTTATGGATATATCCATGCAGGTTCAAAAATTTCTGAAAGGCTATCGATGCCAGCATTGCAAGTGAGAAAATTTGTTGAAAAACCAAATAAGAAGAAAGCATCGGAATTCCTTAAGAGCGGTGAATACTATTGGAATTCTGGAATGTTTGTTTGGAAGGTGGATCGAATATTAAAAGAATTCGAATTTCAGATGAGTGACTTCGCAGAAGTCTTGCACATACTTTCATCTTCAATTCATTTACCACGGTATCGCGTGATATTAAACAATCAATGGGAAAAAGTGAAACCACAAACTATAGATTATGGCATCATGGAAGGTGCAAAACGAGTTGTGGTGTTGCCTGCAAAAAAATTGGGCTGGAGTGATGTAGGTAGTTGGGATTCTTTGTTTGATTTTCTTCCGGCAGATAAAAATGGTAATGTTGCCCTTGCAAAAAGGCATATATTGTTGGATGTTAAGAATTCACTTTTTGAGACAGTAAGTAGTAATAGATTGATTGCGGCGATTGATATTGAAAATATTGTAGTAATCGATACAAAGGATGCACTACTTATCTGCCGGCGAGATCAAACTCAAAGAGTAAAAGAAATAGTAACATTGATACATCAAAATTGGGGAGACCAATATCTTTAGGAGTTAGTAATTTGGACGCATATTGTATGAAATGCAAGGCAAAACGGGAAATAAAGGAACCTCAGGCGACTTTCAATTCGCGTGGTACAGCTGTGACGATTGGGACCTGCTCTATTTGTGGTACAAAACTATATCGTATTGGGAAGACAAGTGCCCATAAGGGATTGACACAGCCAAAACCAGAGAATATTCGAAATGGGCGTTTGGTCATTGTTGAATCTCCAGCAAAAGCAAGAACAGTGGGGAATTTTCTTGGTAAAGCATATACTGTACGAGCATCTGTAGGCCATGTGCGTGATTTATTGCGTTCACAATTATCCGTAGATGTTTCCAATCATTTTGAGCCAAAATACCGGGTGCCTAATGAAAAAAAAGAAGTGGTTAAGGAATTAACCAATGAGGTGAAAAAGGCGGTAGAGATTTATCTGGCAACAGATCCTGACCGAGAAGGAGAAGCTATCGCTTGGCATCTAAAAGAGGCGGTCAGAATACCGGAAGATCGGATGAAGAGGGTAATATTTCATGAGATTACAAAACCCGCTATTGCTGATGCATTTGATCATCCTCGCAAAATTAATATGGATTTAGTGAATGCACAACAGGCAAGGAGGGTACTTGATCGATTAGTCGGATACAACCTTTCTCCGCTATTATGGGAAAAGGTTCGCAGTCGTCTATCTGCAGGTAGGGTTCAATCAGTTGCATTAAGGTTGATAGTGGAACGAGAAAGAGAAATTGAATCTTTCATCCCCCAAGAATATTGGACGATAGAAGCGGAATTGCGACCAAGCGGAGGGCAAGAAATTTACCGATCACGTTTGGTGAAAATTGATGAAGAGGAACCCAAACTGCCAACTCAGGGTGTTGTAGAAGATTATGTCAAAGATTTAAATAAAGCCCAGTATGTGATATCGAAGATTAAAAAGGGAGAGAGAAAACGTCAACCTTTTGCTCCGTTTATTACATCAACCTTACAACAGCAAGCTTCAAGACAATTAGGCTATACAGCGAAACGTGCGATGATGATTGCTCAACAATTATATGAAGGGGTTGATATAGGAGAAAGTGGTACGACGGGTTTAATCACTTATATGCGTACTGATTCGACTAATGTTTCTGAATTGGCATTGAAAGAAGTAAGGAAATATATATTAGAGTGCTATGGTGAAGATTTTTTACCAAAAGAAGCAAAAAAACATCGAACGCGAGTCGCATCGGCTCAAGAAGCTCACGAGGCAATTCGACCTACCTCTTGTCTGCGTGTACCGGAAAAAATTAAATCATATCTTTCCCCCGAGCAGTATAAGTTGTACCAATTGATATGGAGGCGGTTTGTTGCCTCTCAAATGGAGTCAGCTGTTTATGACACAATGACCGTTGAGATTACCGCTAGTGGAAATCAACATAAATATTTGTTTCGGGCATCAGGTTCGCATCTACAGTTCCAAGGTTTTCTTATACTTTATGAGGAAGCCAAGGAGGAAGAAAATCAAAATGAGTTGGAAGAGAAAGATATCACTTTTCCTCAGGGATTAGCAGAGGGTCAATTTCAGGAGCTTGTACAATTATTCACTGAACAACATTTCACACAACCGCCACCACGTTATACCGAAGCATCACTGGTACAAACTCTTGAAGAATATGGGATTGGTCGTCCATCAACTTATGCACCAATTTTATCTACCATCCAGGCGCGTGGCTATGTGGTTAGAGATGGGCGCAAACTTACTCCAACCGAAACAGGAATTTTGGTGAATGACCTGATGGTGGAATATTTTCCTGATGTGCTTGGAGTAGATTTCACGGCTCAAATGGAGAAAGATTTAGATTCCATCGCATCAGGTGAGCGAGGTTGGACTGATGTGGTACATGTCTTTTATAGAAACTTTGAGCCCCAATTAGAGCATGCTCGCAAGGAGATGCCTGAAAGTAAGACAGAGCCCGAAAAAATTGGGCGAATGTGTCCGGATTGTGGGCATGATTTGATTATTCGTTGGGGGCGATATGGTAGGTTTATCAGTTGTAGTAATTTTCCAAACTGTCGTCACACAGAAGCGTTTCTCGAAAAAATTGGAGTTCTTTGTCCCGAAGATGGAGGAGAAATAGTTCAAAGAAAAACTCGTAAAGGACGTATTTTTTATGGTTGTGAAAATTATCCCAAATGCGGTTTTACTTCATGGAAAAAACCTATTAAATCTGCATGCCCAAATTGCGGGGGTCTACTTACTATTAAAAACTCAAAAGAAGCACAATGCACCAAGTGTGAAGAGACATTTCTATTAGAGAAAGTAATGCCCGAAGATAGTCAGGCGGCATAATTCTTGCAATATATATAATAAGTTTTTGTAAAAGCAAAGTGCTTTGAAAGAGAGGTTATAAATGGAAAAGATAAAATTGTTACTTAAACAACCTCTTATGCTTTGTGTAGCGGGCATAATTGTAGGTTTGATGATGGGTTTAATAATAGGTTGGGTTATTTGGCCAGTTACTTGGACTAATGCATCACCACGTGATTTACATATTGATTATCAGCGTGATTATGTGTGCATGATAATCGATTCTTATATTCACAATAGTAATGCGGATTTAATGAGAGTTCGTTGGAATGGGTTGGGTAAAAAAGCAATTGACCTGCTCAATACCCTCACACCTTCTACCTGTAGGTTTACCTCAAACACTGAGATTGATAGTTTTAAAGCCATTATGAATGTCCCGGCTCAAACATCAGTCAGCACAACCACTCCTTTAGTAAGCCCAACCTCAACGACTATTGTTCCTTCAAGTTCCTTATCCTATCTGCCAATTTTATTATTCTGTGGATTGACTTTGGTTGCTGGTGGTGTATTTGCTTATTTGCTTATAAAACGTGGAAAGCAACCTCTAAATTCTGCAAAATCTCCTGAGGACAAGCTGATATGGGAAAAAGAACAAGATGATAAAGAGGTGGTTGAACAGGAGAGCCTTGAAGAAAAGCCATTAACCCAATTTATGACTACTTACCGTATGGGTGATGAATTATATGATGAATCATTCAGCATAGATTCTATCAGTGGTGAATTCTTAGGTGAATGTGGAGTTGGCGTTGCAGAAACTATTGGTGTAGGAGAACCTAAAAAAGTGACTGCGCTGGAGTTATGGTTATTCGATAAGAATGATGTACAAACAGTTACGAAAGTACTTTATAGTGAACATGCTTATAATGATGAAACAATTCGTCAAAGATTACTTTCCAAAGGTGAACCAGTATTAGCAAAACCAGGTCAGCGATTCATCATGGAAACTGCATCACTGCAATTGGAAGCCAGAGTGATTGATTTGATCTATGGGCGTGGACCACTACCAGAGAATAGTTTCTTCTCTCGTGTGACAATGGAAATCTCTGTTTGGACGAAAGTACAATAAAATAAAACAGCCCGAAAGGGCTGTTTTTTTTATTATTATTTTATTTGTATGATCTTAAACGCTATTATTCCATCTGGTGTTTCTACTTTAACAATTTCGCCAACTTTATGTTTCATTAATGCACTACCAAGTGGAGATTTAAATGAAATTTTTCCATGTGATGGATCAGCCTCATCAGGACCTACTAAGAAAAATTCCTCAGGTGTTCCCCCTTCTTCCTGAACCGTGACATGGGCACCTATCTCAATAATGCTCCTTGTCATTATTTGGTCATTTATGATAATAACATTTTTAAGAATATTTTCTAAATCTTGAATTCGACCTTCAATAAAGGATTGTTCTTCTTTTGCTGAAATGTAATCAGCATTTTCTGAAAGATCGCCTTGTTGAATTGCTGCACGTAAACGTTTTGCAAGTTGCTCACGAACTGTGTTTTTTAAATAATCAAGTTCTTCTCTTAATTGGTCTGCACCATCTTTTGTAAGATATGTGTTTTCATCCATAATTAAACTCGATGATTTTACTACAAGGTTGTTACTGTAAATAATTATTGATTGATGTACCAACAGGTTTCCCAATCAGAGCTTTATAGAGCATATTGGGTTTTGCTCCTGAAAAAATTACAATTTCAAGATTAGGATTTTTTTCAACAAGAGAGGTCATTAACTGTACTTTTGTCATCATTCCGCCAGTAACATCTGGAGCATGTGAAGGTTGAATGATCTTTTTTTGTGATTTGAATGACCTGGGGGTAATCTTACCGATTAACTTGTGTCGATCGGGAAAATCCTCCCATACTCCTTCTTCTATTCCTGTTAATAAAATTTTTTGTGGATGAAAAATTTCTGTCAGATAAACGAAAATTTCTTCTGTTGAAAGAATTGTTCCTCCCAGTGAATTATCAAATACCACATCACCATAGACAATTGGGATGATGCCTTTTGATATTGCAATTCGCATTGGGGTAATATCCCATGATTTCACTTTCATCTTATCAGTGCATACCGCGGCAGATGGGGGGAAGGAAAGAACAGGAATTTGCTGACGAAAGAAGTAAGTAAGAATTATCTGATTTAGATTACGAGCTTCATTCCACACTTTGATAAATCCTTGCCAATCACTCTTGGTCTTGACTCCTCCTCGTGTATTAAATTCCTTTGCAGGAATATGTCCAAAAGAACCTGAACCATGACCTATGATGAGTTGTAAATCTGGCTTGTCTTGCAAAGCTTTCTTGATTTCAGTAGCCAGCCGGCTAATTACATGATAACGAGCAGAATGAGGTCTTAATTTGTTCGTGATTAAAGAACCGCCGAGTTTAATAAAGTAGAGCATAATATCTATGGGTCTAATCTGATTTAATATTTGTGATTATCACCTGTAAAGCACCTGCTTGGTAAAGTGCGGATTGAACGCTTTGAATTGCCGTTTCATCGGCTAGGGCAACAATATTGCCACCCATGCCAGAACCACATAATTTTGCTCCCTGAGCCCCTGCCTTAATCGCACTGTCGACTAATTTATCTAATTCTTTGCAGGATACCCCAAGTTGTTGAAGAAGTTTATGATTTTGAGTCATAAGTGGCCCAATTGCCATGGGGTTTTTACTAGATAGGATAACTTTTGCTTGCCTGGTTATAGCACCTATTTCATCAAATAATCGTTCATATTTTTCTGGCGATATTTCCCATTTCTTCCTAACTAAGGAAACAGCTTCTTTTGTTAAACTTGGAATCCCTGAGTTTCCAATAACCAGAGTGAGTGTTTTTTTTATATTAATTTTTTCGCAAATTTGATCACGGATGAAAAACAAGGGTGTTTGAAACGTTATAACGGTGTTATCAATGCCAGATGGATTTTGGTGTTTGATTTTTTCCATCTCATATGCAATTTCATTAATCTTTTTAAGACCGGGTCTCTTTCCCATGTATTTATATAATGCACGAGTCAATGACACCGCCACTGATGCACTGGAACCTAGACCTGCTGCAATGGGAATGTTAGAAGTTATTATGATTTCACATGAAGGGATGTGATCGATGTTCATAGATTTCTTAAACTCATCTAATCCGACTTTAAAGAAATCGCTGGAATCTAGTTTGTAATAGTGGTATTTCTTTTGGATTTGCGAAGCTGTGATGGTTATGTCATCTCCTTCACCCAAGGGATTTGCGATAATGGTGGTTTTTGTCTTGAGGGTGATAACTGGTACTGCGATGGCAGGTCGATGATAAACAACTGCATGTTCGCCAAATAGAATTGTTTTTGCTGGGGCAGTTGCAAAAATTGCTGGCATATAATCAATTAATTAGATGGATAATTGTTTCTGAATAAAAAATGAGAATAACACTTAGACTATAAAGAACAATTGAAATTTGTAAGGGGCGGTCAGTAAGAATTAATTCTTCTGGGGCGCCACCCGCATGTTTTATTTGAATCAGATACAAGTATCGAAGTATGGCATATAGAACAAAAGGTATGGTTAGCATCATAGTGTGATTTTCTGGAAGGTTAGGGGCAGAAAAAGTATATAAACTATAGCTAATGATTGTCGTACTTGATACGATGGTAATTAATTGATCAAGGAATTCAATTGAATATCCATTTAAGACTCGACGATGTGATTGCGCATTGCTTTCCATTAGTGATAATTCAGCACGCCTTTTACCAAAGCCCAGATAGAGTGCTAAAAGTGTAGTGACTACATAGAGCCAGGGAGAAAATCTTTCAACATTTATCAATGAAACACCTGCTGCTACACGTAAAACAAATCCGAGAGCAATAACTAATACATCAACAATCACAATATGTTTAAGCCACTTTGAGTAAAGCAGATTGATCAATATATACATAAATCCAATTAATGCAAATTCTGGTGATAGCCAATATGAAAGAATAAGGGAAAAGATAATTATTATCGTCGCACAAATAATTGCGATGGCTTTTGGGAACTTTCCTGATGCAATAGGCCGCAGTCTCTTTATTGGATGTTTACGGTCAGCCTCGATATCCATAACATCGTTGAGAAGGTAGACAGAACCCGAAAAGAGACAAAATAGGATGAAACCATAAAAGGTACGTAATGCAGCATTAAAATGCGTTAATTGCCGATCAAAAACAAGAGCAGCGATTAGGAAAACATTTTTTGTCCATTGTTTAGGACGCAAACTTGTGATTAAAGATTTAAACATGATTAAATAATATCACATTGGTTGTTATCGCCATGATTTGGCTATAAAATGCATAAATGCAAAAAATCAGATTGGATATTTTACTTGTAGAACGGAATTTGGTTGGAAGCCGCAGCATGGCTCAACGATTAATCATGGCAGGAGAAGTTAGGGTCAACGGAGAAATTGCCTTGTTGCCTTCCCAGCAGGTGGATAAAACTTCAATCTTGGAAGTTATTAAATCTCAACCTTATGTTTCACGAGGTGGAGAAAAACTTAAAGCTGCATTATTAGCTTTTGATAAAGAAAATTTGACTGGAAAAATTTGTGTGGATGTGGGTTCATCAACCGGAGGTTTTACTGACTGCTTGTTGAAACATGGGGCAAGCAAAGTTTATGCTGTTGATGTGGGATATGGTTTATTACATTGGAGTTTACGTAATCATCCTAAAGTTGTATTAATGGAAAAAACAAATGCACGGTATATTGAATCTTTCCCTGAAAAAATCAATCTAGTTACAATTGATGCATCGTTTATTTCACTTGATCGGTTATTACCTGTGGTTAAAAATTGGTTTGAAGAAAAGGGTGAGGTGATCGCTCTGATTAAACCTCAATTTGAAGTTGGTCGCAAAGAAGCCAATAAAGGAAAAGGAGTTATTCAGGATAAAGCATTGCATGAAAGAGTGATAAAAAAAATAATGAATATCTCCGTTGAATTGGGTTATGATGTCAAAGGAACCACTATATCTCCATTATTAGGTCCGAAAGGAAATCGTGAATTTTTTATCTACTTAGTTTTTCCGAGTTACTAATAGAATCCCCTATAAAAAATGTCTTATTAATTTAATCTATTTGTAAATCTAAAAAAATAAAATCGATTATACTAATTGGCTGCTATGCAGACGGATTTCATCCGCAATTTTTGCATTATCGCTCATGTGGATCATGGAAAATCCACATTGGCAGATCGATTGCTGCAGATTACCGGCACAATTCCTGAGCGTGAATTAGTAGATCAAGTGCTTGATAGTATGGATCTGGAGCGAGAAAAGGGAGTAACCATTAAAGCATCGGCAGTAAGGATGTTGTATCAATTAGAAAATGATACTTATGAGTTGAATTTAATTGATACACCCGGACATGTAGACTTCAATTATGAAGTAAGCAGGGCGTTAGTTGCTTGTGAAGGTGCAATTTTGGTTGTAGATGCAACCCAAGGAATTGAAGCTCAAACATTGGCTAATTTGTATCTGGCTTTGGATGCAGATTTAGTAGTAATACCAGTATTAAATAAAATTGACCTTCCATCTGCACATCCAGAAGATGTTGCAAAAGATTTAGGTAATCTTCTCGGGGTAGAGCCAGAGAAAATACTGCGAATTTCTGCAAAATTGGGTACCAATGTAGAACAGGTATTAAGAGCAATTATAGAAAAAATACCTCCCCCAAGGGGTGATGTTGCTAGCCCAGTTCAAGCCCTCGTATTTGATTCTCACTATGATTCATATAAAGGTGTAATTGCGTATATTCGAATGTTTAATGGAAAAATTACGCTCTCAGATAGTTTATTGATGATGTCCACAAGTATAATTTTTAAACCTATAGAAATAGGGATATTTTCTCCAAGCTTTAAACCAATTGAAAAATTAGAGGTGGGAGACGTTGGATATATTGCCACTGGTTTGAAAACCGTACGGGAATGTCGTGTAGGAGATACTATTACAAATAGTCGAATACCTGCCGATCATCCATTACCAGGTTATCATCATCCTAAACCAATGGTTTTTGCTGGAATATATCCGGTGGAGGGTGAAAGCTACAATAATTTAAAAGAAGCCCTTGAAAAGTTGCAGCTAAATGATGCCTCATTAATTTATCAACTTGAAACATCACAAGCACTAAATTTCGGATTTCGTTGTGGATTTCTCGGGCTTTTCCATATGGAGATCATACAAGAACGATTGGAAAGGGAATATTTTCTAGATATTATTGTTACAGCACCCTCTGTGGAGTATAAGGTAGTTTTGCGTAACGGAGAGGAAATATTTATTGATTCACCTGTTCAATTACCGGAGGAATCCAAAATATTGGAAATTCAAGAACCTTGGATGAAGGTGTTTATTTTTAGCCCTACAGAATTCTATGGGGTTGTTATGGAGTTAGTTAAAAAGCGCAATGGAATCTTTGTGGAACAGGAATATCCAACGCCTACCAGAGTACAGATGACATTTCTTATGCCTCTATCTGAAATTATTGTTGATTTTTTTGATGACCTAAAATCTAAAACACATGGCTACGCTTCCATGGATTACCAGTTTGATAGTTATCGCCCTGGGAATCTAGTTAAACTGGAAGTATTAATCAATTCTGAACCTGTTGATGCATTAGCTTCGATAGTTCATCGCGATCATGCTTACAGGAAAGGTCAGCATCTGGTTACTAAATTAAGAAAACTTATTCCACGACAGTTATTCGATGTTGCTATTCAAGTTGCTGTAGATAATAAAGTGATTTCACGTGCTAATGTGAAAGCATTGCGTAAGGATGTATTAGCTAAATGTTATGGGGGAGATATAACCCGTAAAAAGAAATTGTTAGAAAAACAAAAACGCGGTAAAAAACGCATGAAAAAGATTGGTAATGTAGAAATACCACAAGAAGCATTTATGGCTGTATTACGACTTGAGGAAGAATAAGGGGAAAATATTTTTAGATATGAAGAATATATTACTCCGATGGCTACCAGGGATTATTATCAGTGTTTTGGCGTTCTATTTACTTTATCGTTTAGTTGATATTGATGATTTACAGGAAGCATTATTATCATATCATTTATTAACCATAATCTTAATTATTTTGCTTGTATTACTTTCTCTCTTTGCGCGTGGATGTGCCTGGCGTTCATTATTGGCTAATAAACCTGAGATTGCTGATTCTTTCTTTGGTATCTGTGTTGGCTATATGTTAAATAATATAATCCCACGCTCAGGTGAAATAGGTAGATCATTATTAATGAGTAACAAAACTGGATTAGGCATAATGCATATTTTATCCTCAGTAATTATCGAAAGAGCAGTAGATTTAGCTATAGCGTCAATCTTGTTTCTATCTACCATAAACCTTGTTATTAAGATGGATTGGTTAATACCAATCGCAATACTGTTATTGTGTATTGTTGTAGCGGGGTTGATCATCTTGATTATTATGGCAAATCAGCGTAAAAAGGTAATTGAATGGCTTGAATCCAAATCAAAAAAAAGTCAGTGGATAAAAAGATACATCCAACCAATGCTGAATTCGCTACTGGATGGTTTAATAATATTAACTAAACCAGTTCGATTATTAAACAGCATCATCTGGATTCTTATATCTTGGGCTAGTTGGACTATTCTATTTTACTTTGCGCTTATATCATTTGTCCCTCATGCGCCGTTTTGGTGGGCTATTTTTGCTCAGGGGGTATTAGCAATGGGAATAGCCCTGCCTTCTGCTCCAGCGAGTTTAGGCGTGTATGAGGGAACAACCGTAGTTGCTCTTACAGTTCTGGGAGTCTCGAGTACATATGCACTTGGATTATCTTTAGTATTACATTTCATACAGATTTTAATTACAACAGTTCTAGGAATTTGGGGTATGCAACGGGGAGGGTGGACCCTGCATGATTTGATTAATAAGATTCAGGTACGGAAACCTATTAAAAAATAGGAAAAATTATTATGTCAAAGGTTTACTTGATCACTGGTGGAGCTGGGTTTATTGGGTGTAATTATGTTGCACGGTTATTAGTTCGTGGTGAAAAGGTAATAATTTATGATAATTTGAGTCGAAAAGGGGCTAAAGTAAACCTTGATTGGCTGAGAAATAATTTTGGATACGATTCTTTTGAATTCGTTCAGAATGATATTCGCAAATCGAATATTTTACAGCAAGCAATAAATTGTGCAGATGTGATTATTCACCTGGCGGCACAAGTGGCAGTTACCTCATCGATAATAAACCCACGGGAAGATTTTGAAATCAATGCTTTAGGTACATTTAATGTAATGGAAGCAGCTAGACAATCTAAACGTACTCCAATCGTAATTTATGCCTCGACTAACAAAGTCTATGGATGCATGGATGATTTAATGGTTGAAGAGGGGGATACAAGATATAAGTTATTAAATTTACCATATGGTGTTAATGAAGAAAGACCTTTGGATTTTCATTCTCCCTATGGATGCTCAAAAGGTTGTGGTGATCAATATGTTCATGACTATGCACGAATTTACCATTTACCAGCAGTAGTGTTTCGGCAAAGCTGCATTTATGGACCACATCAATTTGGAGTTGAAGACCAAGGTTGGGTCGCCTGGTTTATGATTTCTGCACATTTAAATCAACCAATCACTATTTTTGGAGATGGAAAGCAAGTGAGAGATCTATTGTATGTAGATGATTTATTGGATGCATACGATGCTGCAATTGAAAATATTAGCCATTGTTCTGGTATGGTATTCAATATTGGTGGGGGAATGAATAATACACTTTCTATATGGAAAGAATTCCAACCAATATTGGAGAGTCTTCTTTCAAAAACCATTTCAGCAAATTATCAAGATTGGAGACCGGGTGATCAGAAAGTCTATATTTCAGATATACGTAAAGTTCAAGAGATATTAAATTGGGTTCCTAAAATTAATGTTCTATCAGGAATTACATTCCTGAAACAATGGGTTCAGGAAAATTTATATTTATTTAGTGAGAATGCGAATCTTAATTGAATTGACTTACTTTAGACCTCATATCAGCGGTTTAACAATATATGCTGATCGTTTAGCACATTCTTTGGTGAATCGCGGGCATGAGGTTACTGTTCTTACATCAAGATATGATAGGAATTTACCATTACAAGAAATTCACGATGGGGTAGT
>Ga0067045_1031344_pt1 | contig 12537 bp, 10 predicted proteins | sample TerdegcTABiofilm_FD_59184 | JGI IMG/M metagenome (GOLD analysis project Ga0067045, IMG submission 59184) | Combined Assembly of (Gp0054472, Gp0054536) Wastewater bioreactor microbial communities from Singapore -Terephthalate degrading...
CCAGCCTGTCCTACGGCATCGTGATGGCGGCGATCGGCTACGCGATCCTGTCCTACGCGGCGGACATGCCCTACCTCTTTACCGCGGCCATCTCGGGCTTCTTCCTGATCGGCCCGATCGCCGCCGCCGGGTTGTACGAGATCTCGCGCCGGCACGAGCGCGGCGAGCAGGTTTCGCTGATGAGTTCGCTGCGCGGCCTGCGCCGCCACGCCGACAGCATGGCCTACTTTGGCGCCTTCCTCGCGATCGCCCTGATCGGCTGGGAACGCATCTCGGCGATCCTGTTCGCGCTGTTCTATGGCGGCGAGATCACCGACGTCTCCAACTTCTTCCGCGACGTGTTCCTGTCCGGAGACTACCTGCACTTCGTCGTCGCCTACCTGGTTGTCGGCGGCATGCTGGCCGCGGTGGTGTTCTCGCTGTCGGCCATCGCAATCCCGATGATCATGGACCGCGAGACGGACACGGTCACCGCGGCGATGACCAGCCTGCGCGCAGTCGGGCTCAACCTGGGGGCGATGGCCTTGTGGGCGGCAATCATCGTCGGCCTCGTCATGGTCGGTTTCGCCACGATGATGATCGGCATGGTCATCCTGCTGCCGCTGCTGGGCCATGCGACGTGGCATGCCTACCGCGAGATGGTGCACTGAGGGGCCACTGAGGAAACCCTGCGACTGGCGCTCGCCCACTGCGGGCGCCATTGAAAACCCAGCGGGCGCCGATAGCGGCGCCCGCGCCATTTTTTACGGCACAATAGCCTGCAACTCAACACCCCATGCAGAGACCCGATTCCATGAACGATGCCGTCGCCAATCCCCTGCTCGACTTCTCGGGCATGCCGCGCTTTGCCGACATCAAGCCGGCGCACGTCGAACCCGCGATCCGTGGCCTGATCGACGAAAACCGCGCGCTGATCGAGCGCCTCACCGCCGACCCGGCCACCCCGACCTGGGACGGCTTCGTCAGCCCGATGGACGAGGCCGGCGAGCGCCTCGGCCGCGCCTGGGGCGTGGTCGGCCACCTGCACAGCGTGTTCGACGTGCCCGAGTGGCGCGAGGCCTACAACGCCATGCTGCCCGAGATCTCGCGCTTCTACGCCGAGGTGGGACAAAACCTGGCGCTGTTCCAGAAATACAAGGCACTGCACGACAGCGTCGAGTTCGCCACCCTGTCGCCGGTGCGCCAGCGCATCCTCGAGCATGCGCTGCGCGACTTCCGCCTGTCCGGCGCCGAACTGCCCGACGACCAGAAACCGCGCTTCCAGGAAATCCAGGAAGAGCAATCCCAGCTCGCCGCCAAGTTCTCCGAGAACCTGCTCGACGCCACCAACGCGCACGCCGAGTGGATCGCCGACGAGGCTGGCCTTGCGGGGATTCCCGACGACGCCCGCCAGGCCGCCCGCGCCGCCGCCGAAGCCGAGGGCAAGGAAGGCTGGAAATTCACGCTGCAGATGCCCTCCTACCTGCCGGTGCTGCAGTACGCCGACGACCGCGAACTGCGCGCGCGCATGTACCGCGCCTACGCCACCCGCGCCTCGGAACTCGGCAACCCGGAACTGGACAACGGCCCGCTCATCGGCCGCATCCTGGCGCTGCGCGACGAGGAAGCGCGCATGCTCGGCTACCGGAACTTCGCCGAAGTCTCGCTGGTGCCCAAGATGGCCGACACGCCGGAACAGGTGCTCGGCTTCCTGCACGACCTCGCGGCCAAGGCCAAGCCCTTCGCCGAGAAGGACCTGGAGGAGCTCAAGGCCTTCGCCAAGGCCGAGCTGGGCCTCGACACCCTCGAGCCCTGGGACGTCGCCTATGCCTCCGAGAAGCTCCGCCAGGCGCGCTACGCCTACTCCGACCAGGAGGTGAAGCAGTACTTCCCCGAGCCCAAGGTGCTCGACGGTCTGTTCGGCGTGATTCGTGCGCTGTACCGCGTCGACATCCTGCCGGATGCGGCGCCGACCTGGGACCCGGACGTGCGCTTCTTCCGCATCGAGAAGGAAGGCGAGTTGGTGGGTCACTTCTACCTCGACCTGCACGCGCGCAGCACCAAGCGTGGCGGCGCGTGGATGGACTCGGCGCGCAGCCGCCACCGCAACACCTGGGGCAGCGACACGCCGGTCGCCTATCTGGTGTGCAACTTCCCCGGCCCGGTCGGTGAGGGTACGAAAAAGCGGCCCGCTACCTTCACCCACGACGACGTGCTGACGCTGTTCCACGAGTGCGGCCACGGCCTGCACCACCTGCTGACCCAGGTGGACGAGCTCGCGGTGTCCGGCATCCACGGCGTGGAGTGGGACGCCGTCGAGCTGCCCAGCCAGTTCATGGAGAACTTCTGCTGGGAATGGGACGTGCTGCAGGGCATGACCGCGCATATCGACACCGGCGAGCCGCTGCCGCGCGCGCTCTACGACAAGCTGATCGCCGCCAAGAACTTCCAGAGCGGCATGCAGACCGTGCGCCAGCTCGAGTTCTCGATGTTCGACCTGCGCCTGCACAGTGAGCTGGATGCCTCCGCCGGCCCGGTGCCGATCGAGCGCGTGATGGCCCTGCTCGACGAGGTACGCCGCGAGGTGGCGGTGATGATCCCGCCCGCCTGGCACCGTTTCCCGCACAGCTTCTCGCACATCTTCGCCGGCGGCTATGCGGCGGGCTACTACAGCTACAAGTGGGCCGAGGTGCTGTCGGCCGACGCCTTCGAGGCCTTCGAGGAAGCTGGCGCGGGCAGGGGCAGCCTGCTCGACCCCGAGACCGGTGAGCGCTTCTGGCGCGAGATCCTCGCCGTCGGCGGCAGCCGCCCGGCGCTGGAGTCCTTCAAGGCCTTCCGTGGCCGCGAGCCCAGGGTCGATGCCCTGCTGCGCCACAGCGGCATGGTGGCGCAGGCATGAAGATCGCCACCTGGAATGTCAACTCGCTGAAGGTCCGCCTGCCGCACGTCCTCGACTGGCTGGCGGCCAACAAGCCCGATGCCCTGTGCCTGCAGGAGCTGAAGCTTGAGGACAAGGCCTTCCCGGTCGCCGAACTGGAAGCGGCCGGCTACCACGCCGTCTTCATCGGCCAGAAGACCTACAACGGCGTCGCCATCCTCAGCCCTCAGCCGATCGACGAGGCCACGGTGGTGCGCAACATCCCCGGCTTCGAGGACGAGCAGAAGCGCATCATCGCCGCCACGATCGATGGCGTGCGCGTGGTGTGCGGCTACTTCCCCAACGGCCAGGCGGTGGGTTCGGACAAGTTCGAGTACAAGCTGCGCTGGCTCGCCGCACTCACCGAGTGGTTGCGCGAGGAACTGAAGACGCACGAGCGACTGGTGCTGGCGGGCGACTTCAACATCGCGCCGGAAGACCGCGACGCCCACCCCGACTGGAAGGACGAGATCCACGTCTCCGAGCCCGAGCGCGCCGCCTTCCGCGCGCTGCAGGACCTCGGACTGATCGACGCCTTCCGTCTGTTCGAGCAGCCCGAGCGCGCGTTCTCGTGGTGGGACTACCGGATGATGGCCTTCCGCCGCAACTTCGGCCTGCGCATCGACCACCTGCTGGTATCGCCCGCGCTGCGCGAGGCCTGCCGGAGCTGCGGCGTGGACAAGGAACCGCGCCGTCTGGAACGCCCCTCGGACCACGCCCCGGTGGTGCTGGAGCTGGCGCTGGGCGCGTGACAGCGTCCCGTCCAGCCGCCATCCGTAAGACAATGCGCCGATGAGTTCGAACCCCATTCCCAGCCCCGCGCCGATCACCGAAACCGAGCGCCTGCAAAGCCGCTATCCGGTTCTGGCCGCCCTGTCTGCGCCGGCGCATTCCCGCCTGCTGCAGAGCGCACACTGGATGCGCGTGCCCGCCGGCGCGATGCTGTTCGACGACCGCCAGGCCTGCGAGGGCTTCCCCTTCGTGGTCGAGGGCACGGTACGGGTCAGCAAATGCGCGCCGAGCGGGCGCGAGCTGCCGCTGTACCGCGTGGGGCCCGGCGAGACCTGCATCATCTCCTCGTCCTGCCTGCTCGGCCACGAGGACTACAACGCGCGCGGCGTCACCGAGTCCGACACGCTGCTGATGCTGCTGCCCAAGGCCGTGTTCGACGAGATGATGGCCGAGCGCCCGTTCCGCGATTTCGTGTTCCACCTGTTTGCGGAGCGCATCGCCGACCTGATGCAGCTGATCGAGGAAGTGGCCTTCCGCAAGCTCGACCAGCGCCTGGCCGCACTGCTGCTGGGCAAGGGCCGGCTGCTGCACGTCACCCACCAGCAGCTCGCCGACGAACTCGGCAGCGTGCGCGAGATCGTCAGCCGGCTGCTGAAGAGCTTTGCCGACCAGGGGCTGGTGCGGCTGGGACGCGAGCAGGTGGAGATCCTCGACCCGGCCGGCCTGCGCCGGCTGTCGGCCGAAGGCTCGGTCAAAGCCTGAGCGTCGTGCCGGGCGCACCGGCCGCTCATGACATCGACGTCCTTCGCAAATTGCCGGCGGGCCGTCTATCCTGCAAGGGCTATGTAACCATGGTTACAGACGGCGGTCATGCCAGCGTGCTCCAATCGCGCCACTGTCCCATACCTGCACGGAGAAACTCATGAAGACGAATGTTGGCGGCATCGACAAGATCCTGCGTATCGTGGTCGGCATCGCGCTGATCGCCTGGGCCCTGATGGGCGGCCCAGTGTGGGCGTGGATCGGCATCCTGCCACTGGTCACCGGCGCAATGGGCTGGTGCCCGGCCTACACCCTGCTCGGCATGAACACCTGCCCGCTGAACAAGAAGTAAGCGGCACTCACCGCAGAAAGAAGAAAGCCGGCTTGATGCCGGCTTTCTTCTTTTGGGACGCTGCACTCGCCTTCCGGCGTGGATCAACCGCGCGCGCTGCAGTGGTTGGCGATAGCGACGAACTGCTCGACCGACAACTTCTCGCCGCGCAGGCTCGGATCGATACCAAGCGCCGCGAAGTCGGCATCCCCCATGTAGTCGCGCAGCGTGTTCTTCAAGGTCTTGCGGCGCTGGCCGAAGGCGGCGGTGACGATCTTGCCCAACAGCGTCTCGTCCTGCGCTCCCAGCTGATCCTTGGGCAGCGGCGCCATGCGCACGATGCTGGACATGACCTTGGGGGCGGGACGGAAGGCCCCCGGCGGCACGTCGAACATCCGGCCCATGCGGAAGCGGTACTGCAGCATCACTGACAGGCGGCCGTACTCCTCGGTGCCCGGCTCGGCCACCATACGCATTACCACTTCCTTCTGCAGCATGAAGGTCATGTCCTTCACACGGTCGGCGTACTCGGCCAGATGGAAGAGGATGGGCGTGGAGATGTTGTAGGGCAGGTTGCCGACGATGCGCAGCGGCTGGTCGCCGCCCGCGCACAGGCTGCCGAAGTCAAACTTCAGCGCATCGCCCTCGTGCACCGTGATCTGTGTGGGCGTGTAGGTCTCGTGCAGGCGGGCGATCAGGTCGCGGTCGATCTCGACCACGTGCAGGTGGCCGAGGCGCTCGATCAGCGGCGCGGTCATCGCGCCCAGGCCTGGGCCGATCTCGACCATGAGCTCTCCCGGCTGCGGCCGGATGGCGTCGATGATCTTGCGGATGATGTTGGGGTCGGACAGGAAGTTCTGGCCGAAGCGCTTGCGGGCGCGATGGCCGTCGGTCTCGAAGTCTTGCATGGGCGTCCTTGTCGTGTCGCTCAGCGCACGGCGCGCGCGGCGACCATCGTCGCGGCCAGGTCCAGGGCTGCGAACAGGCTGCCGGGGTCGGCCTTGCCGCTGCCGGCCAGGTCGAGCGCCGTACCGTGGTCTACCGAGGTGCGAATGATCGGCAGCCCGAGCGTGACATTGACGCCGCCGCCGAAGCTCGCGTGCTTGAGCACCGGCAGGCCCTGGTCGTGATACATCGCCAGCACCGCGTCGCCCTGCGCCAGTGTGTGCGGCACGAACAGCGTGTCCGCCGGCAGCGGGCCGATGAGCTGCAGGCCTTCGGCGCGCAGTCGCTCCAGCACCGGAATGATGACGTCGATCTCCTCGCGCCCCATGTGCCCGCCCTCGCCCGCATGCGGGTTGAGCCCGGCGACGAGGATGCGCGGCGCGGCAATGCCGAAGTGGCGTACGAGATCGGCGTGCAGGATGCGGATCGTTTCTTCCAGCGCCTGCGGCGTGACGGCTGCCGGCACCTGGGCGAGCGGCAGGTGCGTCGTTGCAAGCGCCACGCGCATTCCGCCGCCGACCAGCATCATCACGACCCGCGGTGTGCCGGTGTGCTCGGCGAGGTATTCGGTATGGCCGCTGAAGGGCATCGCATCGGGCGCGCCCAGGCTCTCGCAGATCACGCCCTTGTGCACCGGGGCCGTGACCATGGCGGCGAATCCGCCTTCCATGCAGCCCTTGATGGCGCGATCCAGAAGCTCGAGCACGTAGCGCCCGTTGGCGGCATCCAGCACCCCAGGCCGGGACGGCCGGGCGAGCGGAACATGCAGGACCGGCAGCGCGCTGTCCGGCGACGCCTCCCTGGTCCACTGCACGAACCGCACCGGACTGCCGGTGAGCGCGGCGCGCGCGCGCAGCAGGTCGATGTCGCCAATGATGACCGGCGTTACCGGCCACTCACGACTGGCAAGGTGGCAACAAAGCTCCGGGCCGACGCCGGCCGGCTCGCCACTGGTGATGGCGACGACCGGCTTCGCGCCATGGCCTGCGGTCATTCGCGCTCCAGGCGCAGATCGACGTAGGTGCTGTCGCGCAGCTGGCGCAGCCAGTCTTCGTAGGCCTCGTCCGCCTTGCGGTCGCGCAGCGCGGCGCGAGCGGCATTGCGCTTGCGCTCGTCGGTGACATCCTGCACGCGGCGCTCGACGACCTGGATCAGGTGCCAGCCGAAGGGCGATTTGACCGGAGCGCTGACTTCGCCCGGCTGCAGCGCGTTCATCGCGCGCTCGAACTCGGGCACGGTGTCGCCCGGGTTGAGCCAGCCGAGATCGCCGCCCTTGGCTGCGGACAGGTCCGCCGAGCTGGCCTTGGCCAATTCACCGAAGTCGACGCCATTGACCACGCGCTCGCGGATGCCCAGCAGCCGCGCTTCGGCGTCCGCATCCGACAGCACCTCGGAAGTCCGGATCAGGATGTGGCGCGCACGCGTCTGCTCGAGCTTCGCCACCGCAGCATCGCCGCCGCCACGGCGGTCGACGAGACGGACGATGTGCAGGCCGGACGCGCTGCGCAGGATCTGCGAGGTCTCGCCCGGCCTCATGTTGCGGACGACCTCGGCGAACAGCGCCGGCAGGCGGTCGAGCGGACGCCAGCCCAGACTGCCACCCGACAGGCCGTCGGGCGCATCGGACACCTCAGCGGCGACGCGGGCGAAGTCCTCACCCGAGCGCAGCCGGGCCATGACGCCGTCCGCGCGCGCGCGCAGTGCCTCGATCTGCTGCGGCGAAGCCTGCTCCGGCGCGCGCAGCAGGATGTGGGCAACCTCAAATTCCTGGCCGGAGAAGGCATCGGGGTTGCTGGCGAGGAAGTTGTCGATCTCGGCGTCGGTCACGACGACCTTGCTGTCCACCTCGCGCTCGCGCAGTCGGGTGAGCAGGATCTCGGTGCGGATCTCGTCGCGGAACCGCGACCAGGCCACGCCATCCTTCTCGAGCGCCTCGCGCAACTGCTCGACGCTCAGACGGTTGTTGGCGGCGATGCGGTCGATCGCACGCTCGAGCGTGGCGTCATCGACGCGCAACGAAGTTTCGCGCGCAAGCTGCAGCTGTGCGCGCTCGACGATCAGGCGCTCGAGCAACTGGCGCTCGAGCACTGCAGCGGGCGGCAACTCGACCCCCTGGCGCTGGAGCTGGCGCACGGCCTGGTCGACACGCGCCCGCAGTTGCAGGGCAGTGACCACTTCGTTATTGACGACTGCGACGATGCGATCGACTTCGACCGGCCGCTGTGCGGCATGCAGCGGAAGACTCAAGGCCAGGCTGCAAAGGCCGGCAGCGACCAGCAGACGGGAACGGGACAGGTTACGGTTCATGGTGTGATTTTGAGGGGTGACTCGCACGGATTCAGTCGACACCGAACACGCGGTCGGCCGAAGAGGCGTTGATCTTGCCATAGCCCGGCACGCTGCGCGTGAGCAGGCTGAGCGGGTTGGAGCCGATACCAGCCAGGTCGTTGAGTTCGAGCTGGACGTAAATGGCTTGGGAAACGTCGTCGCGTTCAATCGCAAAGCGGTGCACCGCCACCCGGAACGCCCAGCAGCCACCATCGTACTCGAGACCGCCGATGGCCTCGGTGACGCGGTTTTCCTTGAGCGAACGGGTCACGCGGCCTACGCCGTACCAGCCACGACCAATCGGCCACTGCCCGGAGACGTCGAGATCCTCGAGACCGAGTTCGCCGCCGTAGCCGATGACGTTACGCCCGTAGCGATAGCTGACGTTGAGCGCCTTCGCATAGGCCGGCTGGTAGCGCATCGTCGCGTTGAAGCGTTCGGTCTGCCCTTCGCCGGTGTCGTACTGCAGATAGGAGTCGACGGACACATGCTGCGTCAGCTTTCCCCCGAGGCCGGCAAGAACGTCTGTCCGCCCGCCAGCCTGGATCAACTCCTGGCCCTCGAAGAGCCCGACCTCCTGGTCGGAGAAGTAGTAGCGTTGCCCAATGAGGGCACGCAAGCGCTCGGCGCCTGTCTCGGGATCGATCAGCCGTGTGGTAACCGCAGCGGTCAGGTCATTGGCGTCGCCGATGCGGTCGCCTCCCGAGTATCGGTTCTCGGAAAAGATCTCCGCGAAACTCTGCGTGTAGAGCGTCGTGTCGAACAGCGGGATGTCGCGCTGGTCGCGCTCGGGCACGCGCAGATAGAACAGCCGAGGTTCGAGCGTCTGGACGAAGTTGGTCCCGAACCAGCTGGTGTCGCGCTCGAAGAACAGCCCGCTATCGATGGACAGGATCGAGACATTGCGCGAGATCGAATCTGGCTTGCCAGCATCGGCTGCGGGGCGGTCGATTTCGTAGGATGAGGCATGAAAGCCCGCCTTGGGCGTGAGGAACCAAGCCGCCCCTTGCAGCGGCAGAGACATCTGCGGATAGGCGGTCAGGCGATCGGCTTCCGCGTAGATCTTGTCTGGGTGGGCGAAGCGGACATACTCCGCGTCGAGATCGAACACGAGCCCGCCCGGCAGATCCGGCCGATAGGCGTTGAACAGCAGCTGGGGGACGCGGCGATATGGCGTCGCCGTGATCGAATCGGGATCGGGGTTCAGGGTCTGGTAGCTCTGCACCAGCGCCGATGCACTCCACCACGATCCGCTGGAATAGGAGAGGCTCCCCTGTCGCAGCAGATGAACCTGCGACGCGAGGGAAATCCGCGATGAAAGATCCTCGAAATAGCTGTCATCCGACACCGAATTGAAGTCGAGCGAGCCGTAGAGATTCGGCGTGATCCGCTGCTGGTGCTGAATCGATGCCAGCGTACGCTCCTCGCCCGTGACGTTATCCTTCGCCATCCACTCGACCCGCGACTCGCCGCGGTAGGTTTCACCCAGGTAGCGGAACTCTCCGCCGAGTTGCATGCCACGCCGACTCATCAGGCGTGGCGTGATTGTCGCGTCGTAGTTGGGCGCGATGTTCCAGTAGTACGGCACCGCAAGGTCGGCACCGGTCTTGTTCGAAGAACCGAAGGTGGGCGGCAGCAGGCCGGACTGCCGCTGGCCCGACAGAGGGAACTCGGCCCACGGCATCCAGAAGATCGGAACGTCCTGGAACACGATGGAGCCGCCACGGGCGGTGCCGACTTCACGGTCATAGTCGAGTTCGAGTTCACGCGCCTTGATGTACCAGTCGGGATCGGTCGCCTGGCAGGTGGACCAGGTCGCGTTCTCGAGCCTGTACTGGTTCTCGCCTTCGAGCCGCAGCACGTCGGCATTGCCGCTGCCGGAGACCTTGCGGGTGGTCTCCTCAGCGACGGTCGGGGTGCGATCTCGGGTCAGCGTGTAGGAAGGGGTCTCGAACTCGCCGGTACTCTCACCGATGACCAGCGTGGCCTTCGGCCCGGTGATCGTATCCTGGCCTGCACGCAACACGACGTTGCCCTCGGCCACGGCCTCGTCGACCGGTTCGCGGTAGGTGACGCGATCGGCGGTCAGCACGGTGTCGTCGCGCTGCAACTCTGCATCGCCATCCGCCACGAGTTCGACGCTGCGCGTACCCAGAATGCGCTGGGCCTTGATCAGCGTGTCACCCGCGGCCAGCGACGGATCAGGGGTGGCAACAGGCTGCGGCACCGGAGCGCGTTCCGCGACCGGTCGAGTCGCAGGTGCCGGCGTGACGGCCGCGCCCGAACCACCCGTCGCTCCGGATACCGACGGCGCACGGACGGCGGGGACAGGCTGCGTCGCGGGTACAGGCTTCGCGGGTGCAGGCTGTAGCGTGGCGGCAGGCCGGGACGTGGAGGCGCCTCTGCCGTCGCGGACCAGGTCGGGCGAAACCAGCAGCGGCGGCAATCCGGCGGCAAGGGCCGAGCCGGACATCCAGCACAGCAACAGGGGGATGAGGCGCATGCGCGTATTCAGGGGCATGACAGGCTTCGCGGCTCGCGTCGCGCGCAGGCTCGTCCCCTGGCGCACGACCGTGTTGATAAACTCGCGGATTGTACACGAACCCCCGTGGAGAACCCGTTTGCAACGCCTAGAACAACTGCGTGCCTGGCTCGCTTCCACCCTGCCCGGCCAGGCCTTCGACCTCGCCCCGGCCTCGGCCGACGCCAGCTTCCGCCGCTACTTCCGCGCCACCTTCGCCGACGGCAGCCCGTCGCGCATCGTCATGGACGCCCCACCGGAGAAGGAGGACGTGCGCCCCTGGCTGCACGTGGCCGAGCTGTTCCGCGCCGCCGGCGCCCACGTGCCCGAAGTGCTGGCCCAGGATCTCGAGCAGGGTTTCCTGCTGCTCTCCGACCTCGGCTCGACCACCTACCTGCAGGCGCTCAAGGCGCAGGACGACCCGCAGCGCGCCGCGCACCTCTACGCCGAAGCCCTCGGTTCACTGGCAGCGATCCAATGCGCCAGCCGCCCCGGCGTGCTGCCGGAGTACGACCGCGCCCTGCTGCTGCGCGAACTGCAGCTATTCCCGGAGTGGTACGTCGCCCGCCACAAGGGCGTCACCCTGACCGAGGCCGAGACCGCCACGCTGAATGCGACCTTCGACAAGATCCTCGCGTCCAACCTCGCCGAACCGCAGGTCTTCGTGCACCGCGACTACCACTCGCGCAACCTGATGCTGCTCGAACCCGCCGACGGCCTCGGCGCCAACCCCGGCATCATCGACTTCCAGGACGCGGTCTACGGCCCGATCAGCTACGACCTGGTGTCGCTGTTCAAGGACGCCTACATCCGCTGGGACGAGGAGTTCATCCTCGATCTGCTGATCCGCTACTGGGAAACCGCGAAGAAGCTCGGCCTGCCGGTGCGCGAGGAGTTCGCCGACTTCCACCGCGACTTCGAGTGGATGGGCGTGCAGCGCCACATCAAGGTGCTCGGCATCTTCGCCCGCCTCTACCACCGCGACGGCAAGGACGGCTACCTCGCCGACATGCCGCTGGTGATGGACTACCTGCGCCGCACCTGCAAGCGCTACCGCGACCTCGGCCCGCTGCTGAAGCTGCTCGACCGCCTCGAGCCCGAGGACGTGCAAGTCGGCTACACCTTCTGATGGCCCAGACCCGCGCGATGATCCTCGCCGCCGGTCGCGGCGAGCGCATGCGCCCGCTGACCGACCACACGCCCAAGCCGCTGCTGATGGTGGGCGGCAAACCACTGATCGTGTGGCACATCGAACGCCTGCGCGCCGCCGGCTTCACCGAGCTCGTCATCAACCACGCCCACCTCGGCCACCGTCTCGAAGAGGCGCTGGGAGACGGCTCGGCTTTCGGCGTGCGCATCGCCTGGTCGCCTGAAGCCACCGCGCTGGAGACCGCGGGCGGCATCCGTCATGCGCTGCCGCTGCTGGGTGACGAGCCATTCGTCGTCATCAACGGCGACGTGTTCTGCGATGCCGACTTCGCCGCCCTGCGCGCCGCCGCCGAAAGCCTGCGCGCCGAAGCGGCCCTCGCCCACCTGCTGTTGGTCGACAACCCGGAGCATCACCCGGAGGGCGACTTCCGCCTCGCCACCGGCGGCCGGGTGAGCGCGAACGGCGCCCCGCGACTCACCTTCTCCGGCCTTGGCGCCTATCATCCGGCGCTGTTCGCCAGCCTGCCCGACAACACCCCGGCCAAGCTGGCGCCCTTGCTGCGCGACGCCATGGCCGCTGGCAAGGTTTTCGGGCAGCACCACACGGGCCGGTGGATCGACGTCGGCACCCCCGAGCGCTTGGCAGAACTCGATTGCCAACTCGCCAGCGCAGGCTGAACCTCGCACCGGATAGGCCGTCGAACAGCAGGGTGCACGGCGCCGGCGCCCCCACGCCCGCCCGCTCCCCTGCCAGTGCCATAATGCCGCCCATGAACGCTCCCACGATTCCGAACCTGAACACCCCCGTGGACATCGCCCCCTTCCGCGCCCGCCGCGACCGCCTTCTCGCCCGCATGCAGGCTGCCGGCGGCG
>Ga0067045_1031345_pt1 | contig 12537 bp, 10 predicted proteins | sample TerdegcTABiofilm_FD_59184 | JGI IMG/M metagenome (GOLD analysis project Ga0067045, IMG submission 59184) | Combined Assembly of (Gp0054472, Gp0054536) Wastewater bioreactor microbial communities from Singapore -Terephthalate degrading...
TGTGGGGGCGGGCTTGCCCGCGAGAGGCCGGCGCAATCACCACAGCCCCCCCGCCCCATGAACATTGCTGCACCATACCCCCCAACCTGTGAAACATTCGTCAGCCCGCCGATTTGGCCTGCGCGTCGAAGCTGCTTATCATGGCCCGCCCAAAGGCTTTCAAGAGTTACTTATGCGCCGCCTGCTCACCGGCTGTTTCGTTACCCTTCTGCTGCTGCTCAACACCCTGGTCCTGATCGGGCCCCTGCTGGTGTTCGCCCTGCTCAAACTGGTCCTGCCGGGTCGTTATCGCGATGCCGCAAGCGCTGTGGTGATGTGGATCGCCGAAACCTGGGCGCAAATCGACAAACTGATTTTCGCCTGCTGCATCCCCACCCGCTGGGACATTCGTGGCGGCGAGGGCCTGCGGGTCGACACCTCCTACCTGGTGGTCAGCAACCACCAGTCATGGGTCGATATCCCCGCGCTGATCCAGACCCTCAATCGGCGCACGCCGTTCTTCAAGTTCTTCCTGAAAAAGGAACTGATCTGGGTGCCGTTCCTGGGCCTGGCGTGGTGGGCGCTGGATTACCCGTTCATGAAGCGCTACAGCAAGGCCTTCCTGGCCAGACACCCGGAGCTGCGGGGCCAGGACCTGGCAATTACCCGGGCCGCGTGCGAGCTGTTCAAGCGCCAGCCGGTGACGGTGGTCAACTACCTGGAAGGCACCCGCTTCACCCAGGCCAAGCGCAACGCCCAGCAATCCCCTTTCAAGCACCTGCTCAAACCCAAGGCCGGCGGCGTGGCGTTTGTGCTGGCGGCCATGGGCGAACAACTGGACGCCATGCTCGACGTCACCGTGGTCTATCCACAGGAGAAGATTCCGGGGTTCTGGGATTTGATCAGCGGTGCGGTGCCACGGGTGATCATCGACATCCAGACCCGTGAGCTGGATCCGGCGTTGTGGCAGGGCGATTACGAAAACGATCCGCTGTTTCGCCAAAGCGTCCAGAACTGGGTCAACCAGCTCTGGATCGACAAGGATGCACGCATCGACGCCTTGCGCGCCGAGCGTGAGTGAGGCGCGGTCAGACGCCCCAGATGCTGCCCAGGCTCTTGAGCAGGGTACCGCCAACGCCTTGCTGGCCCAGGTACTGCAGCAGGATCGGGGCAAACTGACCGACCATGCCGCTGTCCATGCCCAGCGCGCTGAACGCGGTGTTCAGGTCGTTGGTGTCCTTGACGTTACCCAGGGCATTTTCCAGGCCCGCGGCCTTGCCGGACGAACCCAGCATGCCCGCGAGGGCGCCCAGGTTACCGCTGCCACCGGAGAGCTTGTCGATGCCCGGCACGCTCTTGGCCAGTTCCGAATAGTCGCTGGCGCTCAGCTGGTTCTTGGCCAGGCCCAACATCGCGCTGGTGCCACCAATGGCTTGTTCCGGCTTAACGTCCAGGGCACTCAGGGCGCTCAACAGACCGGCGGTCTGCGAGGTCGGCGCTGCGGTTGCGGCCTTGTCGCCACCTTGCATACCCGCTACCGCACCGGCCACATCGTTCAGGTTGAAACCGGCGAAGACCGGGCTGGCGACCAATGTCATGAGCGAAGCCAAAGCAAAACCGCGTGAAATCTTCATCGAAAAACTCCTGAACCTTCAAAAATGCCCTCAAGCGGGCGCAACGCTGGCATTTTGACTGAAAATCACCCGGTATTGTTCCGCGACGGCCATTCCTTTCTTCTCATGGACTGCGCAGAGGTTTTTTTCCCCAATAAACAGGAACACCACTCGTGGCACCCAGCGCCCTTTCCAGACGCCGCCCCTAGCAGTTCTGCCAGTAGGCAATCCAGTCGGGCTAAGTCACAGTAAAACTCTGTATTGCGCACCTCTCAGGGAGCTCCATTCATGCAATCCCTCCGCCAAACCCTGCTCTGCAGCTACCGCTACGACCCCTTGGATCGCCTTGCAAACTGCACCCCAACGGCACAGGCCAGCAGCCACCGCTTCTACCTTAACGACCGCCTGTCCACCGAGATTCAAGGCGTGCTACAGCACTCGATCATGCAGCATGAAGATCAACTGCTGGCGCAGCAACAACACCAGAACGGCACGCCGGAGTCCCACTTGCTGGCCACCGACCAGCAACGCTCGGTACTGTGCATCCTCGACGCCATACGCCCCCAGCCTCTTGCTTACGCACCTTATGGTCATCGCGTACCGGAGAGCAGCCTGCTCGGCTTCAACGGCGAACTGCCGGACCCGGTAACCGGGCACTATTTGCTGGGAAATGGCTATCGGGCGTTTAACCCGGTGTTGATGCGGTTCAACAGCCCGGACAGTTGGAGTCCCTTTGGGCGGGGTGGGCTAAATTCGTATGGGTATTGTGTCGGGGATCCGATAAATCAAATTGATCCAACGGGGCACTTAGGCAACCCGATTAAAGGCATCATGAACTTGTTTGGATTAAGAACCCCGAGCAAGACTGGCACAATTAATAACTTGACCCTTCTGGCTCAAGACGTATACGCCTTCACGGACGATTCAAAATCAGGCCCTCGACTTAATATCGCAGCCCATGGATTCGTAGACCCCGCGGCCCCCAATAAAAAGATAGTCGACATCAAAGCTGGCGACGAGGAATGGACTGCCAACCATCTGTATAAAAAGCTAGCCAAGGAATTCAACTTAAATAAAGTTGGAGAAATACGCCTACTTGTATGCGGCAGCGCGAATGAAAATAAATCTTCGTTCGCCCAACAGTTCTCGAACCTGACTGGAAAACCTGTAACCGGCCACAAAAACATTGTTTCCTTTACACCCCCCTTCAAATCAGTCGAAGATCTGTGGATAAAATCGCAAAGCATCCCCAACGGAGAAAAACATTTCAGGAACCATCCAAAATTACAGCGCTACCTGATCAAGCAACAGACGCCTAGAACCTTTACACCTAACATCCGCTGATACCCCTTCAATGGAGTGCCACATGAGTGTTAAACACAGAGAAGTTCTTTGCCAATACAATTACGACCCCTTAAATTTTCTCAGCACCCGCACCAAGACAACACAAGCATCCGCCAAGCAGTTCTACCTCAAGGAACACCTAGTCACCGAGATTCAAGGCACGCTCCAGCACTCGGTCATGCAGTATGAGAATCACTTGCTGGCCCACCAGCAACGCCAAGCCGGCACGCGACACACTCACTTGCTCGCCACCGATCAACAACGCTCCGTGCTGGCCCTGATCGACTCGACGCGCGCCCATCTCCTCGCCTATTCGCCATACGGTCATCGCGCCCCGGAAAACGGCTTGCTCAGCCTGCTCGCTTTCAACGGTGAACGGCCGGATCCGGTAACCGGATGTTATTTGCTGGGCAATGGCTATCGGGCGTTTAACCCGGTGTTGATGCGGTTCAACAGCCCGGACAGTTGGAGTCCCTTTGGGCGGGGTGGGTTGAATGCGTATGGGTACTGTGTGGGGGATCCGATCAATAGACAGGATCCTAACGGACATATACCAGGACTCGTGAAGGATTTTCTGCGCTGGGCACGGATAATGAAGCCCTCCCCTAAAACGAGCAGCAACCATACTTCTAACTCTACGACTGGAAGAAACTCAACTGTCACCCCTCCCAACAGCCAGCCATACAACGTCACTGACGACAAGTCGGTTTTTCTCGGCTATCACGGCACAAGTGTGGAAAACGCGCAAAGCATGTTAACCAACGGAGTTCACAACGACACTAAACACCTCTTCATAACCAACACTTATGAAGGAGCAAGAGCTTACGCAAACTTTCACACAAGAGGCGAAGTAGTTTCTGTTCACACAACAGACTTTAAACTCCTCCACTCGAACGCTGCACGTGGAACCGCGAAAGCAGGCACCATGCAAATAGATCAAGTGAAAATCGCAAAAGCAGCGCACAGCTCGCTAGCCTTAACAATCACAGGCGACGCACAAGTGAGTTCAAACTTCAATCGATTCATGTCAGAACAAGAGCATACTAATCATTGGGTAATGAGATTTAGAGATGTACGGGAACAATAAAAACAACGCCATACCGTTCAGCGTCGCTGATGTAAATGGCGAAATAAACCTCTTACATCACACTAAAAAGCTTATGCAGATTAATCACAAACTTCTTCGGCACGCTGGCATCGAACTCGCCATAACCACGTGGCACGTCGTCCAGGCTGATCACTTCCACCCCAACGATGTCGGCAATATGAATGCGGTCCCACATGATCGTCCGCATCAGTTGGCGGTTGTACTTCATGACCGGGGTCTGGCCGGTGTGGAAGCTGTGGGATTTGGCCCAGCCCAGGCCAAAGCGGATGTTCGGGCTGCCCATCGTTGCGACAGCGCCCTTTCCAAACGCCGACCCTAGCAGTTCTGCTAGTAGGCAACTCAGTCGGGCTAGGTCACAGTAAAACCCTGTATTGCGCACCTCTCAGGGAGCCTCATCCATGCACCCCCAGCGCAAAACCCTGCTCTGCAGCTACCGCTACGACCCACTGGATCGCCTGGCCGACTGCACCCCAACAGCACAGGCCAGCAGCCAACGTTTCTACCTCAAAGACCGCCTGTCCACCGAGATTCAAGGCGTGCTACAGCACTCGATCATGCAGCATGAAGATCAACTGCTGGCGCAGCAACGGCGTCAGAACGGCACATCGCAATCGCGCTTGCTCGTCACCGATCAGCAACGCTCCGTGCTGTCCATCCTCGACGCCACGCGTTTCCTGCACCTTGCCTACACCCCTTATGGTCATCACGTACCGAAGAGCTGCCTGCTCGGCTTCAACGGCGAACGGCCGGACCCGGTGACCGGGCATTATGTGTTGGGCAATGGTTATCGGGCGCTCAATACGGTGTTGATGCGGTTTAACAGTCCGGACAGTTGGAGTCCGTTTGGGGAGGGGGGAGTGAATGCTTATTCATATGCTGCGGGCAACCCAAGTAAGTACTCTGACCCAACAGGCCATGGCCGCTTTGACTTCATTTCTAAGTTTTTTTCTACAACACCACCGTCAACGAAGCGGAATTCATTAAATATTTTCCAATATGGTGGCTCTAACCGCCAGGCAACTGCACGCTGGGGTGAAAGACGGCCTCTTGAAATCACTTCATCTCAGAAATCAAAAAGACGCAGCTCTCTTCCAGAGCTTGGCACGCCACCAGCTCAGGACCAGTTCATCGGCTACCACGGCACCGACGATACTTCAGCCAACCGCTTACTGAATGAAGGTGTTAATCAAAAATATTTCAAGAGCACAAATTTGGGTGCTGGATTTTATGTCTCCCCGAATTTATCTGTCGCACAGAAATACGCAGGACTGAGCAAAAATGGTCGTGGCCAAGTTGTCGAGGTCCACATGAAAAACTTCTCAGGCATGAAGCCTGGAAGAGACTATGACTTCAAACACCATGACGTAGCTCCAACACTGAACATGGAGATGGTCATTAGACCCCACCAAATAAAAGCTATCTCGATCAGAAAGCTCGGCTCCTACTCTGGCAAGAATAAAAGCACCCCAAGGGCGCTGGAAGTTCATTTTTGAGCTTTTTCGATTGCATCAAGCCAACGAACAGACCTGATCAGATTTACATTGTAAAAAGCGGCGATCCAAGGATCGCCGCTTCCTCGATTTTTATGCTTAAGCCGCACTAAACAACTTATGCGGATCAATCACAAACTTCTTCGGCACGCCCGCATCGAACTCGCCATAACCACGTGGCGCGTCGTCCAGGCTGATCACTTCCACCCCAACGATGTCGGCAATATGGATGCGGTCCCACATGATCGCCTGCATCAGCTGGCGGTTGTACTTCATCACCGGGGTCTGGCCGGTGTGGAAGCTGTGGGATTTGGCCCAGCCCAGGCCAAAGCGGATGCTCAGGCTGCCCATCTTGGCGGCGGCATCCACCGCACCCGGGTCCTCTGTGACATAGAGGCCAGGGATACCGATTTTGCCAGCCACACGCACCACGCCCATCAATGAGTTGAGCACGGTGGCCGGGGCTTCATGTTTCACCCCGGCATGGCCATGCCCGCGAGCTTCGAAGCCAACGGCATCGACGGCGCAATCGACTTCCGGCTCACCCAGCAGCGCGGCGATCTGTTCGTGCAGCGGGGTGTCCAGGGACAGGTCGGCAATTTCGAAACCCTGGGCCTTGGCGTGCGCCAGGCGGATTGGGTTGACGTCACCGATGATCACCACCGCGGCGCCCAGCAGACGGGCCGAAGCGGCAGCCGCCAGACCGACGGGGCCGGCACCGGCCACATACACGGTGCTGCCCGGGCCAACGCCGGCAGTCACGGCGCCGTGATAACCGGTAGGCAGGATGTCGGAGAGGCAGGTCAGGTCGCGGATCTTCTCCATGGCGCGGTCGCGATCCGGCAGTTTCAGCAGGTTGAAGTCAGCGTACGGCACCATGGCGTATTCGGCCTGGCCACCGGTCCAGTCGCCCATGTCGACATAACCGTAGGCGCCGCCCGGGCGAGCCGGGTTCACGCTCAGGCACACGCCGGTGTGCATTTCCTTGCAGGAACGGCAGCGCCCGCAAGCCACGTTGAACGGGACCGAGACCAGGTCACCGATTTTCAGGTTCTCGACGTCGCTGCCCTTCTCGATCACTTCGCCGGTGATCTCGTGCCCCAGCACCAGCCCGGTCTGGGCCGTGGTGCGACCGCGCACCATGTGCTGGTCGGAACCACAGATGTTGGTGGAGACCACGCGCAGGATCACCCCGTGCTCGATCTTGCGGCCGCGCGGGTCCTGCATTTTCGGATAGTCGATTTTCTGTACTTCGACCTTGCCCGCGCCGAGATACACCACACCACGATTGCCAGACATGCTTTCACCTCGCTGTTGTTTTTATGAAACCGCGTTGCCCAGGCAGGCAGCGCGTTAAGTGCTCGGGTACAGATGCTGAATCTTGTGCTGCTTGTAATGACCTCATCGCCAGCAGGCCAGCCCCCACACTTATTCGGGGTGGACACAGGATTGGTGAACAACCCAGAACCTGTGGGAGCTGGCCTGCCAGCGATGGCGATCTAAAGAACGACCGTGCGATTGGCGTTCAAGAACACCCGCCGCTCAATGTGATAACCCACCGCCCGGGCCAGCGTCAGGCCTTCGATATCCCGCCCCTTGGCGATCAGGTCTTCGGGGTAATGGCTGTGATCCACCGCCTCCACGCCCTGGGCAATGATCGGGCCTTCGTCCAGGTCGTTGTTGATGTAGTGCGCCGTGGCGCCGACCAGCTTCACGCCCTTGTTGTAAGCCTGGTGGTAGGGCTTGGCGCCCTTGAAACCGGGCAGCAACGAGTGGTGGATGTTGATCGCCTTGCCGTCGAGCTTGCGGCACAGTTCCGGCGACAGCACTTGCATGTAACGCGCAAGGATCACCAGTTCGGCGCCGGACTCCTCGATCACCTGCCACACCTGACGTTCCTGGGACGGTTTGTCGTTGGGGTCGAGGGGGAAGTGGTAATAGGGAATACCGTGCCAGTCGGCCAGTGGCTTGAGGTCCGGGTGGTTGGAGACCACCGCCGCCACGTCCATCGACAGCTGGCCGATGCGTTGACGGTAGAGCAGATCGTTGAGGCAGTGATCGGCCTTGGAGACCATGATCACCACTTTTGGCCGGTGGTGCGGCGGGGTCAGTTCGAAAATCATCCCGAAGCCTTCGCCGCGCTCGGCCAGGCCGGCACGGAAGGACTGCTCGTCGAACCCCTCGGGCTGGCGAAACTCCACACGAATGAAAAAGCGTCCCGAGAGCCGGTCATCGAAGGAGTGGTGCTCGGTGACGTAGCAGCCTTGCTCGAACAGAAAGCGGGTCACCGCGTCCACGGTGCCGAGGACGCTGGGGCAGTCGGCGGTCAGAATCCATGTGTCTGGGGCGCGGCTCATAGTGCGGTGACTCCTGTGAAATCGGTGGATGCCTACTGTAGGAGCGAGCAGGCTCGCTCCTACAGGTTCTCATCAAGCCTGAACGCTCAGCCCGTACTCGGCCGCAGCGTCCTGCAACCACAACCACCAGTAATCCGAGAAGCTGCGGCGGATCAGCAATTCCCAGGTGTCTTCTGCGGTGTGGCGGATCACCAGTTGCGACTTGGCGAACACCGTGCCCACGGCCTTGCCCACCGGGAAGTTGTTGGGGTGCACGTCGTAGCTGGTGGACTTCATCAGCACCTGGCGCACGTTCGGGCCGCTCAGTTCGAGGATCTGCTGGCCACCGCTGACGTTGACGATCTGGATGTGCAACTCGCCCAGGGCTTCACGCAGCTTCTGCTCGGCGGCGAACTCTTCACCGCCTGGCACGATCAGCAGCCATTCATCCGGGCCCATCCATTGCAGGCTGGTTTCACCCTTGACGATGACACTCAACGCACCTGGCAATTCGATGCCCAGGGCCTTGTGCACACCGGCGGCGAACGCGGCATCGTGACCGTCGCCACGCAGGGTCAGGTGACCGAGGAGCTTTTTCTCACGCACGATCACGCCGGCGTTTTTGCGGCCCTTGCCCACCAGGCTGGCGAGGTCGGCATGATGCAACGACGACTCGGCCTTGGCCCCGGTGGTTGGGCGTTGTTGGTACACATTGGCTACGGTCATAAAGCACCTGCTTGAATTCTGTTGGTTCCGACCTTTGTGGTGGCTGTTCTATTGCCATCGCGAGCAAGCTCGCTCCCACAGTGGATTGATGCCTGACACAAACTTTTCCGGCGACTTCGATCCTGTGGGAGCGAGCTTGCTCGCGATGGCGGCAGCTCACACCCCACAGGACCCAAAGCAATCACACGTTCTGGCGATCACCCTTCGGATCGAAGAACACCGAAGAAACGATTTCCGCCTCGATCACGCTGCCATCGGCCAACGGCGCGAATACCCGCTCGCCGATGCGCTTCAAGCCGCCTTTGACCACGCCCATGGCAAACGAGTAGCCCAGGGAGTTGTGCAGGTAGCTGGAGGTCACGTGACCGACCATGCTCATCGGGATCGCCTGCTTGGTGTTGAACACCAGCTGCGCACCCTCCGGCAGCCACTTGGTCGGATCGATCGGCTTGAGCCCGACCAGCTGTTTACGCTGATCACGCACGCAGTCTTCGCGGTTCATGCCCCGCCAGCCGATCCACGAGAACGGTTTGGTGCGTCCCACACACCAGCCCATGTTCAGGTCGTCCGGGGTCATCGAACTGTCGGTGTCCTGGCCAACGATGATGAAGCCCTTCTCGGCCCGCAGTACGTGCATGGTCTCGGTGCCGTACGGGGTCAGGTTGTACTTCTTGCCGGCCTCGACGATTTTTTCCAGTACGCCCATGGCGTAGTCGGCCTGCACGTTGACTTCGTACGACAGCTCACCGGTAAAGGAAATCCGGAACACTCGCGCCGGCACGCCACCCACCAGGCCTTCTTTCCAGGTCATGAACGGGAAGCCGTCCTTGTCCAGGTCGATGTCGGTGACTTCGCTGAGCAGCTTGCGGCTGTTCGGCCCGGAGAGCGTCATGGTGGCCCAATGGTCCGTCACGGAAGTGAAGTACACCTTCAGGTCCGGCCATTCGGTCTGGTGGTAGATCTCCAGCCATTGCAGCACGCGAGCCGCGCCGCCGGTGGTGGTGGTCATGACGAAATGGTTGTCGGCCAGGCACGCCGTCACACCGTCGTCGAAGACCATGCCGTCTTCCTTGCACATCAGGCCGTAGCGCGCCTTGCCCACGTCCAGCTTGGTCCAGGCGTTGGTGTAGACGCGGTTGAGGAACTCGCGAGCGTCCGGGCCTTGAATGTCGATTTTGCCGAGGGTCGAGGCGTCCAGCAGGCCGACGCTTTCGCGCACCGCCAGGCATTCACGCTTGACCGCCGCATGCAGGTCTTCGCCGTTGCGCGGGAAGTACCACGGACGTTTCCACTGACCGACGTCTTCGAATTCGGCGCCGTTTTTCAGGTGCCATTGATGCAGTGCGGTATAGCGCACCGGCTCGAAGATGTGCCCACAGTGACGACCGGCTACCGCACCGAAGGTCACCGGGGTGTAGTTGGGGCGGAACATGGTGGTGCCCATCTGCGGGATCGTCACGTTCAGCGAACGGGCCGCGATGGCCAGGCCGTTGACGTTGCCCAGCTTGCCCTGGTCAGTACCGAAGCCCAGCGCGGTGTAGCGCTTCACGTGCTCGACCGACTCGAACCCCTCGCGGGTCGCCAGTTCGATCGCCGCGGCAGTGACGTCGTTCTGCAGGTCGACAAATTGTTTCGGCGCCCGTGCGGTGTTCTTTTCATGGGGCACCTGGAACAGCGCCAGGGTCGCCTCTTCATGGCGACTCAGGGCTTTGGGCAACACACCCTCGACCGTCTGGAACCCGGCTTCGGCAGCGGCGCGGGCGCCGCCTTCAAAACCGTCGGCCAGGGAATCGCCGAGGCCATAGACGCCGTTGATCCCGCCCACGCACACGCGTTTTTGCGGCGCTTCGCCCGGGACAAAACCGAGGATGTCTTCACGCCAGGTCGGCTTGCCGCCCAGGTGCGACGCCAGGTGGACCACCGGGCTGTAGCCGCCGGAACTGGCCACCAGGTCGCACTCCAGCCATTCGCCCGGGCTGGTCACGGTGTGCGCCTTGACGTCGATCGCGGCCACACGGGCGGCGGTCACATGTTTGCTGCCACGGGTTTCGATCACCGCGCTGCCGGTCAGGATGCGGATGCCCTTGGCCCGGGCTTCTTCCACCAGCGCACCGCGTGGGTTGCTGCGGGCATCGGCGATGGCCACCACTTGCAGGCTGGCGTCGAGCCAGTCCAGGGCGACGCGGTAGGCGTGATCATTGTTGGTGCTCAAAATCAGCTTCTTGCCCGGTGCCACGCCGTAGCGCCGCACGTAGGTGGAGACCGCACCAGCCAGCATATTGCCCGGCACGTCGTTGTTGCCGTAGACCAGCGGCCGCTCGCACGCGCCGGTCGCCAGCACCACGCGCTTGGCGCGAACCCGGTGGATGCGCTGGCGCACCTGGCCAATCGGCGCACGGTCACCGAGGTGGTCGGTGAGGCGCTCGTGAATGGTCAGGAAGTTATGGTCGTGGTAACCGTTGACCGTGGCGCGCGGCAACAGCAGCACGTCCGGGGTGTCTTTCAGTTCAGCGATGACGCTGGCGACCCAGTCGGTGGCCGGCTTGCCGTCGAGGCTTTCACGGGAATCGAGCAGGCTGCCGCCGAACTCTTCCTGTTCGTCGGCGAGGATCACCCGCGCCCCGCTGCGCGCAGCCGCCAGTGCCGCGGCCAGGCCAGCAGGACCGGCGCCGACGATCAGCACGTCGCAGTGCTGGTTCATGTAGTCGTAGGTGTCCGGATCGTTTTCGGTCGGCGAGCGACCCAGGCCAGCGGCCTTGCGGATGTACTTCTCGTAGGTCATCCAGAACGATTGCGGGTACATGAAGGTTTTGTAGTAGAAACCCGGCGGCATCAGCTTGCCGCCGACCTTGCCGAGAATCCCCATCATGTCGTTGTTCACGCTTGGCCAGCCGTTGGTGCTGGTGGCGACCAGGCCCTGGTACAGCGCCTGTTGGGTGGCACGCACGTTGGGGATCTGGGTGGCTTCGGTGGCGCCGATCTGCAGCACCGCGTTCGGCTCTTCGGCACCGGCGGCGAAGATCCCGCGCGGACGGGAATACTTGAAGCTGCGACCGATGATGTCGACGCCGTTGGCCAACAGGGCCGCGGCCAGGGAGTCACCTTCAAAGCCCTTGTACACCTGGCCGTTGAACGTGAAGCTGAGAACTTTGTTGCGGTCGATCCGTCCACCGTTGGACAGGCGATTGATCTGGCTCATACCTTCGCTCCCAGAGCCTGCGCGGCCGCTTTCGAACTATCAGTCTTGTCGGTGAACTGCGGCTTGCTGCCGATCTTGTAGGTTTCGAGAATCTCGTAGGTCACGGTGTCGCGGGTGACGTTGAAATACTGGCGGCAACCGGCGACGTGATCCCAGAGTTCGTGGTGCAGGCCACGGGGGTTGTCACGGAAGAACAGGTAGTCGCCCCACTCCTCGTCGGTGCAGGTGTTCGGATCCAGCGGACGCGGGATGTGCGCCTGGCCGGAAGCGTGGAATTCCTCTTCGGAGCGCAGTTCGCCGCAGTGAGGACAGAAGATATGCAACATAGGAAATTTCTCCTGTTAGTGGGCGACGGCAGCAGCGCCGTGTTCGTCGATCAGCGCACCGTTGTGGAACCGGTCGATGGAGAAAGGTGCCGCCAGCGGGTGCATTTCACCCTTGGCCAGGCTCGCCGCAAACACGTTGCCCGAACCCGGCGTGGCCTTGAAGCCACCGGTACCCCAGCCGCAGTTGAAAAACATGTTCGGCACCGGGGTCTTGGAAATGATCGGGCAGGCATCCGGCGTGGTGTCGACGATGCCGCCCCACTGGCGGTTCATGCGCACCCGCGACAGCACCGGGAACATCTCGACGATGGCCTGGATGGTGTGCTCGATCACCGGGTACGAACCGCGCTGGCCGTAGCCGTTGTAGCCGTCGATACCGGCGCCGATCACCAGGTCGCCCTTGTCGGACTGGCTGA
>Ga0067045_1031339_pt1 | contig 12530 bp, 10 predicted proteins | sample TerdegcTABiofilm_FD_59184 | JGI IMG/M metagenome (GOLD analysis project Ga0067045, IMG submission 59184) | Combined Assembly of (Gp0054472, Gp0054536) Wastewater bioreactor microbial communities from Singapore -Terephthalate degrading...
TTATGAAAAGGATAAAGCAGATGCTTAGTAAAGAGAAAAAAGTGAATAAAAACCAGCTAAGATTTAGTTTTGCGGAGGATTTATGAAAAATTTTGGGGTATTTCCAGTTAGACTATACCGGTTGACTTAGGAAAAATAAGTAATATTATTTGATAGATTTAACGGGAGAGGTGTATCAACTGTGAGCGACAGACCAAAGAGAGATTATTACGAGATTTTGGGTGTTTCGAAGAATGCCGATATAAGGGAAATAAAGAGCGCATACAGGAAGCTGGCTTTTCAGTATCACCCCGACAGAAATCCGGGAGACAAGGAGGCGGAGGAGAAGTTCAAGGAGGCCTCCGAGGCCTATGAGGTGCTCTCTGACCCGCAGAAGAGGGAGATGTACGACCGCTACGGACACGAGGGTCTGAAGGGAACGGGATTTCACCAGTATTCCGATATCGATGATATTTTCTCGAGTTTCTCCGATATCTTCGAGGACTTCTTCGGTTTTCAGGGGGCGGGCAGGGGGAGAAGACGTTCATCCAGAGGCTCGGATATCTCCCGTAAGATAGATATATCTATTTACGAGGCCGCTCAGGGGGTAGAGAAGGAGGTTGAGATAGAGAGGCTCTCTGTCTGTTCGACCTGCAACGGGAGCGGCTCAAAACCCGGCACCCATCCGCAGAATTGTCCTGTCTGTCACGGGAGAGGACAGGTCTCCACAAGGGCAGGATTTATGGTCATATCCACCACCTGCAGCAAATGCCGCGGCAAGGGGACGATTATCGTGGAGAAGTGTGAAATCTGCTCCGGAAGCGGGACGGTTCCGCAGAAAAAGTCGCTCAAGGTAAAGATTCCTCCCGGGGTCGATACGGGTATGCAGCTGAGACTCTCCGGTGAAGGTGAATCCGCGCCCGGCGGCGGGAGATCCGGCGACCTGTATCTGGTGATAAACGTTATACCCGACGAAGGAATGGAGCGTGACGGAGAGGATATTCACACCGAAGTCAGGATATCCTATATCGAGGCAATTTTAGGGACGAGTCTGAAAATAAAAACCATTTGGGGAGAGAAAGATATCGAAATCAGACCCGGTACCCAGCCTTCTGACGTAATCAGGATTCCAGAAGGGGGTATGCCAAGGCTGAACGGCTACGGTAAAGGTGACCATATCGTACATATAAAGGTAGAAATCCCGAAGAAGGTATCGTCCGAAGAAGAGAGACTTCTGAAGGAAATTGCAGAGATAGCACATATAAAAACATCCAAGAAATCCAGAGGGTTTTTCAGGAAATGAGCCTTTTCAGATTCAGTTTCGGGATTGAATCGGAGATATCCAGAAAATCACTTCTATACAACGTAAACTGGTTCATATCTCTCAGGTGGCTTGCTGTAATATCTATTTTTACTATAACATTCTTTGCCAGACGTCTGTTTGGTATAGAACTCGACGAGAAGACTTTTTATCTCATAGGACTTCTGGTCCTCTTTTATAATGTCTTCATCTTTCTCTGGTTCAGATACAATCAGAGAAGATGCAGGGGTGACTTGTGTGTCCAGAACGCACTTTTGTCCTCACATATCCAGATAATGCTGGATATGATTGCCCTTGGATTTCTGATACACTTTTCGGGCGGGGTGGAGAGTCCGTTTCTCTACGTCTTTATATTCCATCCGATATTCGCATCTGTGATTCTCTCCACGCCTGTTGCATTTTTCTATGCGCTCCTCTCAGTTGCAATAGCAGGAATTCTTGCAATGGGAGAGCATTTGAGAATCATCGACCATCATCACTTAGGCGGATTTCTCCCCTCAGAAAATATAGATTCGTTTCTTTTTTCCCTTGGTTCGTTTGCCGCCTTTACGGTGATTCAGTTTACCGCGGTAATAATCACATCTCTTATTATGAAGGACCTGAGAAGGAAACAGTCTGAGATAGAGAATATCAAGAAGGAACTTGAAGAGAAGAACGAAAAGCTCAAAAAGAAGGACGAGATGAGACTCCTCTTTCTCGCATCGGCAACACACGACCTGAAGTCTCCCCTCAATACGATTACGTCCTATATACAGAGTATGCTCGACGGATATATGGGAAATGTGTCCGAAGAACAGAAGAAGATACTAACAAGGATACTCTCGAGAATAGGCGGACTCAGACAGCTTATATCCGATGTCCTTGAGCTCGGTGAGTTCGAGATGGGGGAAGAGAAGGAAATCAGGAGAGAGAGATTCGACATCATTAAACTTCTCTCTGAATCCATCGGGGAATTCAGGCCTCAGGCCGCACAGCGCGGAATAGGTATCTCGTTTGAAAGGGATACTGAGTCCTGTTTTGTGCTGGCAGACCCGCATAAGATTGACGAGGTGATTCACAACTATATTTCGAACGCCATAAAATACAACAGGGAGAACGGTCTGGTAACGGTGAAGGCACAGCTTCTTTCTGACAGAATAAGAATATCCGTCTCCGATACCGGAATCGGCATAAAGGAGGAGGAGATGTCCCGGCTCTTTACAGACTTCTACCGTTCGTCCGAGGTAAAGAAGATGGGAGTCGAGGGGACAGGGCTGGGTCTCGGGATAGTGAAACGTATAATCGGGAGATATGGCGGAACCGTAGGGGCGGAAAGCGTCTACCAGAAAGGCTCTACATTCTTTTTCGAACTCCCGATAGACAAATCAGAAGAGAGCCGAGCATGAACAACTCCCTGAGGTCTCTCTGTCGAATGCAGACTTGTCGAAGTTGGGCTCTGTCGGGAGGTCTGCATCATCCGGTTCGTAGTTTTCGTAGTCGTATTCGACATTGCCGCCGTCGGGTTTTACGGAGGTATCCGGTTTTGCAACGTCCTTACCAGTATCAGTTCCGGCATCCACTCCGATATTCGGGTCGTAAACCACTATCGGTATGTCTTCGGGTCTTACACACTGCCCTTTGTAGCACTTGAGTCCCTCGGGACAGTCAATATAGACGCAGGGGTCATCCTTGCATTCCCCGCTGCTCTGGTCGCAGGTTCTGTTGTACGGACAACCTCCCATATAACATTTGTCCACGTAACACTTCCCCTCCGAGCAGTACTGGTTTGCCTTGCATTTTATCCCGTAGCATTTATCCGGCAGACAATTGCCGAAACTGTCACAGTAGTTATCTTCCGGGCAATTTACGAATCCGCATGCCTTGACACATATCCCGTCTCTGCAGAATTCGTCGCTTTTGCACTTGACGGATGCGCACGGGTCTGTGGCACTGCAGCTGCCGTCCTTGCACATATATCCGTCAGGGCATCCCTTCGTGTAACAGGATATCTCCACACATACCCCGTTTTTGCACTCGAATCCGCTCCTGCAGGGTGAATCTGTCCAGATTCCGTTCCTGCAGACTACTCTTGAATTGTTTTCGCACTTGGAGTTACCTTCCTCACAGGGTAGCGGCTGGCAGTTGCCGTTTTTGCAGGTATATCCGTCAGGACACTTGACACCAACACAGTCCAGCATCGGGTCCGGTACGCATATCATACCTTCGTTGACCTGTTTGCAGGTGTATCCCTTCGGACACTCATTTGCCTCGCAGTATGACATACAGACACCGCTTACACATATTTTGCTACCTTCGCAGGGGGCGAGGTCGTCTATCAGACCATTACAGTCATTGTCTTTCCCGTCACAGATCTCGGCCGGAGTAGGTCCGCACTCCCCGCAGGCATTGTTCGGTTTTGGTCCGTCACAGGTCTTCGGGTCATAGAGACCGTTGATGCAGTATTCGTAGCCGATGCCGCACATATCCTTGCACTCTCTCCTGAGTATCTGTCCAGATTCATCTTCGTCTGTTGCGCTGTCGCAGTCATTGTCTTTTCCGTCACAGACCTCAGATGTTGGCTGATTCAGCTGGTCGCAGAGCAGGTTTCCGTATACATCGCACTTCCATACGCCGTCCTTGCATATGCCGGGCTTCTTTGTGTCACAGGGCTTTCCTTCGTCCCCTGTGGGAGGAATCTCATTTCCCTGTGCGTCCCTGCAGGGTCCCCACTGCCCGTTACCGCAATACTTAAATCCCTGTTTGTTGCACATACCGGAGCAGACCTGCGGCTGAATCTTGTCGTCTATCTCGCCGTTGCAGTCATTGTCTTTCCCGTCGCATATCTCCTGTGAGATTATCATAAGAATATCGTTGAGCGCCTTGTTGAGTTCCGAGGCATTGTCGCACTGGTAGTATTTGGGACTTCCGCTTCTCGGATATCCGCCCGCAACAGCCATATTGCTGAGTGTATTTGCATCCACACCCGAGCCGAAACCCACGACGAAGACGCCCACTCCGGCATTGTATAGCTGCTGGACTGCCTGAACCGGCTCGCCGGTCGGGTCAGAGGAACAGGTGTCCATACCGTCGGTCATCAGCAGAACGAAATTTCTCCTGTTTTGTTCGTGAATTCCCGAATAATTGTTCATTGCCTTGAGTGAGGAGGCAAGCGGGGTGGAGCCGCCGGGACCATTACTGGAGATTGTGTTCATTATCTGGGAGGCGGTATTGTCTCCGACATTTACAAGGACCTGTCCGGTCTGACAGCTCGATGTCCACGGGAAGAGGGCGAGACCGAATCTGATCTTGCTCGAAAAACCGTTCAGTATTGTCTGAATTGCATTGGATTGAATGTCCCACTTTCTTCCGCCGGAGATGCTGTCGTCCATAGAACCGGATTTGTCGACAAGAAGCAGCACGTTCGGATATTCACAGTTCGGGTCCGTGCCGGCGAGAGCAAGCAGAGGAAACAGTAAAGAGAAAGACAGAAAGAACAGACTTTTACAGCTTATTTTCATTCCGGCCTCCTTATCGGAATTATTATATCAAAACAATCCCTAAAAAGCAAAATAATGGGACGATGATGAATATTTGGTCTGACCACTATTCGTTTGCAAAATCTATCCTGTGGTGTTAACAGATTGGCACTTATGTTGAGGTATTACATCTATATGATTCTTGCCGCCTTTATGTGGGGCGGGTCGTTCGTTGGCACAAAGATAGCACTCGAGAGCATAAGTCCGATGACGCTCGTCTTTCTGAGATATATAATCGGAGGCCTGATTGTAGTCGTTGCACTCAGGTTTATAAAGAGACAGAGGATAGAGAAGAACGACCTCAAATGGCTTATTCTTCTGTGTATATTCGAGCCCGGCCTCTATTTTTTGTTCGAAACCTATGGTATAAGGGAGACTGACCCGACAATTGCAGCTCTTATAATCGCCCTTATTCCTGTCTTTGTACTTATTATTGCGGTTGCATTCAGGATGGAGAGAATAACCATTCCGAAAGTCCTTGGGATAATACTCTCGATAACGGGTGTATCCGTGATTTCGGTCTTCGAAAACAGCGGGGAGCAGGGGACCGAATCTACTCTGCGCGGAATCATTCTGGTCTTTATGGCAACGATTACGGCCTCTTCATTTACAGTTCTTCTGTCCCGGCTTGCAAGAAAATACAGCTCCTTTACCCTCGCATCTTTTCAGGTCATATTTACGATCTTCTTTTATCTTCCCCTCGCCATCTTCGAGAATTATCCTTCATATAGTTTCAGCTGGAGCTTAAGGTCTGTCTGGGCACTTATATATCTGGGGCTCTTCCCGACGTTCTTTGCCTATCTCCTCTACGCAAAGGGATTATCGAAGATAGAGAGTTCCACCGCCTCACTCTTTACAAACCTGATTCCGATCTTTACTGCAATAATTTCGGTCTTTACGCTTGGTACTTCGCCGACGGTCTATACACTGATAGGAGGAATCCTTATAATAGGGGGAGTTACCCTTGTAACGCGACGGAGAAACCCCGAACTTGAGATACCTCTTACGACCTGAGACGGCATCTGATTTGACAAATGATTTTTTTTCATTTAAAAGGGGCAATCCTTTGAGGAGGTCAGATAATGAAAATACCGGAACATTTCGATTTTGATAAGAGGGTCGTCGACAGACTGGTAAGGTCGAACCCCGGACATAAGGCAAAGATTAAGGAGCACAGGGAAAAGTCAAAGGATGTCTCCGAAAACATCGAGACCCTTCTGATAAAAGATATGTTTCCCAAGAAAAAGCAGAAAGCCGGCAAGTAAGTCGTGATAAAAATCTGTATAATAGGAGGAGGAGCTGCCGGAATTTCGGCATCGATATCTGCGTCGAAAGGTAATGGCGGCGTTGTGCTCTTCGAGCGGACCGGTTCTGTTTTGAACAAGTTCGTCCTCTCGGGCGGCGGCAGATGCAATATCTCCAACGAAAACCTCGGTCCGAAATACTATTTCGGTGGCTCGGGGCATTTTGTTGCAAATGTCCTGAAGTCCTTCGGGAAGAACGAGATGCTCTCCTTTCTCAAAGAGATCGGCAGCAAGTATACAGTAGAAAAGGACGGGAGAATCTATACCGGAGACGCAAAGGACACCGCCCACAAACTGATATCCTATTCTGCATCACTCGGTACAGAATTCCGGTACAAGGCTTTTATAGAGAAGGTCGGCATAAAGGAAGGGGGCTTTGTCGTAAGTTACAGGGACAGGGAGGAATTTTTCGACAGGGTCATAATCGCAACAGGCGGAAAATCCTATCCCGAAACAGGCTCCGACGGATTCGGATTTACAATCGCAGAGTCTCTCGGACACACCGTGATTCATCCGCTGCCGGGACTTATTGCCCTCGACCTGAAACCCAATCCGTTCTCAGGACTTCAGGGTATTTCGATAGATGCAGAGATAATACTCGAGAATAAAAAACTCGGCATTTCTCATGCCCAGAAGGGAAAACTCCTCTTTACCCACAGGGGAATCTCCGGTCCGGCTGCGCATAACATCAGCGGGAGATACATAAGGATATCGCGGGAGAAGGGGACTTCGGTATTTATCAGCTTCCTGCCGGATCTTTCGGGTGACGAACTGAACAGAATCATTCAGAACGGGATAAATACGGCGGGGAAGAAGAAGCTTTTAAATCTTCTGACAAAATATCTGCCGGACAGACTTGTGTCGAGAATCCTCCTGATAACAAAGATACCCGAAGAGAGAATACTTGCAGAACTAAGACGGGATGAGCGGACGAGGCTGATTAGCAATCTTACAAGATTTGGTATCAACATATCCGGTTCGGCAGGGTTCAGGACTGCACATATAACAACAGGCGGGGTATCCCTGTCAGAGGTTCATTCGTCTACTATGGAGTCGAAGATTGTGAAGGGTCTCTTCTTTGCAGGAGAGATTCTGGATGCCGACGGGGTTGAGGGAGGTTATAATCTGCACTGGGCATTTGCTACCGGATTCATAGCAGGAAAAAATGCTCTAAAGAAAAAATAACCTTTGAAATTTACGGTCAAATATCATACATTCACAAAGGCAAGAGGATAGATAAAAAGTGTCCGGATATAATATCTCCAGAAATGCCGGTGTGGTAAGTGTTCTGACAGTCATAAGCAGAATCTCAGGATTCGTCAGAGATACCACGATATCACATATATTCGGCGCCGGTTCTGTTACAGATGCCTTTGTAGTGGCTTTTGTAATTCCGAATATGTTCAGAAGACTTCTGGCCGAGGGGGCCCTCTCGATAGCCTTCGTCCCGACGTTCAGCCGTTACAGCTCTACCAAAACAGGAGAGGAATACCAGAACCTCCTTGCAAGTACGCTCTCGCTTTTGTCTGTAATAACGGGTTCTGTTGTACTTCTCGGGATACTCTTCTCTCCGCAGATAGTGAGTCTCTTTGCTCCGGGATTTTCACCGGAACAACACGCACTTTCGGTAACTCTCAACCGGATGATGTTTCCGTATCTCTTCTTTATCTCCCTGACCTCCTTTTTCATCGGAGTTCTGTATTCGAAGAAGTCCTTTGCCGTCCCCGCCACATCCCAGATAGAACTCAATGTCGTAATGGCGCTCTCTGCAATATTGCTCTACAGATTCTTCTCTGTTCCTGTCTATTCGCTCGCGTTCGGTGTTATTCTCGGAGGACTTCTGCAGCTGATTACTCAGGCACATTATGCGATACAGAAGGAGTATTATGTGCTCAGGTTCAGGTGGAATCCGTCGCACCCGGACGTAAGGAAGATGATGATTCTCATGCTCCCGGCCACTGCGGGCATAGCGATCTATCAGTTGAATCTGCTCGTCTCGAAGGCCCTCGCTTCTCTGATTTCGAACGGTACGGTAACATATATCTATCTCTCTGACAGGATATTTGAACTCCCTCTCGGTGTATTTGCCGTCGCAATAGCGACCGTATCACTCCCCGTTATCAGTGAACACTATGCGAAAAACGAAATCGACGAATTCAAGAACACCATCTCGAGATCGGTCAGGAGCGCCATCTTTGTCTGTACCCCTGCGATGTTCGGGGTTCTGGCACTCAATGTGCCTATCATCAGTTATCTCTTCCAGCACGGCAGATTTACCTATGCCAATACCGCCGAATGCGCGCCGATTGCATTCAACGCCCTTCTGGGTCTGTTTGCCGTATCAGGCACACGCAATATTACACCGGCTTACTATGCAATGCAGGACATAAAGACACCTGTCATAATTGCTTTCATTTCCTTCCTTGTTAATCTCTCGTTTTCGCTTTTACTTATCGGCCCTCTCGGCGGAAGCGGTCTTACGCTGGCAAACACGATATCCAACACCTTCAACTTCATAGCGCTCGGATACATCCTTTACAGAAAGATAGGCAACTACCAGATTCAGAAGATTGCCGTCACAACCGTCAAGACCTTCATTGCTTCATCTGTAATGGCTGCTGCAATATTCAGGGTTTCGTCTCTCGGAATATGGGGACAGCCGGGAAATTACACGCTCAAGAGTATCTGGCTCTTCGGTGCAATTATTGCGGGAGCAATTGTTTTTATGGTAATGGCGTATATTCTGAGAATTGACGAGATGAAATATTCTGTTGAGAAGATCAAAAAGAAGATTTCCTGATCCTCAGCCGGTAATTTACCCTTAGAAACTGAATACTGTTTTTATCCGGAAAAACAAATAGGTATTATGCCTTTTTGTTCCAGAGGGTGAGCATCGAGAGGAAGCCCAGAAGGGCAAAGACAACGAGAGTGATTATCCAGCCGGTATATCCGAATGATTCGATTATCCTTCCCATAAATACACCAGCTACGAGTCCGGCACCTATATACTGCCAGCAATCAATTAGTCCCGATGCAAATCCTGCTGCCTTTCTCCCTCCGAAATCCATTGCGGCGGCACCGCCGAGGAGCGAGTGGGGGCCATTGATGAAGAACTGCATTATTACAATCAGCACAGGGCTCAGAAGTTCTCCGGAGAAGATGGCAAAGAGAATAAGCATTACAAACTGTCCGAGATACATAAGAGCGGCCGCCGGTCCGCGGCGTGAGGCAAATAACCTGTCCGAGGCGATTCCTGCCGCAAAGGAACCGAGGACTGCGGCGACAGGCAGTCCGAAGGCGGTGAGCATATATCCGAATGAGTCTGTCGATATCTGATGAACTTCCTTGAGGTATCTGATGTACCACTGGTCGACACCGTGTCTGACGACTCCTGTGCAGAAGTATGCAAAACTTATAATCCAGAGAGGTTTGCTGGTCAGCACCTTCTTTGCCACAGAGAGGACATCGACAGATGAATTATCCTCGCATTCGTTCTTGTCGGAGGAGATGCAGTCGAATCCGCATTCTTCGGGGGTATCCTTAACATTCAGATATGCAAGCACTGCGAAGATAAATGTGATGACCGACGGGATGAAGAAGAGATACTCCCATGAGAGTCTGACAATGAGAATCCCGCCGAGTATCATAATTGCCCATCGTCCGAACTGAATCATAAGTCCGAATATGCCTGTAAATGTTCCCCTCTCGGAGATTCTGAACCAGTTGGCATTTGTCTTCACCACAGAGGGTGCGCCGAACGCCTGAAAATACCCGTTGAGCCCCCATATCAGCATAAAGTATGTCAGTGAGCTGAAGTACCCTCCGAATCCCATCAGGATATTCAGTATTATTGTACCGACCGCTCCGGTCAGTATCGCCTTTCTTCCGCCGATTCTGTCCGTAATCAGTCCGTTTAAGAGCTGGCCGAATGCGTATGCCCACATAGTTGCGGCTATAATCCAGCCGATCTCTTCGCGTGAAAAACCGAATTTTTCGGATATGGTCTTGTTTGCAATCGGGAAATTGTATCTGCACATATAATAGCTTGCATACATAAGACCCAGAAAAATCCAGTTTCTGTTTCTTCGGGAAATAAAGTCTTTCGGTAATTCTCTTTTTGGTTCGCTGTTCATAATGCCTAAACCTTCTCGATAAACCACCTATGATTAATCTTAATATCGCCGTGGTCAAGAAAATTGCTTCTGATTTCGAAAGAATACCTCTTTTCGTGAAAATCGTACGGATAGACGTGCTCGGGGTCGAATATCGCAACGGAGACGAGATATTTCCCGTTTAACAGCGGCGGTTTCTCGTAGAGGATTCTGAACCTTATTCTTCCTTCGCACTCGCCGGTATCGAATCTGTCAAAGAAGGTATTCGGCCCGTAGATATATCTTCCGTCTTCCTTGAATATCGCAACGCCGAAGACGGGTCTTTTTACCGGAGTATGAAATACTGCTTCTGCCTCCACGACGATATCCTCCTCCGTATCGAACACCTCCCTGCTCTTGCCTGAGCTGTCCGTAATCCTGACCTGAAGAATTCTTGCCTCATCCGAGAGCGGCTGAATCTTCTGCGATGCCTCTTTGTTTTCCTTTTTCAGGATATAATCCTCATAGTTGCGCACTACTGTCGGCGGGTCGCCCATCTCACGGATCCTTCCGCTATCGAGCCAGATGACCTTAGTCGAGAGGTTTGCAACGAGATGCATACTGTGAGATACTATAACGAGCGTCTTCTTCTCTCTGTGCAGTTCCTTTAGTTTCTCTATACATTTGCGCATAAAATAATTGTCACCGACGGCAATATGTTCGTCGACGATGAAGACGTCTTCGGCCAGAACCGAACTGATCGAAAAACCGAGACGCATAAGCATTCCGGTCGAATATGAACTTACGGGATATCTGATAAAATCCCCGAGTTCCGCAAATTCGGCGATTTTGTCTATGAGATATTCGTATTTCTTCTGTCCGTATCCGCTGATTACGAGATTCATTCTGATATTGTCGATGCCCGTAAAGTCTTTCTTGAAACCCGACTGCAGGTCGATGAGAGAGGAAGATGAGCCGTTTACCACGACCGAGCCGGAAGTCGGGAGGACGGAACCGGAGAGAATCTTCAGAAGGAGCGACTTTCCCGCACCGTTGTCTCCTATTATACCGAGTACATCCCCCTTTCTGGTCTCGAAGGATATATCCCTTAAGGCATAGAAATCCGTATGGTATGATTTTTTTCTGAGGAGAAGGTATTCGAGCAGCGCGTATTTGTAGTCTGTATAAAGCCTGTACCGCTTCGACAGATTGCGCACAACAATTGCATTTTCACTGTTCATAATCTGTCCGTAAACCTTGGTTGAAGTTTGGTATATACGATATATCCTGCAAGAAAAGTTACGACTGATTCAATAAGGAGCGTTATATACGAGAGAGGCTGAATCAGATTTCCCTTCATAATCACCTCCCTGTAGAGGTTTACGATATGTGCCGCGGGGTTGAGTATCAGAAAGATTTCGTATTTCTGCGGAAATATTGTGGAGGGATAGAATACCGGAGTCAGAAACATCCAGAGCAGAACAAAATTTCCGATGAACGGCTGAATATCCCTCACAAAGACATATATGCTGGAAAACATCCATGAGAGGCCAAGCGTAAATATGAGCTGTGGAACGATAAGCAGAAGAACCTGCAGGATAGTGATTTTTATCGGATTTCCTGTAAATATCAGGATGATAATCAGAAGTGCGAGGCCGATCAGCATCGTGAGAAGATTCGACAGGACTATATGGATGGGAAGAATACTTGCCGGAAATTTTGCCCTTTTTACAAGGTCGGCATTTTCGACTATGGAGGTTGTCGAACGGAGTACAGAGTCCTGAACAGAGAGCCACGGGAGCATCCCGCAGATAAGATAGAATGCAAAATTGAGTGTCCCGCTACCTTTGTGGAATTCTATTTTAAGTACGGCGGAGAAGACGAACGTATATATCAGTATCATCAGAAGCGGATTGATTACAGACCAGTAGATTCCCGAGACAGAGCCTGTATATCTGCTCCTGAGGTCGTTTACTATAAAGAGTTTCAGAAGATACCGCTGGTCGTAGTAGTATTTTACGTGTCTTATCATCAAAACCCCTCAAAGTGTTAATTATATATTAATTGCTCAAAACCGCAAAAAAATGACTCTTTTTTCCTGTAATCGGGGGGTTGTGTTCACCACTTTGGCAAAATCCCTTGACTTTTGGCAGTATGATACTAAAATGTCTCAATCCAGTTTAAGGAGGTGTCTATGAAAAAAAGTATCATTATTCTTGCAGCACTTGTTCTGGCATTTGTAATTTTTGCAAATTGCGGCGAGGATGAAAAGAAGGAAGTAACGATTACAGCGGCTCAGAAGGAGTCTGCAAAGGGAGTA
>Ga0067045_1031342_pt1 | contig 12529 bp, 11 predicted proteins | sample TerdegcTABiofilm_FD_59184 | JGI IMG/M metagenome (GOLD analysis project Ga0067045, IMG submission 59184) | Combined Assembly of (Gp0054472, Gp0054536) Wastewater bioreactor microbial communities from Singapore -Terephthalate degrading...
CCGCCGTCTTGCCAGTGCGCCGGGACGAGAAATCCACCGTGTTGCGGTGCACGTCCATCTCGGCCATCTTCAGGCACTGGATGGGGTCGAGCTCCACGTTGTGAACGTGCTTGTGCCAGAGGGCATGGGGCCGCAGGCCTGTCACGGGGTCCGGCACCGCGAACCTCATGATTTCGCGCTCGGCAACGATGGAGCTGCGCGCGCGGTCCGCCGCGCTGCTCCTCACTGGTCGCCTCCGCGGGCCTGAAACTCGACCAGGACAGGGTCTGAGGCCTTGCGTTTCTGGGCGGCGGCGATCTGATCTCGGGCTTTTTCCGTGGCCACCAGCATCCGGCGGCCGAAGTCGGCAAGGGTCTCGCGGGTGTCGCTGTCGCCGCTGAGCTGCCCCTTGAGGGTTTCGCCTTCGTCGCCGACGGCGCGCACGGTCATGCCCAGGTCGGCCATGGACAGGCCGAGCCTGCTGACAAGCTCGGTCAGCGGCTTGAAAGCGGGGTGGCTCTGGTAGTTGTAGACGTACTGGCGGCCGCCGGCCTCGTCCAGGTAGGTCAGGGTGACCGGGTTGCCCTCCCGATCAAGCTCCACCCGTGGCTGCTTGATCATCACCCCCTCGCCGAGGATCTCCTGAATGCACATCTGCAGGGTGGCGGTGAGGGAGGCCTGCAGATCCGCATGGAGCTGGGAAAGCACCTTGGGATTGCGCTGCTCGAACGCCGCATGGTGCAGCAGGAAGATCTCGGTTTGCTTCACGCACGCCGGCTGCTCGGCGCACCAGGTGAGTTCAACGTCGCAGCGCTTGCAGAACGAGTAGCCGCCAGGCTTGGCCGGGAAGTAGGTGGCGGTCCTGGCGGCCATGCCGTGCTTCATCGCGTTGAAGCGGGTGCGCAGCGCCTCCTCGGACGTGGGATGGCCTTCCAGGTTGCGGGCGGTGGCCGCCTTGCCTTCATCGGTTTTCGGCCCGGTCGCGTGCTGGTGCGCCTTGAGCAGCGCGCGCTCCCAACTGGCCTGTACCTGGTGCTCGGCCTTGCATTTGGGGCAGTTCGCGAAGTACTGCCAGGGGTGGTGGGCCTGATCGGGGAAGGGCTCGACCAGGTCCGGGGCGGCAGAAAACGAAGTGCGGCATTCAGCGCACCTGAAATTGACGTGCGATAGCGCAGCCGACCAATCTTTGGGCATGGCGCATGATCAGCGCCGCCCACTATGCAAAAAAAGGGGGCAAGCTGCCCTGGCCAGTGTCTGGCGAGCCGCTAAGCGGCGATGACCTCGGCCCCAGGGAGCTCGAAACGGAAGACGCTTCCCAGGCCACGCCCAGGGCTCGTCCCTGAGATCTTTCCGCCGTGCATTTCGATGATCATGCGCGACAAGGCCAATCCCACGCCAAGACCGGCCGGATTCCTCTCCCGCTGCGTTTGGCCCTGCGCAAAGAGAAGAAAGAGGTCGTCAACTGTTGCGGGGTCCATGCCCTCGCCATCGTCCCTGACCTCCACCCACAGACGTTCGTTGCAAACGTCGGCGCTCAGCTCGATGTGACCACCTGGTAGGGTGAACTTCACCGCATTGGACAGCAGGTTCTGGACTACCTGGGTGATACGAAGCTCGTCCGCACGTAGCCATATTTCCCCCGCCGGGACATGCACCTGAAGCTCGAGACCGCGACGCTCGAGCTCCGATGCACTCGTTTCGATGGCCTGCTCGATGACCTTCCTGAAGGAGATTCGAGCGGGGGAAATGCGGAGTTTTCCGCTCGTGGCTCGCCCCACATCCAGGAGCTCGTCCAGGAGCCTCGTGAGGAGGCTCAGCTGCCGGTCATGGATGCCCCATGCCACCGTCTGCTTCGCGTTGAAGCTTCCGCCTTCCTTGACCAGCGAGGCCGCATAGCGAATAGGCCCAAGCGGGCCGCGCAGTTCATGGCCGAGCATCGCAATGAACTCGTCCATCCGTTTTAGCGAGCGCTCGAGCTCCCGTAGTCGCAGGCGGTCGGTGATGTCACGCGTGATCTTGGCATACCCGAGGAGAGTGCCATCGTCGTCCAGGATCCTGCTGACGATGATGTTTGCCCAGAAAACTGATCCATCCTTGCGAACGCGCCAGCCTTCCTCCTCTGTCTTGCCGTGCACGCGCGCACGAGACAGTTGCCATTTCGGCAAGCCCTCGGAGACGTCCTCTCGTCGGAAAAAGATGCTGTAGGGCTTGCCTATGACTTCGTCAGGCCGGTACCCCTTGAGCCGCTCTGCGCCCGGGCTCCAAGAGGCGATGACGCCTTCCGGATCCAGCATGTAGATTGCGTAGTCTTCGATCGCCTCGATGACAAGCTGAAATCGTTCGGCACTCGAGAGGGCCGGGCGAACCGCAGGAGGCCCATCTGCCTCATTTGGTAGAAAGGTGGACATGTCGCCCCATGTTTGTAGCTGGTACGACCAGCACTGGAACAGGGCCGAGCCAATAGCTTCACTCGGTGCGAATCGTGAAATTTAGCACGAATTGCGAAGTCGAATCGGCAAAAAAAGCCGGGCTTGGAGGCCCGGCCTGTAAGGGAAATGTGCTCTCCGCACTTGTCCGAGGAGGCGCCCATGGTGGTCAGGCGCACCGAAATGATTCCACGGTCAGCCGGCCAGCGCCAGCTTTTCGGCGGTGTTCTTCAACATGAACGGGCGCAGGATCTCGATGGTTTTGGTTCGTAGTGAGCCACTTTCCGGGAGCCAGATAGACAAAAGACAAAGGCCTTCTTCGGAAGGCCTTTGTCTTTTCCGCGTCTGTCGTTGGCAATTGCGTGGGCTCAATCAAACACTGGTGAGTCCACGCCCAGTACCTTGTGCAGCTTGGTGCTGCTGGTGGTGTACTGCAACATCACCTTCTTGTCGGGAAAGATGAAGGGAGCGGCGCCGAAGGCGGCGAGGGCGCATTCATGGAAGCCGGAGAGGATGAGCTTCTTCTTGCCCGGATAGGTGTTGATGTCTCCCACCGCGAAGATGCCGGGGGTGCTGGTGGAGAACTTCTCGGTGTCGACCACCAGCTGCTTGCGTTCGATGTCCAGGCCCCAATCGGCGATCGGACCGAGCTTGGGCGAGAGGCCAAAGAACACCAGCAGGGCATCCAGAGGCACCACGCGGGTGACGGCGTCGGGCCCGGTGACCTTCAAACCCGTGAGGCGACCGCCGGATTCTTCATAGCCTGTGGTCTGGCCCACGATGAACTGCATTTCATGGCGCTCGCAAAGTTCGCGCATCTTCGCCACGCTCGCTGGTGCGGCTTGAAAGCCGTCGCGGCGGTGGATGAGGATCACGCTGGCGGCCCGATGCGAGCCTTCGGCCGCGAAATGCAGCGCCCAGTCGAGCGCCGAATCGCCGCCACCGATGATGACCAAGTGCTGGCCCGCGAAGTCAGCCGGGCTCCCGATCCGGTAGAACAGCTGAGTGTCTTCAAATTTCTCCAGCCCTTCGACATTGAGCTTGCGCGGCTGGAACGCTCCCACGCCGGCGGCAATGAACAAGGTCTTGGTGAGAAACCGCGTGCCCTTGGAGGTTGCGACGAAGAAGCGGCCGTCTTCCTGCCGTTCAACGGAGGTGACTTCCTGGCCGAGATGGAAGCCGGCGCCGAACGGCTTGATCTGCGCGAGCAGGCGATCCACGAGTTCCTGTCCGGTGCACACCGGGATGGCCGGGATGTCGTAAATGGGCTTGTCCGGGTACAGCTCGACCGGCTGACCGCCAGGGTAGGCGAGTGAGTCGACTACGTGTGCCTTGATCTCCAGCAGCCCCAGTTCAAAAACCTGAAAGAGGCCTACCGGGCCCGCGCCCACGATGACGGCATCGGTTTCGATCAGGCCATCGGGCGTGTTGGCGAAGGTCATGCCAGGTTCAGCGAATCAGCTCCGACAACTTGTCGCTGCGGTCTTTCCAGTCATCGTGGTCGGGCAAGGGATCCTTGCGCTTGGTGATGCTCTTCCAGCCGGGCAGGCGAGCGAGCTCGGCATTGAGCTCGGTCATGTGCTGCTGATCCTTGGGCAGGTCTTCCTCAGCATAGATCGCACTCACCGGACATTCGGGAATGCACACCGCGCAGTCAATGCATTCATCCGGGTCGATCGTCAGGAAGTTGGGGCCTTCGCGGAAACAGTCCACGGGACAGACGTCCACACAATCGGTGTATTTGCAACGGATGCAGGCTTCGGTGACAACGTGGGTCATGGTGATGATGGGAATCGGTAGAACCCCGGATTTTAGGGTTTCCCTGGACCCAGGGCAGGCGCAAGCCCCTTGCCCGGGTACGCGTTAAGGACAGAGGGTCTTTCAGAGCACCAGCAAGGCGCCCGAGGTGCGATGGCTGGCGGTGTCCACCAGCACCAGGGAACCCAGGGTGCGCGAGCGCTCGAAGGGCAGGGTGGCCAGGGGCTCCTGCAGCGTCAGTTCGATGTGGCCGATGGCATTCGGTTCGAGCTGGGTGGCCTCCTCCTCGGCCAGCGTGTGGATGTCGAGGCGGTGCACGATGCGCTTGATCTTGGCCTTCACCCAGCGGTGGCCATGCAACGCCCAGTACACGCGGCCCGGCACCAGGGTTTCGTCGTCCAGCCAGGCCACGGTGGCGCGGATCTCGCGGCTGCCCGTCAGGGTGTCCTGCGCATCGCCTTCCTCAACGGCCAACAGCCAGTCGCCACGCGACACGTCGACCTCGCGGTCGAGAACGACACCAGCGCTGTGGCCAGCCAACACGGCCTGCGGTTGGCGCACGTGGTTGAGCACTTGCGCGACGACGGCGGTCTGGCCATTGGGCATGATGCGCACCGCCTGGCCCGGCTGCACGCCACCGGTGGCCACACGGCCCCAGAAGACGCGGCGGCCTTGCGACGTGTCGGAAGAACTGCTGAACTTCTCCACCCACTGCACGGCAAAGGCGAAAGGCAGCGCGCTGTCGGCCGGCGTGACGGGCAAGCCTTCCAGGATCTCCAGCAGCGTTGGGCCGTTGTAGCCGCACCAGCCGGCCTGCTCGCTGGCGTCGACCACGTTCCAGCCTTTGAGGGCCGACACCGGCACGACGGCCGTGACCGGGATGCCGGCCTGGGCGGCGAATTGCCGCAGGGCGGCGGCGATGTGGGCGAACGCGGTGGTGCTGTCCTCGATGGCGTCGAGCTTGTTGATGGCGAACACCACCGAGGGCACGCGCAGCAGCTTGAGCAGCAGGCTGTGGCGGCGGGTCTGGGGCAGCAGCTGGAGCGCCGCGTCGGCCCAGTTCAGCTTGGTGGCGTCCACCAGCACCACGGCCGCGTCCGCGCTGGAGGCGGCCGTGACCATGTTGCGTGTGTACTGCTCGTGACCTGGAGCGTCGCCGATGATGAATTTGCGCGCTTCGGTGCTGAAGTAGCGGTAGGCCACATCGATGGTGATGCCTTGCTCACGCTCGGCCGACAGGCCGTCGGTCAGCAAGGCGAGGTCGGTCTGGCCGTGGCGTTGCACGCCGGCCAGGTGGTCCTGCAGCACGGCCTTGCTGTCCACCAGCAGGCGGCCGATCAGGGTGCTCTTGCCGTCGTCCACGCTGCCGCAGGTGATGAGGCGCAGGGCGGAGCGGGTATCTTGGGCAATGGGAGCGAGTTCAGCGGTGGTCATGGCGTTCTTTCTGCGAGAGATGTCTGTTTCAGGGCACCGCGGAACCGGCTTTGCCGGGCCGCCAGTGCCGCCCCTGGGGGTGACGCGCCGTTAGGCGCGGCGCGGGGGGTTAGAAGTACCCGTCTTTCTTGCGCTTCTCCATCGAAGCGTCGGACGTCTTGTCATCCATGCGCGTAGCGCCACGTTCGCTGACCTCGGCGGCCAGGGTTTCGATGACGATGTCATCGGCCGTGGCGGCCAGGCTCTCCACCGGGCAGGTGCAGGTGATGTCGCCCACGGTGCGGAACCGCACGTCGCGCACCTGCACGGATTCACCGTCGCGCGGTGGGGTGAGGTCGGTCACCGGCACGAGCAAACCGCGCCGGTCCACCACTTCACGCTGGTGCGTGTAGTAGATGGAGGGCAGTGCGATGTTTTCGCGGGCGATGTACTGCCACACGTCGAGCTCGGTCCAGTTGCTGATGGGGAACACGCGGAAGTGTTCTCCCATGTGCAGACGGGTGTTGAACAGCGTCCAGAGTTCGGGGCGCTGTGCCTTGGGTTGCCATTGGCCGAAGCTGTCGCGGTGGCTGAAGATGCGCTCCTTCGCGCGTGCCTTCTCTTCGTCGCGCCGCGCGCCGCCAATCAGGGCGTCGAAGCGGAATTCCTCAATGGCCTCCAGCAGCGTGACCGATTGGTGCACGTTGCGGCTCTCGCCCGGATGGGCCAGGCGCACGGTGCCGCGCGCCATCGAGTCCTCGACGCTGCGCACGATCAGTTCGGCGCCGAGTTCCTTGGCGCGCAGGTCACGGAAGTCGGTCACTTCAGGGAAGTTGTGACCGGTATCGATCATCAACAGGGGGTAAGGAATGCGGCCGGCGCCAAACGCTTTCTCGGCGCACTTGAGCATGACCAGCGAGTCCTTTCCGCCTGAGAAAAGCAGTGCGGGACGCTCGAAGGCGGCAGCGACTTCGCGCAGGATGAAGATGGTTTCCTCTTCCAGCGCATCGAGATGGGCGTTGCTAAGGTGGTGATCGTTGGCGTGTTGCAGCGCGGTCTGGATCACGGCGGTTTCGGTGCGGGCGTTCATGCGTGGGTCCGTTCGAGAGACGATACGAGGGGTTCGGCTGCGGGCTGCACATGCAGGCCGCATTCCTTGGCGCTTTCTTGCTCCCACCACCAGCGGCCGGCGCGGAAATCCTCGCCGACACTGATGGCGCGTGTGCAGGGCGCGCAGCCGATGCTGGGGAAGAACTGGTCGTGCAGCGCGTTGTAGTCGAGCTGGTGCTCGGCGATGAAGTGCCAGACATCGCCCCAGGTCCATTCGACGATGGGGCTGACCTTGATGCGCTCGGGTTCCTGCACGATCTCACCGACCTCGGCGCGTGCATTCGATTGCTCGCGGCGCAGGCCAGTGATCCAGCCGTCCTGGGCGGCCAGGGCGCGGGCCAGCGGCTCCATCTTGCGGATGTCGCAGCAGGCCTTGCGCAGTTCGATGCTCTGGTACATCGCTTCTTCGCCGTTCTTGCGCACGAAATGAATGACCGATTCCTGCCTGGGCCGGAACACCTGCACGCTGATGCCGTAGCGTTGTTCGATCTTCGGGATCAGCGCGAGCGTCTCCGTGTGCAGCTTGCCGGTCTCCAGCACGAAGACGCTGGCGTCGATACCGGCCAGGTGCATCAGGTGCGTGACCACCATGTCTTCCGCGCCCAGGCTGGAGGCCTGGGTGAGCTTGGGGTGGTTGGCGGCCGTCTCGCGCAACAGAGCGATGCTGCGCTCCACCTTGGCGGCGAAGTCGGGCGAGGGGCGGTTGTAGAGGGCGATGGCGGTCATGGCGTTGGCTTTGACGACGTTCAGGCAGCGGCGGCGAAATGCGGCGCGGTGTGCACCGCATCGCCCTGGTAGAAGGCGGGGTAGTGCTTCAACAGCGCTTCACCATGGGCGAGGTTCTGGTCGGCGCGCAGCACGGCCTGGCTGAAGCCGCTGCGCTGCATCTGCACCAACTGGTCGATCAGCACGTCGCCGGTGGCGCGGATCTGGCCGGTGAAGCCCAGGCGGCGGCGAAGCAGGAAGGCTTGGCTGAAGGCGCGGCCGTCGCTGAACTTGGGGAAGTGCAGCTCGACCACGCTGATGCCGCTGAGGTCGGCTTCACGCGGATCTGCGTCGTTGGCGATCGCAAGGCGTTGTGCTTCGGCTTCGGTGGCTGCGAACGTGTCTGCGCTGAAGAGTTGAAGGTTGTTCTGGCTCATGCGGTCTCTCCTCAGGCGGCGGCGCGGGCCGTGCTCGTGCGCACGGCGTTGGCGGCGGTCTTGAACGGGTCGGCGCCGGTGCGGTGCAGGGTGTTCACGAAGGTCTCGTTGCCCGTGCGCTGCGCGCGGTAGGTGTCGAGCAGGGCCTCGATCACGTCGGGCACTTCGCTGGCGGCGAAGGACGGGCCGATCACCTTGCCCGGCGTGGCGTCGCCCGACAGGCGCGTGCCGTCCGAGCCACCCAGCGTGACCTGGTACCACTCCTGGCCGTCCTTGTCGACGCCCAGGATGCCGATGTGGCCGCTGTGGTGGTGGCCGCAGGAATTGATGCAGCCGCTGATGTGCAGGTCGATCTCGCCCAGGTCGTGCAGCTCGTCAAGGTCCTTGTAGCGGCCCAGGATCGCCTGTGCCAGCGGCAGCGAGCGCGCGTTGGCGAGGTCGCAGAAGTCGCCACCGGGGCAGGCGATCATGTCGGTGAGCAGGCCGATGTTGGGCTTGGCCAGGCCCAGGCGGCGCGCTTCGCGCCACAGCTCGGGCAACTGGTCGCAGCGCACCCAGGGCAGCAGCAGGTTTTGCTCGTGTGTCACGCGGGCTTCGCCGGCCGAGAAACGTTCGGCCAACTCGGCGGCACGCTCCAGTTGCTCGGCCGTGGCATCGCCAGGGGCTTGACCGAAGCGCTTGAAGGACAGCGTGACAGCGCGCAGGTCGGGGTTCTGGTGCGGCTTGACGTTCTGCTGCAGCCAGCGGCTGAACTCCAGGTCGTCCTCGGCGGCGGCCTTGAGGATGTGTGCGATCTTGGCGTCGGCGCTCTTGCGGTCGCAGTTGAGCTGCGGCGGCACGAAGAAGGCGCTCACGCGGTCCAGCTCGGCTTGGCTGATGGTGTGTGGCGCGCCATCTTTCTCGAGGATGTCGCGGTACTCTGCTTCGACTTGATCGGTGAAGGCCTGGCCTTCGGCCTTCACCAGAATCTTGATGCGGGCCTTGTAGATGTTGTCGCGGCGGCCGAATCGGTTGTAGGCGCGCACCACAGCTTCGAGGTAGTTGAGGATCTGGTTCCAGGGCAGGAACTCGCGGATCACGCTGCCGATGATGGGCGTGCGGCCCATGCCGCCGCCAACGCGCACCTGGAAGCCCAGCTCACCGTCCACGTCGCGCAGAAGACGCAGGCCCACGTCGTGCCAGGGGGTGGCGGCGCGGTCTTCGCGTGCGCCGGTGATGGCCACCTTGAACTTGCGCGGCAGGAAGGCGAACTCGGGGTGCAGCGTGCTCCATTGACGCAGGATCTCGGCGAAGGGGCGCGGGTCGGCCACTTCATCGACCGCGATGCCGGCGAGCGCGTCGGTGGTGATGTTGCGGATGCAATTCCCGCTGGTCTGGATGCCGTGCAGGCCCACACTGGCCAGCAGGTCCATCACATCAGCCGAACGCGACAGCGGAATCCAGTTGTACTGCACGTTCTGGCGAGTGGTGAAGTGGCCGCAACGGTCGGGCAGCGTGGGTACTTCGGAAAGGCCGGCGTTGGACTTGCTGACGTCGTTCTCTTCCTTGTGGTCGAAGTCGCGCGCGATGGTTGCCAGCACGCGCAGCTGCGGGCTGGAGATCTCGCCATAGGGCACGGCCACGCGCAGCATGGGCGCAAAGCGCTGCACGTACCAGCCGTTCTGCAGGCGCAGCGGTTTGAACTCGTCGTCCCCCAGCGTGCCGGCTTGCCAGCGGGTGAGCTGGTCCCGGTACTGGGCGGCGCGCAGGTGCACGAACTGGCGGTCAAAGTCGGAATATTGGTACATCGTCTTCGTGGGGCTTCAGGAATCAAAAAGCGATCAGCTTCGTGCCGGCGTAGGCCAGTAGCACCGAGAGCGCCGAGCGAACCAGGCGCTCGGGGGTGTGGCGCATCAGCCGTGTGCCCAGCCAGATGCCGGGCAGCGACCCGGCGAGCAGCTTGGCCAGCAGCGGCCAGTCCACCGAGCCCAGACTCGCGTGACCCAGGCCGGCGACCAGCGTGAGCGGCACGGCGTAAGCAATGTCGGCGGCCACGATGCGCGGCAGCGGCAACAAGGGAAACAGCAACAGGAGCACAGAGACACCAATGGCGCCCGCGCCGACCGAGGTGAGCGTGACGAGGGTGCCGATCACCGCGCCAAACAGCATCGGCAGGCTCCAGTGGCGCGCATGCGTGGCGCGCTCCAGTTGGCCTTCAGGCAGTTGGCGGGGCAGCTGTTTGCCGCGCGCCGCCTTGTAGAGCATGGCCACGGCCGTCAACAGCAGCGCGGCGCCCAGGGTGTTCGTCATCAACGATTGCACCGCCGCGCTGGTGGGTCCGAGCTGGCGCAGCACCAGCAAGGTCAGCAGCGCTGCCGGCAGGCTGCCGGCGCTCAACTGGGCGACCACGCGCCAAGGTACGAGCTTTTGCCGCGCCAGGCTGACCGTGCCGCCCATCTTGGTGAAGGCAGCGAACAGCAGGTCGGTACCAACCGCAAGATAAGGTTTGACGCCGAAAAAGAAGATCAGGATGGGCGTCATGAGCGAACCGCCACCCACACCGGTGAGACCCACGATGAGTCCCACGGCGAATCCGGCCAGGATGATGGCGATGTCAGGCATGGGCGTGACTTTAGAGAGACATCGATATATCCCAAACGATTTTTTGTTCATGGGTATATGCCCTCCTGGAATAAACAAATGAGCGATGTGCCGAATCGCACACGAGATGTCCGCTTGTCGTACAAAATCGACCGCACATCGGCCTGCTGGGCGTAACATCCGCGCCATGCAAAAGCAGCGCATTCTGGTCAGCGTGGTCGGTTTTTCCGACGTGGAACGCCATGCGCTCAACACCGTGTTTCGTCTGTCGCAGGAACGCGAGCTGTCTTATGCCCCCTGGGTGCCGATGGCGCCGCCGGGTGCGGTGATTCCCTCAGGGGTGGCTCAGGTGGCACTCGTCGATGGCGAAAGCCTTGAAGCGGTGCTGTCCCACGCCAAGGAAATGCCGCCGGGTCAGCGCCTGATCTGGGTGGGCCCGGATGCCCCTGAGCACGCCTGGCGGGTGCTGGAGCGGCCGATCGAGTGGGCCGCAGTGCTACACGACCTGGATCTGGTGTTTGCCGCCCGCCAAGCCGATTCAGGGCTGCTCGATCTGGACGTGACCGCACCGGCGCCGCTGGACATCGACCTTGAGATGGACACCGGCGAGCTCAGCGACATGGTTCGGCGTGCGCTGGTGGTGGGTGCCGATGACCAGGAGGGCACCTATCTGCGCACCCGTCTGGCGCTGGCCGGGGTGGGGCACGTGGACGAGGTGACCGATACCGAGGCTGCGCTCGAATTCATGGAGCGCAACCGGTATGTGTGCGGCGTGTTCAACCTGGACGACCACCGTATCGACGTTTGGGCGCTGATGCGCCATTTCGTCGCGCGCAATCCTCAGGCGCTGACCCTGGCGACCACCGAGCTGGCCGGCCCGCTGGCGGGCTGGTGGCGCCGCCGCCGGGTGCGCCGCGACGCGCACCGCGTGGGTATCACGGCCTTGCTGGAACGGCCGTTCCAGCCGCGCCAGGTGTCGGAGTGGCTGGACCTGATCTGACCTAAACGGCTTGTTGGCGGCGCGCCTGTTTCCACGCAAAACGTGCGGGATCCATGGCTCGCAGCAGGTCGGCCTCGTCTTCAGGTGCCGATTCGCCATCCAGGTCGGCTGCCAGCCAGTCCGCGCACCAGGTAGCCAGCGTGATGCCCCGCGAGCCCAGGGCGGCCAGCAGGTACAGCCCGGGCCGGCGCGGGACATCCGCCAACGGCACGCGGCCGCGCCGGGCACCCGCTGCAGCCATGAGCGCCTTCAGGGCATCGGTGTCGGGGACCGAACCCACCAGGGGCAAGCGGTCCAGCGAGGCGCAACGCACCTGGGCCCAGCCCAACAGCGTGCCCTGCTGCCGTGCTTCGCGCAGGCCTTGGGCCGCTGGGGGGCAGATGGCTTCCAGGCTTGCGGCGTTGCGCTCGTGCGCCAGGTCGCTCAGGTGGGTGCTGTTTTCGCCGCGCTCATAGGTGGAGCCCATGGCCCAGAGGCGCGCCGGCCATTCAGGCAGCAGTCCGTCATCTTCATAAAGTGGCACGTACACGCCGTTGTCCCGTTGCGGCCGCTCGGCCAGTGGGGTGCCAACTTGCGCTGCCAGGCTCATCTGGCCCTTCACCGGGCGCAGGGGCAGGGCGTCGGTGTCCATCCAGCCCGAGGTGCCCGCCAGCAGGGCATGGCTGCCAAAGGCCGCCGTGACCACGACCACAGGGGCTTGCGCCACGCAGTGGCCCTGAGCGTCCAGTGCCTGCCATCCCGCCGCCATGGGCCTCAGTTCATGCACGGATGTTTGCCACACGCAGTTCAGCGCGACCTGGCGCGCGGCCTCGTCGAGCCAGGCTTGCACCAGGGCAGCGGGGCGCACCAGCGCCGCCGGCCACCGACCCGGATCGTGCCCCCGGTTGTCCACCTCGCAGGCCTGCCAGCCCTGGCCTTGCGGTACGAGGCGCCGAAGTTCGGCCAGCGTGGCCGCCACGCCCAGCGTGGACAGCCGCGACAAAGGGGTGGGGTTGCGCGTGACGTGGGGGCTGAGCATGCCCACCGGCAGCGCCGAAGCGCCTTGTGCCGGGCCGCTGGCCGAGTCGACCAGCGTGAGCCGCCAGCCGCGCCGCGCGAGCGCAGCGCACACGGCGGCGCCC
>Ga0067045_1000626_pt1 | contig 12527 bp, 15 predicted proteins | sample TerdegcTABiofilm_FD_59184 | JGI IMG/M metagenome (GOLD analysis project Ga0067045, IMG submission 59184) | Combined Assembly of (Gp0054472, Gp0054536) Wastewater bioreactor microbial communities from Singapore -Terephthalate degrading...
ATATAAGGCGTTCTTCTTAAGATAGACTACTGATAATTAGATTAATGGGTTATCAAGTATGCCCGGGTTATTTTCAATGGTTATTAAAAGAGGTGTAGAATTTTGGCCTCCCGTTAACCTTGATTGTCTGAATACTCTTGCCGCTGGTTTTAATTACTATAAAATACTAGGAATTCTGGCTATAATAATAGGCGCTGTTATTCTGGTCCGCTTAGGCAGCTCTGCCATAACCAGGCTGTTTTCCCGCACGGAAGATTCACTCCTTACCGGTAGCAAGCGGGCACGCACTATGGCGGCACTTACAAAAAGCATTCTGCGCTATAGTGTTTATTTTATCGCAGCGGTAATGATTCTGGGTCTTTGTGGTGTGCAGACCGGTGCCTTAGTGGCAGGGGCCGGGGTAGTCGGGTTGGCTGTCGGATTCGGAGCTAAAAACCTGGTTGAAGATATTATCTCCGGCTTCTTTATTCTCTTTGAAGACCAATTCGCCGTAGGTGATTATATATCGGCGGCAGGAGTATCGGGAATTGTGGAGGAGATGGGCCTGCGGGTTACGCGTCTGAAAGATTTAGGCGGGCAGGTTCACTATATTCCTAACGGTAAGATAGCTCAGGTAACCAATCACAGTCGTGGCAGTCTCCAGGCGGTTGTAGATATTGGGGTTGCCTACGAGGCGGATCATAACCATGCAATCAGTGTTTTGGAAAAGGCATGTGTGAACCTCGCACAGGAACATCCTGATTTGATTGCCGCCGGCCCTGAAGTTCTTGGCATTGTCGCCTTGCACCCGGACCGTGTGCTAATCCGCATTTCCGCAGGCGCTATGCCGCTGCAACAGAGAAAGGTAGAACGGGAAATAATGAAGCGGGCAAAGGAAGCCATGGAAAGTGCCGGGATCAAGCCGGGCTAAATGCAATCTTAACCGGTTATTATCAGCCTGCTGTGCCCGGGTGTTTACATGGCAGGCTGGTTGTAATGCTTTGCAACAGTACTGACGCATGAATAGAAGGAGACCCATAGTGTGGGTTAGGCTTGTTTATACAGGTTAATGGCTCTTAATTTTCCGGGCATGCGTCAGCTCTGGCTTTGCAATGCTTTACTTGACAAACCGTTCACGACTTAGCTATACTAGATCATGCGGTATTAATGCCATGATAAATCTCGAACATTTTATCTATTCACTATGCTGGTGTGGCTTTCTGGGGGGTAAGAAAATTTGTTTAAAAAACTGTTGGCCGGGATGGGGATCGGCGCGGCCAAGGTAAACCTTGAAATTACCCGCCGACAAGTGTCCCTCGGTGAATCAATAGAAGGTGTAGTAAAAATTTCCGGTGGCAGTGTTGATCAGCAAGTGGAGCAAATCAACATTGCACTAGTGCTTAACTCTCAATATAAACATGATGACGAGTTAAGAAATGTAAGACAGGAAATTGGAACTGTCAAAGTGGCGGAAGGCATGCTGATAAAAGCTGGTTCACCTGAGGTGGTTATTCCTGTCCGGTTGCAGCTTCCATACGACATCCCCGTTTCCAGGGGGAGAACAAGATATCATTTTGTAACCGATCTTGACATTAAAAATGCTGTAGATCCAAAGGATGTAGATGAAGTTGTAATTCTCCCGAACGCTTACATGCAGATGGTGTTTGATGCTTTGTCCCTGCTCGGTTTTCGTGACAAACCATCATCCGGCGACTATAACGGCAGGTACCAGCAATTTGAATATAAGCCTACCAGATTCATGGCCCGGGAGTTGGATGAGCTTGAGATGTATTTAACAGCCAGTGAAAGCGAACTGTATGTAGTGATGGAAATAGACAAAAAAACACGGGGTTTCCTGGGTAAAATCGCTGACGAACTGGAACTTGACGAGCGGCACGTCAGCTTTACGCTTCCTTACAGTGGTATGCAGGGTGCGGAGCAAGTTGCTGCGACTTTTAAAAGAGATTATTGAAAATGAATACAGAAAGATTAATTTTTAATCTTTTGAAATAATTGTTATGCGCCCGTAGCTCAGGCGGATAGAGCAGCGGTTTCCTAAACCGCGTGTCGGGAGTTCGAGTCTCTCCGGGCGCACCAGAAAAAGCTAGGCCCCGCAAGGTTTTGCGTGGCCTAGCTTTTATCCAATTGCCTCAAAGAGTAAATGTGTGCTGGTTAATAAGCTTGGGTGGGTGGTGAAAAATCATTGTGGAATGAATAGCCTAGTGGAACTTCTCAAATCCTGGCAACATATATAAACATATATATGATATCTATTTGTAAAAATAGTATTTACCTGAGAACTGGTGATATAATGGATGCCCAGAGTTGCCAGGGCATTTTGGGAAATCTCTATGACGGCTTATATATTGTTGACAGGGACAGAAAATATTCTCCAAGTGGCATAACCGGGGCTGCCGCAATCTGCGTGCCGGGGCAGGTAAATCCTCCGGGAGTACCGCTCTGGGAACCCGTTGATGTTCCTGGAGGTCCAACTAAACCGATAAACTGCTGACCGGGGCAGGCGAAGCCTCCCAGTACGCCGCACTGTGAACCGCCGAATTGAAAAGGCCCGCAACCAAATGTAAAAGGTCCGCAGAAAAATATCGGGCATCCGCCACCTGCTGAGGGGAAACCAGGCACGTAGCGACCTGGGCAGGCAAATGCAAACGTACAGGTATCCGGTGGCCTGCAGATATATCGCTGACTGCAAGTGAAAGCCGGAAAGCCGGTACAGGCAATTTCTGCTTGAGGATCGCTTCCTTGTGGTCCCATTGGTCCCACATGTAAGTTTATGTTGCGATGAGTTAATTTGTTAACACTGCGCCGGTACAACGCCTGGCCGGACTCCAGAAATTCTGCTTTTTACGTGCAGGAATTTAACTGTAAAAGTAGAATTAAATTAATTTGCGTGTAAAATAAGTAAAATAAAAAAACTCCGAGCCAGGTAAACCTAAGCCAAAGGTATGGTTGCCCGGCCGCTAGGGTACGTTGGGAAACAAATGTGCCTCCCATTGTGGAAAGGAGAACATGGCTTTATACATTTCTGTAGCTTTGTTCCTTTAACATGGGACAAAGTTTTTGTTTTTAATAAGGCCATGGTTACTTGCACGATACAATTCTATAGGAGGTGAATAGCCGTTTCCAATTTGCAAGTAGTGTCATAATTGTAAAAATACAAAGGAGGCTGAATATTGAAAAGTAAATTTATTCCTTTAATGGCGGTCATTGCGCTTGCTGTCCTCGCGGCAGGGTTGGTAGGGTGTACAAATCAGCCGGCTACTTCACCTGCTCCCGCAGCTAACGATAACCAGATTTTAATGGCAAGCACAATCGGACCAATCGATGCCGGTATTGTATCCGTACTTGAGGACAGTTTCGAGAAGAAGACAGGCATAAGGGTAAGGCATGTCGGTGCCGGTACCGGCGAGGCATTGAAATATGGTCAAACCGGCAAATTTGATCTTGTACTGGTCCATGCCAAGGCTTTGGAAGAAAAGTTTGTTGTCGAGGGATACGGAACTGAAAGGATAGACCTTATGTATAATGATTTTGTTATCGTTGGACCGGAATCAGACCCTGCGCAAATTAAGGGTATAAAAACTTCCTCTGAAGCTCTGAAAAAAATTATGGATAGTAAGTCCTTGTTTATCAGCCGCGGCGACAATTCCGGCACTCATGTAAAAGAGATGGAACTGTGGCAGGCTGCGGGGATTAAACCTGCAGGCGAATGGTACAAGGTGTATGAAAAAGGTGCTGAAGGAAACGTAAAAACTCTTAAATATACAGATGAGCAAAAAGCCTATACTATTATTGACAGGGCAACATATGTAACCGTTAAAGACCAGATTAGTTTGAAAGTTTTGGTTGAAAAAGATGAAAACCTGCTCAATTTTATTACTCTCATCCCGGTGAATGCGGAAAAGTTTCCTCAGGTTAAGAGTAAGCTGGCTAAGCAATTTATTGATTTCTGCACATCAAAGGAAGGGCAGACTATTATAAGGGACTTTGGCAAGGATAAATATGGTGAACCCTTGTTCTTCCCCAATTCAACGGAAGGAAAGGCGCTTGCCAAACAGTGATGTTGAATAGGCAACACAATAAAAATAACAAGTTACTGAATAAACCGCAAAAGAATAAGCAAAAGAATAAATAGAATAAGAAAGGGGATTTATTATGAAGACAAGAAAATTTGCAGCTCCGTTGCTGGTGATGCTTTTAATTATTGTTTTGGGGGCATTGCAGGGATGCGGCAATCAGCCGGCGCAACAACAAGCCGCGCAGTTTCAAACTAAAGATGTGATTTTAGCCACCACCACCAGCACCCAGGACAGCGGGCTGCTTGAAAAACTTGTCCCGGTGTTCGAGCAAAAAAACCGGGTTTAAGGTAAAGACTATTGCTGTGGGAACCGGCCAGGCCCTGGCCATGGGCGAAAAAAGGGGAAGCCGATGTTCTCCTGGTCCATGCTCCGAAGGATGAAAAGAAACTTGTGGACAGCGGTGTGGGCATAAACTACCAACTGGTCATGCACAATGACTTTATTATCGTCGGTCCCGCCGGCGACCCGGCAGGCATTAAAGGAAGCAACACTATCGACGCTTTCAAAAAAATAGCCGGAACTAAGAGTATCTTTGTTTCCCGTGGAGATGAGTCCGGTACCCACAAAAAAGAAAAGGAAATATGGACTGCTGCCGGGATTAAGCCGGAGGGCAGTTGGTATCAGCAGAGCGGTACAGGTATGGGCGCGACCTTAAATATCGCCAACGAAAAACAGGGTTATACCTTGACTGACAGGGCGACTTACCTGTCTCAGAAGAAGAATATCAAACTGGAAATACTGGCGCAAGGCGACAAGTCACTCCTGAATATTTACCATGTGATGCAGGTCAATCCGGAGAAATTCAGCAAGGTTAATAAAGACGGGGCTAAGGCGTTTGTCGATTTTATGATTAACCCGGATACCCAAAAACTAATCGGGGAATTTGATATTGATAAATACGGTGAGCCTTTGTTTTATCCTGACGCCGGAAAAAATGAAGAGGATCTCGGCAAGTAATAATTATTACGTAATACATTGCGGAAAAAGGGCTGTATTCTTTTCGGATACAGCCCTCCAGGTTATAATAAGATCAAAGTATTAAAGCAACTACAAGGGTGTGTTAAAGTGCATGAGTGGGCGCTGGCGGAATCGATAGTATTTACCGTTAATGAAGAGGCTGCTAAAGAAAAGCTTACAGACATAACCCTGGTCAAAGTCAAAGTGGGCGAATTGCAGCAAATAGATCTGGACATATTTAAGTTTGCCCTGGAAAATGTCCTGCCATTATCCAGCATACCGCTGGATATGACCAGGATAGATATAGAGATGGATGAAAGCACTTTGAAATGCAAGGTTTGCCGGAATGAATGGAACTTTCAGGAGGCCGCCGGCAAGTTGCCGGAAGAGGAATCGGAAGCAATTCATTTTATCCCGGAAGTAGCGCATATTTATATGAGGTGCCCCTGCTGCGGCAGTCCTGATTTTGAAATTGCCAAGGGGCGTGGGGTCTGGATAGATTATATCGAAGGGGAGAGGTAATGGACCCCAGGTTAAACATCATTGATAAAAGATTTGATAATGTTAAAAGAATAATTGCCGTGTCAGGGGGGAAGGGGGGAATCGGCAAGAGCCTGACTGCTTCCGTCCTGGCATTGATCTTAACAAAACATGGTTATCGGACCGGCCTGTTGGACCTGGATTTTTGCGGGCCTTCCGACCATGTGATCCTGGGCATTGAAGGAGTTTACCCGGAGGAGGACAGGGGGATTATTCCTCCGGAAGTTCTCGGTGTCAGGTTTATGTCGATTACTTATTTTGCCGGCTACAATCCTGTTCCGCTGCGTGGGAGCGAGGTTTCCAACGCGATTATAGAAATGCTCGCGATAACCAGGTGGAATGAGTTGGATTTTTTAATAATCGACATGCCGCCTGGTACTGGTGATCCGGCCCTGGATATTATCCGTTTGATTAAAAGAGTGGAGTTTCTCGTTGTCACCACTCAGTCGCGGGTAGCCCTGGCAGTGGCGAAAAAAGAGCTGCAGGTACTAAGAGAGCTTGGGATACCTATCGCCGGTGTGCTTGAAAATATGCGGATAAAAGAGCATGCTGCCGTAAAGGAAGAGTTGAGTTGTTACAATGTTCCCTTTCTCGGCGCAATATTATTTGATCAAAACCTCGAAGATACACTCGGAGACGCGTGCGAACTGTTGAAAACTGATTTTGCCGTTCAATTGGAGAAAATAGTGAAAGCTGACTTGATCCAATAAATATCGAACCAAGTAGTTGCTCAGTATGGTGTGGTGCTTACCTTAAGGGCGATTTTGAGCATTTATTCAAGGAGCGAGTGAACCCTCGGAATAGCGAGGGAACTGTTTGAGTGAGCGAAGCGAGCGAGTTTGACCGAGCCCGAGGGTGAAGGAGCTCATACAATTTTAAAAGGCGAACATGAGCCCGTAGGAAAGTACCACACCATACTATTTATTAAACTACTGCGGATGGATTTGGAGGCTTGGCGGCTGTGACGCGACAGGTTCAACCGGATGAAAAAAGAGTTGCTTGCTACCGCATTGTGATTAAAGGCGTTGTACAGGGGGTGGGGTTCCGCCCCTTTGTTTATCACCTCGCGCAAGTCTGGGGAATCAAAGGCAGTGTATTAAACTCCAGCCAGGGGGTTGTGATCGAAGCGGAGGGAGAAGAAAACAACATCGCCGGTTTTTTAAGTGAATTAAAAGAAAACCCACCCCAGCTTTCCAAAATCAGCGATTACCAGTTGATTAAGATGCCGCCGGCCGGATATACTTCTTTTGCTATTTTGCCCAGTAACCCCGGTGAAGAGAAAGAAGCGCTCGTGCCACCGGATGTGGCAATTTGCGCAGACTGTGCCGGAGAAATTTTTGACCGGCAGGACCGGCATTATCAGTATCCTTTTACCAACTGTACAAATTGCGGCCCGCGCTTTACTATTATTAATGAAATCCCTTATGACCGGCCGAAAACTTCAATGGCCTCTTTCACCATGTGTGATCAGTGCGCCCGGGAATATCACGACCCGGCAGACAGAAGGTTTCACGCGCAGCCGACAGCCTGCCCGGTTTGCGGGCCGCACGTGGAAGTGCTGGACAGCGGCGCGAGAAATGTGGCCGGGAAAGAAAACTGGCTGCAAACCTGCTGGGACGTTTTGCAGGCTGGAAACATTCTTGCTTTAAAAGGGCTTGGCGGCTATCACCTGACCTGTGACGCGAAGAACAAAGAAGCCGTAAAGGCTTTGCGCCGGCGGAAAGAAAGAGACGCCAAGCCTTTTGCCGTGATGTGCCGGGACCTGGAGACCGTTCAAAAATACTGCGTAGCGGGGGAAAAGGAGAAAGAGCTGTTAACTTCACCACTGGCGCCGATCGTCATTTTAAGAAAACGCTCGTTGCCGGCAGGGCCGGGCGGGGAATTGCCGGAAGAACTCGCGCCCGGTTTAAAAACCCTGGGAGTAATGTTGCCGTACACGCCATTGCATCTGCTTTTGTTTAGCGGGCCTTTCGACATGCTGGTCATGACCAGCGGGAATTACAGCAATCTGCCCCTGGTTAAAGACAACAGCCGGGCGGCGGACGAACTTGGCGGTATCGCTGATTACTTTCTTCAGCACAACAGGGAAATAGTCAACCGCTGCGACGATTCCCTGATCCGGGTTATTGACGGGGAACCCCATATCTACCGCCGCTCACGGGGCTATGTCCCGCATCCCGTGCTGGTGTCCCGCCCGGAGGATGCGCCGGTCGTTCTGGGGATCGGCGGGGAAATGAAAAACAACTTTTGCCTGCTCAAGAAAAAATCATGCCTTCATGAGCCAGTACATTGGGGAAATTGACAGCCTGGAAGGAGAGGAAAATCTCTTAACCAGCTTTTTTCAATATGCGAAAATTAACTGACGCAACTCCTGAGATTGTGGCGTATGACGCTCATCCGGGCTATGCTTCCGCCCGGGTGGCCCGCCGAATTCCGGCGCGGGCTTATTTTGCGGTGCAGCACCACCATGCCCACCTGGCCGGTTGCCTGGCTGAAAACGGGCTGGAAAACGAAGAAGTGATTGGGGCGGTTCTTGACGGCACCGGCTACGGCACGGACGGCTGTCTGTGGGGGTTTGAGATTCTAACCGGGAACTATGATCATTTTCAACGCCGGTTTCACCTGGCCTATGTCCCCCTGCCCGGCGGCGAAGCGGCCATCCGCCGGCCCTGGCGCACGGCGGCGGCTTACCTGCTGGCTTTTCTGGGCGAAGCAGGCAAAAAATACGCCAGGATGATTTTTTCGGAGAAAAACCTTGATGTCATAGAAAAAATGGTAATCAGCGGCTTTAATTCCCCGTTGTCTTCAGGCTGCGGCCGGCTTTTTGACGCCGTGTCCGCCCTTTTGGGCATATGCCTGGAAAACACCTATGAGGGACAGGCAGCCGTGGAGTTGGGGGAAGCGGTTCCGGAAACAGCGGACGATGATGATTTTCAGCCTTACCCTTACGAAATTAAAGAAGGAATAATCCAGCCAGGTAAGATGCTGGCGGAAATAATAAATGAAAAAAATGGCCGGAGTACCGGTCCAGTCAATATCTGCCAGGTTTCACCGGACCCTGGTGAGTATGGTCGGTGTAGCGGTAGGGCGGGTATCCGCCGCAACCGGCATTAAAAAAGTTGCTTTGAGCGGCGGGACGTGGCAAAACCAATACCTGTTCCAGACTGCAAAAGAGTATCTCGGCGCACGCGGGTTTGAAGTGCTGTATCACCGGCAGGTGCCGGCTAATGACGGCGGAATAGCTTTGGGGCAGGCCATGATTGCGCACTGGAGGTGGAGGAAAAGATGTGTTTAGGCATACCGGGCAAAGTGGTGGAAGTTAATCAGGCGGAGAGTTGGGCTGTTGTGGAGAGCTTTGGTGTACATAAAAAAGTGGGTATTGCTTTAATTGATGAGGACATCGTCCCGGGGGATTATCTGATGGTGCACGCGGGTTACGCGATTGGGAAAATCAATCTGGAGGATGCTCGAGTCTCCCTGGAGCTATGGGAGGAGATTTTACATGCTGAATAAACTGCGCGACCCGGCGCTGGGCAAAAGGATCCTGTCCAGGCTGACTCCCCTGGCTCAAGACGCCGCCCTCCATTTGGGGCGGCCGGTAATATTGATGGAGGTCTGCGGCACACATACCATGGCTATTGCCAGGAGTGGTTTAAAGAGCCTGCTGGCCGGCAGCCTGGAACTGAGAAGCGGGCCGGGTTGTCCGGTTTGCGTCACCGGTCAGGAAGACATAGATAAAATTATAGCTCTTGCCGCCAGCCGGCCTGATCTGGTTATCGGCACATTCGGGGACATGCTGCGGGTACCGGGAACAAACTCCTCACTTGAACAGGAGCGGGCCCGCGGCGCGCGGGTGGAAATATTTTACTCGCCTGCGGAAGCGGTGACCTTTGCCGCCGGACATCCCCAAGATGAAGTGGTTTTCCTGGGTGTCGGCTTCGAAACTACCGCGCCCGCCGTCGCTTTAAGCGTTGCCGCGGCCAGAAGCAGGGGTCTGAAAAACTACTCGGTATTATCGGTGCACAAACTGGTTCCGCCGGTCCTGGAGAATTTACTGAGTGATCCGGAATTAAAAATTGACGGTTTGCTCCTGCCGGGGCATGTGTGCACGGTAACGGGGAGAAAGGCCTTTGATTTTGTCGCAAACAAGTTTAATGTGCCGGCTGTTGTTGCCGGATTTGAGCCGGTCGACCTGATGGAGGCGGTTTATTTGCTGCTGAAGCAGGTTGTCGGCGGCCGGGCTGAAACCGTCAACGGCTACCCGCGCCTGGTCCGGGAAGATGGAAATAATAAAGCGAAAGAGATTATGAAAGAATATTTTAAACCAGTTAATGTTTACTGGCGCGGCTTCGGCATGGTCCCGCAAAGCGGCCTGGCGCTGCAAGAAAGTCTATCTTTTTATGACGCGGCTGTAAGATTCCCGGTTGAGGTATCAGAATCCGTACCGCCCAAAGGCTGTGCCTGCGGCGATGTCCTGAAGGGGAAAATAGCCTCGTCTGATTGCCCGTTATTCGCCCGGAGATGCACTCCCTTGCAGCCGGTGGGGCCTTGTATGGTTTCCACGGAAGGAGCGTGCGCCGCTTATTATCAATACGAGTGGTCCAGGGCGGAGGTCTAAGGGAAATATAGGGGAGTGGAAAAATGGCTGAAGAAAAAAATAAGGACATCGTTTTGCTCTCCCACGGAGACGGGGGACTGCTAACCCACCAACTCTTGCGGGATTTTTTCTTGCGGTACTTCAAAAATAATTTGCTCGACAGTTTAACTGACGCAGCCGTTTTTTCCTCTGAGCCGGGGCGAATGGCTATCAGCACCGACGCCTTCGTAGTTGATCCGGTTTTTTTCCCTGGCGGCGACATCGGCAAACTGGCCGTCTGCGGTACGGTTAATGACTTGGCGGTTAGCGGGGCGCAGCCGCTTTACCTGACCGCTTCTTTTGTTATTGAAGAGGGTTTACCGCTCGCTGACTTGGAGAAAATAATCACCTCCATGGCGCGCACCTGCCGCGACGCCGGTGTTCAAATAATCGCCGGTGATACTAAAGTCGTACGGCCGCGGCCAGGCGGACAAGGTTTACATTACGACTACAGGAGTTGGTTACCTGCTGCCCGGAGCCAACCTGGGCTACCAGCGTCTGGAGCCGGGAGACAAGGTGCTGGTTAACGGCTGCCTGGGCAATCATGGCCTGGCCGTTTTACTGCAGCGGGAGGCGCTCGGCCTGGACAGTCAGGTTATCAGCGACTGCGCCCCTCTAAGCAATATGATTATAGAAATTCTGAAGAGGTTTAAAGGGATTAAGCTGATGCGCGATTTAACCAGAGGCGGCCTGGCTACCAACGCAAAAGAAATCGCTATGTCTTCAGGAGTGGATTTTTGGTTGAATGAGGCGGCTTTGCCGGTGGAAGACAGTGTAAAAGGCATTACTGAACTGCTGGGTCTGGACCCCCTCTACCTGGCTAACGAGGGTAAGTTTCTCGTGGTAGTAGCGGCAGAAGAGGCAAATGAACTCTTGAGATATCTCAGAGAAGATTTGTCGGCCGGGCAGGCCTGCCAGATTGGCGATATTCAAGCCGGAAAAGGAAATGTTTATTTGAGGACCGCGCTGGGTGGCACCAGACAGCTAAATATGATGGCCGGCACGCCCCTGCCGCGCATTTGTTAATATGAAATGGTGTGGCGCTTGCCTACGGGCTCATGTTCGCCCTTTTAATCGTATGAGCTCATTCACCCTCGGACTCGGTCAAACTCGCTCGCTTCACTCACTCAGACAGTTCCCTCGCTATTCCGAGGGTTCACTCGCTCCTTGAATAAAGCTCAAAATCGCCCTTAAGGTAAGCGCTGCACCATATTAAAAAGCGGGCAGGAGAGGTGTTGTTTTATGTCCGGAGAGGAAAAAAGGATTGTTGTAATTGGTGTGGGCAACTTACTGCTTGGTGATGAGGGAGCAGGCATTCACGCTATTAATGAACTAAAGAAAGATTCATTCCCTGCCAATGTAAAAATAGTGGACGGCGGTACAGCGGGTATTGATTTGTTATTTTGGCTGGAAGACGCTGACTATGCTATTATTATCGACTGCCTGGAAGCCGGTGAGGAGCCGGGCGCCATATTTCGCATACCTGCGGAGGAAATAGCCTTTAACTCTTCCGATCAAATTATCTCCCTGCACGATTTGAATCTGCAAGAAGTATTACATACAGCGGATAAGCTGGGAAAGTTGCCGCCAACAGTTATTTACGGTATCCAGCCGGGGGAAATAACCTTTTGTGACAGTCTATCACATGCGGTCAAAAATACCCTGCCCGTACTAGTACAATTGATAAAAAAGGAAATTAACCAAACGACAAATTTTTTTTATAAATAAAAGGGAAATAACCTTTTTTAGCGAATTAAAATAAAAACATATTCTCCGAGTCAGGTGACCTTAGCCTTCGGTATGGATGCCTAGCCGTTGGGTATACCGGGAAACCGGTACGCCTCCCATTGTGGAAAGGAGAGCATAGTTTAGCGTTAATGCTTATAAATGAGCAGAATTGTGACTAGTAGTGTGATTCCATAACAACATATCAATGGATTAATTAGCAAAAACATTACACAATAGAAAATTCATCCATTTTATATTTCCAGCGATATATTGTTGGACTATCATTAATTTCTTTGATATAGGCGTAGATTCTTTCTTTGAGATCCTCTTTAGATTTCACGCGAATTGCACGAAGCATGGTTTGAGCCATTTTACCAAAGAAAGATTCAATTAGGTTTAACCAAGAACCATGTTTCGGAGTAAAAACAAATTCAAATCGATTTGGAATAGTGTTCAAATATGCTCTGGTTTCTTTTGAAATATGGGCAGAGTGGTTATCAAGTATTATTTTAATTTTTTCTTTATCTTTTATAATGCTCATCAGCCATTTTTAAGAATTCTACAAATTCACGACTACGATGACGGTCAGT
>Ga0067045_1031348_pt1 | contig 12526 bp, 12 predicted proteins | sample TerdegcTABiofilm_FD_59184 | JGI IMG/M metagenome (GOLD analysis project Ga0067045, IMG submission 59184) | Combined Assembly of (Gp0054472, Gp0054536) Wastewater bioreactor microbial communities from Singapore -Terephthalate degrading...
GGGGCGGGGCGGCGTTGAGTTCGTCGAGGAACAGCCCGCCCGTCCCCTCACGGGGCAGAAAGGCCGGCGGCCGCCAGTGGGAGCGGCCGTCGTCGCCGATGGCCGGCAGGCCGCGCAGGTCCACGGGATCGAGGAGCACGGCCCGGATGTCGGTCAGGTCGCGGCCGAGGGCCTGGGCGGCCTGGGCCACCACCTGGCTTTTGCCCACGCCGGGCGGCCCCCAGAGGAACACGGGCCGGCCGATGGGGATGAGGGTGGAAAGGGCTGTGGCGATGCGGGAAGGGATCACGAGGTCTCCTTTTGGGTCTGCGGCGTACCTGGCACAGGGTACGGTTTCGGAGGGCGGTTCGTCGGGGGGATGCCCGGGGAATTCGGCGAAATCATGGGGTCTGTCCGGCGCGAACCCGGACATCGTCGTTGTGTGTTCCAGGAGCCGGATGATCCGGGTTGCGCTTCACGGAACCTGTCGTGCGGCGGGAGGCGCGTTACGGCGACGCGCCTGGGGCGGGGTGGGGTCGTTGTCCCCGCCCGGAGGCGCGCCCCGACCCGCCGCCACCATGGCCACGGACCGTGTCCGGCAAAAAAGCCCGGCGGGATCGGCACAGATGGCCGCCTGCAAGGGCTGCGGATCGGCCGATCCGCCGAACTACCCCGTGCCGGGCGATATCTTGATATTGAAAATGAAAATAGTTGTCAAGAATGTGGCGCAGTGCGGGGTGTTCCGCTCTTGCGGCGGCCGGACAGTCCGTGGGCCGACGGCGGGGCTGTGACGGAATGTGGGCGAAAAATAAGCTTTTCGGGAACAAATAGGGCGAATAATAAGTCGCTCACATTTTCCAGGGTTGGTTCTTTGAGTATAACATCATAGGAATAAAGTATTTTTTGTTTCGGCACAGATCATGCTTTTCGAGGAGCGCTGGTTTTCGAGGCGCAACGACGGCCCTGGAGGCGAATGTCGCCTCGGGGCTCGCGCCCATGAACGAAATGCCGACCGTGGCGCTGTCCCCGCGCCGAAAGCGGTATGGCCAGGATCAGGGCCGATAGCGGGACCCCGGTGGTCATCGGCGCACACCCGTTCATTCCCGCGGATATTTTTAGCCAGCCTGAAGCAGGGCGACGCCTATGACCGAGCACGAGAACATCCGGCCGTCCGATCCGTCGATGGGCCTGGGCATCGCCGTCCTGGCGGACAACGCCGCCCTGCCCGGATTTGAGGGCGAGCACGGCCTGAGCATGGCCCTGACGCTTCCCGACGGCGGCCTGTGGCTGTGGGATACGGGCCAGACCGGGCTGTTTCTGGCCAATGCGAAGCGGCTGGGCCTGGATCTGGCCATGGCCCGTGGCGTGGCCTTAAGCCACGGCCATTACGACCACACCGGCGGGCTCGAATACCTGCTGCGCCTGCCGGGCTTCCGGGGCGAGGTCGTGGCCCATCCGGCCTTCGCCATTCCCCACTACCGGCGGTCCGAATCCCGACTGGCCTGCGACATCGGCTGCCCCTGCCCCGAGGTCCTTCTGTCCTCCAGTCGGCTGCGGGTGGTGCATTCCGACGCGCGCCTGGACGGCCAGGGCCTGTTCATGCTGACCGCCATCCCCAGGAAGCCGGGCAACCCCCAGGCCGTCCAGGACATGTACCTCGATCCGCGGGGCGAGTGGTCGGACATCATCCCGGACGACGCCTGCCTGGTCTTCAAGCACGCGGGGGCCCTGGCCGTCATTCTCGGCTGCTGCCACAGTGGGCTGGCCAACACCCTGGAGGACGTGCGTCGGCACTTCGGCGCGGGGGAGATACGCCTGTTGGCGGGCGGATTGCACCTGATGGGCCGGGATGCCGCCGCCGTGGACGAGGCCATCGGGGTGTTGCGCGAACACGGGGTAGGGAAGGTGTTCCCGGGGCATTGCACCGGGGACGAGGCCGTCCGGAGGATGTGCGCGGCCCTGCCGGGACGGGTGTTTCCCCTGGCGGCCGGCATGGTCATCGACGGATTCTGACTCGCGACACGAGAAAAACCACAGGAGAGAGACGTATGACCAGGATCGGCCTGATTCGGTGCGAGAAAAACGAGACCGGGTGTCCGCTCACGGGGTGCCTCACCAGTCTGAAGACGGCCTCCCAGGGGTTCGCCGGGGCCGAGGACCCGGAACTCATGGGCGTTTTCACCTGCCGGTGTCCCGGCGACAACGTCGTGGCCCTGGCCAGGATTCTCAAGGCCAAGGGGGCGGATGTCGTGCACTGGTGCACCTGCGCCTTCGCCCGCCGGGAAGAGGGCAAATGGGTCGAAGGCGGAGGTTTTTGCGATCACGTGGACGCGCTTCTTGAGCGCATTTCCCGGGAGGCCGGCATCCGCTGCGTGAAAGGCACGGCACATCTGCCCCAGGGCTATGTCCCGGAGACGTTTGGTTAGGAGTGGACGGTGAAGGATGACGCGTCCGGAGATTTGGAAGCGGACGTGAGGAAGGAGGCGCTATGCGCAACGAATATGGAGCGGGCGGCGGAGGCGGAGGCGGCATGGCCCGGGGCGGTGGTCGCGGCATGGCCCGGGGCGGTGGTCGCGGCATGGCCCGGGGCGGTGGTCGCGGCATGGGCGGCGGAGGCGGATGCGGCATGGGTCGGGGGGGCGGCATGGGCGGTGGCCGCGGCACGGGTATCGGGTCCGGCGCCGGACGCGTCCCGGTTCCGGATGCCCGGCGCGAGGCGACCCTGCCGCCGCTTCACACAAAAGGGCCGCGTCCGGCGGACGTCCCCTCGCGGACCTTGCGCCGTGGGGTCAGGAAAAAGGCCGTGTTGGACGCCGCGCTGTGCAAGGGGCGCGGCCTGTGCGTCGATGCCTGCCCCGTGGGCGCGATCAGCCTGGAAAAGGCCGTGGCCGTCGTGGATGCCGCGTCGTGCGTGGGGTGCGGGGTCTGCGCCACGACCTGCCCCGAGGGGGCTATCCGCCTTCAGGGATGAGCCGTGGTGGTTGGGGATATGTGGAGAGTCGCATGAGCGGTCAAAAGCCGAAGCATGTCTATGGTCCGGTCCCTTCGCGCCGCCTGGGACGTTCCCTGGGCGTCGATCTGATCCCGTACAAGACCTGCACCTATGACTGCATCTATTGCCAGCTTGGCCGGACGACACGCAAGACCGTCACCAGGGAGCCGTTCGTTCCCATAGAGGCGATCCTTGCCGAGGTGCGCCGCAGGCTGGATAGCGGGGGTCGGCCGGATTACATGAGTCTTGCCGGCTCTGGCGAGCCCACCCTGCATTCCGGCATCGGGGACCTGATCCAGGGACTCAAGGCCATGACCGACGTTCCCGTGGCCGTCCTGACCAACGGTTCGCTGTTGTGGATGGCCGAGGTGCGTCAGGCCCTGATGCGGGCCGATCTGGTCCTGCCGTCCCTGGACGTGGGGGACGACCGCCTGTTTCAGGACGTCAACCGCCCCCATCCGTCGCTGTCCTTCGAGCGCATGGTCGCGGGCATCGCCGCGTTCACGCGGGAGTTCCCGGGCCAGGTCTGGCTGGAGGTCCTTCTTCTCGGCGGCATCACCGGCCTGGAGAGCGAGGTGAAAAAGATCGCGGAACATGTCCGGACAATCGCCCCGGCGCGCGTGCAGCTCAATTCCGTAAACCGGCCCCCGGCCGAGGAATACGCCGCGTGCCTGTCGCGTGAACGACTTGCCGCCCTGGGCCGGTTCTTTCCCGGCCCGGTGGACGTCATCAGCGACGGACCGGCGGACGGCGGCCCGCTTGAGGCCGGGGCCTCGTGCGACGATGCGGAGATTCTGGCCCTGCTCGGCCGGCGTCCGTGCACCCCGGACGACGTGGCCCGGGGGTTGGGGCTTCATGCGCCGGATGTGGTCAAGAAGCTCAACAGCCTGTTGCTTGCGGGCAAGGCGCGCACGATGCAGGCCGATGGCCGGCTCTACTACGTCGCGTCGCCGTAGCCCCTCATCCCTGTTTGCACCAGGTCAGGCGCGCAACGCCCTTTATCTGCCGGAAATTCGCGCCCTGGCTGACGCACCGAAGCGCCAGTTCCTCGTCCACCACCCGGGAGCCGCACAGGGCGTCCACGCCGTAGTCGAAAAGAATCGGCGAAAACGGCACCGAATCCCCGAGCATGATCACGTAGGCCCCGGGCGCGCACAGGGCCAAAAGCCCCTCGAAGGAATGGTTGGTGATCGAGGTTCCGGTGACGGCCACCACGTCGGCCCGGGGCAGAAACTCCCCGGCGCGCTCGGGACCGAAGTCCCCCTGGTGGGGATTGTTCTCCAGCACCCACAGGTTGGCCGCCTTCTCCCGGACCTTGGGCAAAAACGGGAAATGCCCGACCACGACCACGTTTTCCCCCGCGCCCTTTTCCATGATCAGTTCGGCGGCGTTGCGCTCGACCATGGCCGTCTCGTCCGGGTCGAGCAGGGAATTGATGGCCGCCATGCCCATGGCCGCCTCCAGGATGCTGTCCGACAGGGCCATGGCCGCCAGTTCCCGGGCTGATTTTTCGTGCAGGGAACCCGGCCGGGCCACCTGGGGATGGGGCTGGCGCAGGGCGTCCTTGGGCAGGGTCGCGGCCAATCCGCAGCCCCGGGTGGCCACGGCGGTGTGGAAGACGCCCTGGCGGATGTCGCGGACCGGGCAGTCGGCGTCGAGGGATCGGATCAGATCGTCAAGAAGCGGCATGGTGACTCCTCGGGTGATGCGGCGGAGAATGTCCGGGGCCTATTTGGCCTTGGCGCAGAACCGTTCAAGGCCCAAAAGCGCGGCCGTTCCGGCCACGGTCGTGCCGTAGAAGACGACCGGCTTTTCGGTCACAAAATCGCCGAGGGTGTCGTTGGTCACGGTGGAGCCGGTGACCACCAGAAGATCGGCCCAGGCCAGGGCCTCCTCCTGCTTGTCCGGCCCCTCGACGGGCGCGCCGTGGCGGACCGTGCCGATGTTGTCGGGGTCGAGGTCCAGCACCCGCATGGTGAAGTGTTTGCTCAAGGCCTCGATGATTTTCGGCTGGTAGCCGACCTGGGTGATGCGCACGTCGCCGTAGCGGTCGCGGAGGTGGGCGCGAAAAATCGCCGCGCATTCGCCGGGTTCCTTGTCCCGACAGTGGATGGTCCGGTCGCACAGACCCAGGCGGCGCGTGGTGGCGTTGACCGCGGCGATGAACACCGCCCGGCGGAAGTTGTTTATGAGGGACATCTCGGCCACGTCGGCCAGGGTTCCGGAAAAATCCCCGAACCGGTCGGTGAAGGCCTGGCCCCGGCAGCCCTGGAACTCGGCCTCCATGAGTCGTTCCTTGCCCTTTTGCAGGGGGAAATCGTCGCCCTCGGGATCGCCGATGGCCTCCTCGACGGTCAGGGTCCTGGCCCGGACCGTGAGCGGCTCGGCCAGGAGCCTTTTCTCCTTCCACAACGCGACGGCCTTGCCGCGCAGGGTTTCCAGTACGGAAGAATACGTCATGACGGTATGTCGCCTCGTGGTTTCCGGGGACGCGGCAAGGCGCGTCCGGATGTCGCGGTGGTGACGCGGCCGGGTCCGCCGCCGCTTTCGGCGGGGCGGCGTCTCGCGGGATAGGAAAAATACAGGATACGCCATATCGGACGAGGATGCCAGTCCGGCGGGGCGGATTTTCCCGGTCCGGCGCGGAACGGCGCGCCGTTCCGGTGGCCCGCCGGGCCGCTATCCCACCTGGTACTTGAAGTACGCCGCGCAGGAGCCCTCGGTGGAGACCATGCACGGTCCCACGGGCTTGGCCGGGGTGCAGGCCTTTTTGAACAGGGGGCACTGGTCGGGCCGGATGCGGCCTTTAAGCACCTCCCCGCACCTGCACCCAGGCAGGGGCGGGCATTCCTCGATGCTCAGCCCGAAAAGCCGCCCGGCGTCGAAGTCGGCGTACTCCTCGCGAAACATAAGCCCCGAGTCCGGGATGCGGCCAAGGCCTCGCCACAAGGCGTCGGCCGGCCGGAAGACCCGGTCCATGATCTCCCGGGCCCTGGCGTTGCCGTCGTCGGCCACCACCCGGCGGTACAGGTTTCTGACCTCGGCCCGGCCCTCCCGTTGGCATGTGGCCAGAAACAGCAGGGATTCCAGGATGTCCACGGGTTCGAACCCGGTGACCGTGGCCGAGGTGGCGAAGCGGGAGGCGATGAAGCCGTAAGGCTCGGTCCCGATGATGGCCGAGACGTGTCCGGGCAGGATGAAGGCGTCGATACGCGCGGTCTCGTCGGACAAAAGCGCGGCCAGGGCCGGCGGCACAAGCTTGTGGAAGGCCAGGACCTTGAAGTTGGCGATCCCCTGCTCCCGGGCCATGAGCACCGTTCCGGCCACGGTGGGCGCGGTGGTCTCGAAGCCCACGCCCAGAAAGACCACCGTGTCCCCGGGATTGTTCCGGGCCAACTCCAGGGCGTCGGGCGGGGAATAGACCACCTCCACCCGGGCTCCGGCGGCCTTGGCGGCCTTGAGGTTCGCACCCTTGCGGCCGGGCACGCGCATGAGGTCCCCGAAGGTGGCCACGATCACCCCGTCCCGGCCGGCCAGGTCCAGGAAGGCGTTGACCTCGGACTCGTGGGTCACGCACACCGGGCAGCCCGGCCCCGAAAGATGCACGATCTCGGGCGGCAGAAGCGAGCGCAGCCCGCTTTGGAAGATGGCCACGGTGTGCGTGCCGCAGACCTCCATGAAGCGCAGCTCGCCAGCAAGCTCGGCCCGAAGGCGGTCGAGCAGGTCGCGGCACAGCCCGGGATCGCGGAACTGCCGCCACAGGTTCTGGTGCATGGGGCTACCCCTTCCGGGGGGCGGCGACGGGCGCGCCGGCCGGGGCCGCGCAGGCCTCGTCTCCCTCGATGGGACACTCGCCGCCGCGCAGAAGCCGCAGGGTTTCCCCGGCCTCGGCGGGGTCCATGATCCGCAGGGCGAACCCGGCGTGGACCATGAGGTAGTCGCCCGGAGCCGGGGGTTCGGGCAGAAGCATGAGCGAGGCCCGGATGAGCGACTGGCCCTCGCCCAGGCGGCAGGTGGCGACATTGTCGGCAATGCGGACGACTTCGGCGGGAACCGCGAGACACATGGCATCCTCCTAGGCGGGCGGCGCGGAAAGCCCGACGCCGCCTTGTCGTGAGATGCGTTGCCGCCCCGACCCCGTCAGGGTCGCGGCGATCCGGAGAACTGTCCGGCCAGATATTCGTAGCCCTTGTCCACGGCGTATTCGTAGGGCATGTCCCAGTTGAGCCGGGCGCTCATGGCGATGTGCGGCAGGGGGATGAACCGGGTTTTCCCGGTCAGAAGGGCCGCGTAGCACGGGTCGGCGATGACGCAGTCCACGGCCGGATCGTTCATCATGGCCGCGATGTCCCGTTCGCTGTCCGTGCATACGTCGCGGGGCCCGCGTTCCACCAGGGTCCCGAGGCATCCCGGGCCGGTTCGGAACAGGGCCTCGCTCGGGGTCACCGCCACCACGTCCACCTCGGGCACGCCGAAGTCCAGGCGCAGGCAGCGTTTGAGGCCGTAGCCGAGGACCGGCTCGCCGATGACCAGGGCGCGGTTGCAGGGTGGGGGGCCTGTCGGGGCCTGGGCCGGCGCGGGCGGCTGACCCCGCAAAAGGCGCGGGATGTCCCCGCGGCCGGACCGGCCCACGGGCATGCCCACCACGTAGGGGATGCCGTGGGCGGCGTGCATTTGCTCGGCCAGGGCCAGGCCGCTGGTGCAGACCACGAGGTTCATCTCGGCCTCGGGGGCCTCGCGGATGGCCTGGAGCGGGTCGGCCTGCCCGGGCCTGGGCACGGAAAAGACGCTGACCACCGGGAACCCGGCCTCCTCGAGGCTCGCCAGCAGGGGCTCGACATGCTCCTCCTTTCCCGTGGACAGGTGGATGGCCCCGAGCACGTTGACCCCGTTTTTGCGCTTTTTCGCCGGGGGAAGCATGAACTTCCGGGCCAGGGCCAGAAAGGCCTTGGAGGCTCCCTCGGGATAGGGTTCGGACCCGGCCGTGGGGACCATGAACACCGGCCGGGAGGTCTTGGATTCCAGGGTCCGGCAGAACCCCTTTAAGTCCGTGCCGATGATTTCGGAGATGGGGGTCCCGGCCAGGGCCACGAAGCGGCGCTCCAGGGTGGTGGCCACCCGGGCGATGTTGTCGATGAATTTCGCGTCGTTGCCCAGGATCACGTCCATCTCCAAAAGCCCGGCCCCGACCACCGTGGCCGGTCCCCGGTACCACCGGGGCTCGTCCTCGATGTTGATGTGCCAGGCCCCGCCGGCCGGACCGTAGACCACCACCAGGCCGTCGAAGGCGTACAGGGCCGAGCTGACCCCGAAGTAGCCCGTGGCCAGGGGCAGGAGCTTGTGATACCTTTTTACGCCCTGCATTCCGGGCATTGCGGTCGGATCTTCCGCAATGCGGGCCGTGAGTGGTGCGTGGGTTTCCTGCAGCATGTTTCGTCGCTTCCTCTTTTAGTGTCGTCAGATAAGGAACTGGTGCTTGTAGATCCAGTCGTGGTTGCTGACGGGGTTTCGCAGGGCCTCGTGGGTCTGCTCAAGCATCCACAGGGCGTTCTCGTAGCCGTATTTCTGCTCCTGGTAGCGCGACAGGGGCACGTTGGCGGCATTGGCGCAGAACATGCCCGCATCCACGCCGTAGGCCACGTCGATGTGGTCGAAAGGCGCGGTCTGGCCGCACAGGGCGGGGTGGGAGACGTTGTAGACCCGGATGTGCGGGGCCGTTTCCCGCAGTTTCTCGATCAGCTTCCATTCGTAGGCCGCGAACGCGCCGCGACCGAATATGGCCTCCACGCGAAGGCCCATATCCGTCAGTCCGGCGGCCAGTTCGTAAGGGCTGCCGTTTATGGCGCAGCCGACGGCTATGGTCTTGTCCCGCAGGGCGTCCAGCAGGGGGGCGGCGGCCTTTTTGGCCTCCCGCTCCAGGCCGGCGGTGTCCAGGGGCCGGCCCACGGTCTCCTCGATGGCCGCGTAGCGTTCCGCGATGGCGGCGAAGCCGTAGGCCGTGGGCACGAAGCGGGTCGGGATGCCCATGTCCTTGTCCATGCGCGCGGCCAGGCTGTTGGCCAGGGGATGCAGGACCAGGGAGCAGGCGGCGTCGGCCATGCGTGAGAACTCGTCCAGGTCGGCGCACAGGGGGATCTGGCGGAGGCGCTCCATGCCGGCCCGGCGCAGGACCGTGTAGAGTTCGCCGTCTGCCGCGAGGGGCATGAAGGTGCCCAGGATGTTCACGGCGTCGGGGTCGGGCGTGCGCTCCTCATGTTTCAGGAAGTCGAAAAACGTGGTGTAGGCCGCGGTGAAGGGCGAGTCCTTGAGCCCGATGGTGATGGGGGCCATGGCCCCGAGGATGATCCGTCTGCCGGTCGCGGCCTCCAGGCGGGCGATGACCCCGGTGAAATCCGTGCCCAGGATGTAGTCCGGGCAGCCCACGATGAGGAAGAGGACCTTTTCCGGACGCTCCCGGGCGATCTCCAGGATGCCCTGCTCGACCTTTTCCAGGTGCCGGCCCAGGGTCATGTCCAGCTCCGGCACGCACAGCATGTAGAAGCGGTCGGTGAAGCCCCGGGCGTGGGCCATGAAGGCGGAGTGGCGCAGACAGGCCGAGGGGCCGGCCATGACGCACAGGGACTCGGGCAGTATCAGGCAGGTTTCGATGACCCCCCACCCGGCCAGGTTGGGTCCCACACCCTCCAGGGGGGCGAAGGGGAAGTCTTCCCGGCGCGTCAGTTTTTCCAACGAGATGCCCGCTTGGTCCACACCCATGAATTCCCTCCTTCCCAGGTTTTCCATCCCGTCCGTTCCTCGCGACCCCTGTCCATCCGGCCCCGGCCGTGGTTCCCCCACCCTTTCCGGGATTCCAAAGGGGCGTGGCCCCTTTGGCCGCCGGAGGCATTCTTCACCTCCCGCTTCGCCGCCATCCCTCGTGACTCATAAAGAAATACTATATCTTTTTTGTAATAAATACGTTTTACGTATTTATTATGGCTATTAGGCCGCGTCGCGCTTTCGGGCGAAGGCGGCCAGGGTCCGGGCCAGATCGAAGAATCTGGCCGAGGTGGGCAGGGAGGGGTCGCCCTCCACGATGGTCTGCCCCTTCTCCTCGAAGGCATGGATGGTCCGGTCGCGGGGGATGACGCCCAGGATCACGGTGTCCATCTCTTGCGCGAAGTCCGTGACGCGCTCGATCTCGTCGGGCATATCCCGGCGGTTGAGGATCAGGCCGCCCAGTTCGGCGTAGTTGCGGTCGGCGAAGTTGCGCAGGGCCAGGATGATGTTTTTGGCCGCCAGGAGGGCCATTTTCTCGCCCGAGGTGACGATGGCCACCTTGTCCGCGAAGCCTTCGCGCATGGGCACGGCGATGCCGCCGCAGACGATGTCGGCCAGAATGTCGTAGAGGACCACGTCCGGGGCGTAGGCGGCGTAGGCGTTCATCTCGTCCAGAAGCTCGAAGGCCGTGAGCATGCCCCGGCCGAAGCAGCCGACTCCCGGGGTCGGGCCGCCGACCTCCAGGCAGGCGACGTTGCCGAACCCGGTGCGCACCAGGGCGTCGAGGGTGGCGGGGCGTCCCTGTTCCTGGAGGTATTGCAGGATGGGCGGCGGAGTGGCGCCTCCGAGCAGGTTGATGGTCGAATCGGTCTTGGGGTCGCAGCCGATCTGCATGACCCGGTGACCGTCCATGGCCAGGGCGGCCGCGACGCCCGAGGTCACCGTGGATTTGCCGATTCCGCCCTTGCCGTAGATGGCGATCTTAATCACAGCGTCCTCCTTGCATCTTGAGGGAGTCCCCGCGTCCCTGGGCCGGCTCGCGCCCGGCCCGGCGCAGGACCTCCCTGGCCTCGTCGACGGAGACGTAGCGTTTTTTGGTGGTGATCTGGAATTCGTATTCGATCTTGTCGGTCTTGCTTTTGAGAAAGGGATTGCAGTTGGGCATGATCACGTTGGCCCCGCCCTGGACGAAGGCCCGGTACTGGCCGTTTTCCGGGTCCAGGGTGGCCACGGTGTTGGCCGCGGCCAGATGGGTGTTTCCGGTCACGATCCGGGTCAGGGCGAAGACCCGCAGCATGCGGTCCATGTCTCCGCGGGGCTGGCCTCGAAGCGGGGTGTCGGCGTGGGGGATGAACGGCCCGATGTTGACCATGTCCGGCTGGAAGTCCTGGAAGAAGGCGATGTCCGCGGCCAGGTCGGCGTCGGTCTGGCCGGGAAATCCCACCACGTTGCCGACCCCGGTCTGGTAGCCGAGGGAGCGCAGGGTCTCGATGGTCCGGATGCGGTCGGACAGGCGCAGGCCCGGGCGCATCCGGGCGTAGAGGTCCGGGTTCATGGTCTCGTGCTTCATCAGGTACCGGCTGGCCCCGGCGTCGCGGAAGGCCCGCAGGTCGTCGTCGGGCCGTTCCCCGAGGCTCAGGGTGACGGCCACGTCGGCCTTGGCCAGGATGCGCCGGATGATCGAGCACAGCATTTCGCGGGTGTAGTGGTAGTCCTCTCCGGACTGGAGCACCACGGTGCCGAGGCCGGCCTCGGCGATGGCCAGGGCCGTGTCCACGATCTGGTCCTCGGTCATGCGGAAGCGGGTGATGTCCCGGTTGCTTTTGCGCAGGCCGCAATAGAGGTCGTCGCGGCAGCAGTGGTTGGAGAAATGCACCACGCCGCGAAGCTGGGCCAGGTTGCCGCAGTGTTTCGCGCGCACCGCGTCGGCCTTTCGGAAAAGGGTCTCCTGTCCCGTTTCGTCGCCAAGCGCGGCGAGAATGTCCTGTGCGTCCATCGCGTCGTCCTTCTGAAACCGCCTATTTGGCGGTGACCGTGACCATCCGGCCGGCGCCGTCCTCCACCAGCAGCAGACAGGCGTTGCAGGGGTCGAAGGCGTGCACCGTGCGCAAGATTTCCAGTGGCCGGCCGGGATCGGCCACGGGCGTGCCGAGCAGGGCCTGTTCCAAGGGGCCGCGCGCGCCCGAGGCGTCTCGCGGGGAGAAGTTCCACAGGGAGGGGACCAGGGAATCGTGGCTGACGATGCGTCTTTTTTCCATGCGGATGCGGTGGACCAGCGCGCCCCGGGCGATCTCGGCCAGCCCCAGGCCTTGGCCCGAGGCGGGCATGTCCCGGATGTCGGCCCGAAGCGCGGCCGCGCCGCCGGCCACAAGGCCGTCCAAGTCGTCCAGCCAGGAGAGGGCGGCCTGGATCAGCACGGCGGATTCGAGGGCCCGGGCCAGCATCCGGCCCAGAGTGGAGTCCAGGCCCGCCAGGGGAAGACCCAGCCGGTCCAGGGCCGCATCCGCAAGGCCCCTCACCGTCGGGTCGCCGTGGGCGTAGGCCCCGAGGACCCGGGCCAGGGGGCCGACCTCGCAGGGCAGCCCGGCGTGCCGGGGCGCGCCGAACCAGACGAAGTCGTCGCTTTTCCATCCGTAGGCGGGGCGTTGTTGTCCGAAGCGCAGCCGGTAGCGGTCGGCGTGGCCGTCGTCCCAGGCCGGTTCGTGGTCCTCGGACACCAGGTTCGGGGAGACCGGATGGGCGCGGATGGGGCCTGCGGGGGTGAACACGCCGCCCGGGAAAAGGGGCGGGCCGCCG
>Ga0067045_1031349_pt1 | contig 12525 bp, 12 predicted proteins | sample TerdegcTABiofilm_FD_59184 | JGI IMG/M metagenome (GOLD analysis project Ga0067045, IMG submission 59184) | Combined Assembly of (Gp0054472, Gp0054536) Wastewater bioreactor microbial communities from Singapore -Terephthalate degrading...
GGGCGCGCCCCCTTGGGCATCCCCGGATGGGAAGGATTGCGCCCGTTCATTCTCGTGAAACCGGAAGGATCGTAGCCCAGACGGCCGTAGGGAAAGCCCCTTCGCTCCTGGCCGTACGGGTCCGCATCTTCGGGCCGGGCGACGGGTCGCCGCAAACGGACGGTGGCGGCGCGAAGCATTGCCGCCGCCGGACGTTTGTCGCCGACCCCGAGCCCGGCCCCCGTCTTACCGCTTCCGCTTGCCGCCGCCGCGCCGGGAGCCCCCGGCACGCTTCGCCCCGCCCTCGGTCTTGGCGGTTGCGGGTTTTTCAGCCTTTCCAGCCGGCTTTGCCGACCTCCCCGACTTCGCGGGCCGGGCCGGACGCGGGGCTTTCGATCTCCTGCCCCGCTTCGCCGGGACCTCGCCCATCTCCCCGCCGTCCACCAGCCGCAGATTGACCTCCAGCCGGTCCAGGTTGGCCTCCACAAGCTCCACCTTCACCGTCTGCCCCAGGCGGAACACCCGGCCCGTGCGCTCGCCCAGAAGCTCCTGGCGCTCGGGGAAAAAGGCGTAATAATCGTCGGTGATGGTCGACAGCCGGACCATGCCCTCGGCCATGACCTCCTTGAGCTCCACCCAGAAGCCGAAATCCGCCAGGGATCCGATGACCCCGGTGAATACCTGCCCCGCCTTGTCTTCCAGAAACAGCACGGTGATGCGCTTCAATATCTCGCGTTCGGCCTCCATGGCCACCCGCTCCCGGCGGCTCAGGTGGTCGGCCGTCTTCTGAAGCCGGGCCGGACCGGTCCAGGCGGCCCCCTCGCCGGCCAAGGCCTTTTTGAGCGCCCGGTGCACGACCAGGTCGGCATAGCGCCGGATCGGCGAGGTGAAGTGGCAGTAGCAGGTCGAGGCCAGACCGAAATGCCCCTCGTGACGCGGGGAGTACGAGGCCTGCATCATGGTCCGCAGGGCCAGCCGGCTGACCAGGAAGTCCAGGTCCGTGTCCGAGGCCGCGCGCAGCACCCCGGGCAGGTCCCCGGGCCCGGGCTTGGGCGGCAGGGCCGGTCCCAGGCTGGTGGTTCCGAGCAGGGTGAACAGGGCCTCCAGCTTGGCCGGGTCCGGGTCGGGGTGGATGCGGTACAGAAGGGGCGCGCCCTGCTCCGTGAGGTGCCGGGCCACGGCCTCGTTGGCCGCGATCATGAACTCCTCGATGATCTGATGTCCGAAATGACGCACCCGGGGACGGATGTCCACGGCCTCGCCGTTGAGGTTGAAATGGATTTCCGGCTCGGGCAGGTCGAAATCCAGGGTGCCCCGCTCCAGGCGCAGAGTGTTGAGCAGCCGGGCCAGCTTCTCGGCCGTGACCAACATGGGCAGGACGTGGGCCACAGCCTGGCGCTCGGCCGCGTCGTTCAGGAAAAGGGCCCGGTTCACCTGGGCGTACGTCAGCCGGGCCGCGCTCTGAATGACCGCCGGATAGAACGTGGCGTCCCGGATGATCCCCTTGGCCGAAAAGGTCATGTCCGCGACCATGGCCAGCCTGGGCACGTGGGGGTTCAAGCTGCACAGGCCGTTTGAGAGCCTTTCCGGAAACATGGGCTCCACGGACTGGGGGAAATAATAGGAATTGCCGCGCTCCAGGGCCTCGCGGTCCAGGGCCGAACCTTCGGCGACGTAGTGGGACACGTCGGCGATGGCCACCCGCAGGCGGAATCCCCTGGGCAGCTTCTCCACATGCACGGCGTCGTCGAAGTCCCGGGCCTTGGCCCCGTCGATGGTCACGAAAGGCACCTCGCGCAGGTCCGTGCGGCCCTTGAGGTCGGTTTCGCCCGGGGCCTCGGGGAGCTTCTCGGCCTCGGCCAGGGTGCGGCGGGGAAAAACGGTGGGCACCTCGTGGTTGAGCTTGACCAGCTTCTCCTGCACCGCGGCGTCGCGCTGGGGCCCGAGAAGCTCCCCGGCCGTTCCGGAATACAGGCGATAGTCCAGCTTCTCGCCGGCTGTCACGGTGACGACGTCCTCGACCGAGGGCTCCCGGCCCTCGGCGGTCCGGGGCTGGAAATCGGCCATGAAGCTCATGGGCTGGCGCGGGTCCGTGGGCCGGCACAAGAAAAGGTCCTGGCCCATGCGCTTGACCACCCGGCAGGGAAATTCGGTCTGGCCGCGCTCCAGGATGCGGGCCACCCGGCCCTCGTGTTTTTTGCCCTCACGTTCCCGGGTCACGGCCGCGGCCACCCGGTCGCCGTGCCATGCGTCGCCCAGGTCCTTGTGCGCGATGAACAGGTCCTTGCGGCGCTTGTCGTCGGGGATGACGTAGCCCACGCCCGAGCGCTGGATCTCAAGCCTCCCCACGAAGAGCTTCATGCTCTCGGTCAACCCGTAGGCCCGGTCGATGCGTATGAGCCGCCCCTCCTCCACCAGGTCGTCCAGGATGTCGCGCACCTGCTGGCGGTGGACCTTGCCCGCGCCCAGACCGGAGAGCACCTCCCGATCCGAAAGGGGCTTTTGCCGTTCCCGAAAGACCCGCAGCACCGCCGAGGGGCTCACGCCCGTCTTCGCGCTGCGTTCGGCCGTCGCTGCCCCGCTGCCCCCGGGAGCCATCTTCCTGCGTTTTTTCCTTGCGGCCATGCGGCCTCCTTCCCGGGCTCACCCGGCGATTCATCCGGCAAAAGGGGAATCCCAGGTCCGGCGTTTACGGGGAACGCGCCCCATGTTAAGGGAATCTCCCGGAGAATCCCATGCACGACACCGGTTGCTTTCTTGTCGGAGAATTCCAGTTCGGGCCGGAAATCAGCTTCGAGCGGTTCACGGAACTGGAAGAGTCCCTCAAAAACGCGGTCATGGACCTGCTCGGCGGATTCGGCGCCGATCACATGGAATTCACGTCGTCCGGCGACTACCTAGGCTACCAGAGCCAGGCCCCGGACCTCGACCGGCAGACCCTGACCCAGGCCTGCCTTCTTCTCATTCCGCTTCTGGACGATGGCGTCAAGGGGCGGCTGGTGTGCGTCCGGTCCGGCTTCGGGGATGTGGACACGGTCTTTTTCTCACGCCAGGGCGTCGATCTGGTCACGACGCCCGCGCCGTGACCGGCCCGGCGAACCACAACGGCACATACGGCCCGGCCCGCGACAGGGCCGCATCCAGGGCCGGGGAATCGGGCTCGACGCGGCCAAGCGCATCCCAGAACCGTTTCGAGTGGTTTGGGTGCAGGGTGTGGCACAACTCGTGGAGAAAGACGTAGCGCGCCAGTTCCCAGGGCAGAAAGGCCAGGGCGACGTTGAGGCTGATCCGTCCGGAAGGCGTGCAACTGCCCCAGCGGGTGCGCTGCCGGCGCACCCGGGCCGAGGCGAAGGGCACCCCGACCTCCCGGCTGACCTCGCGCAGGGCCGCCACCAGAAGCGGGCCGGCCCTGTCCCGGACAAAGGCGCACAACCCCTGCCGCGCGGCCTCGAATCCCTCCAGCGATCCGCCCGGCTCCACCGCCACGGCCAGACGCCCCCCGCCCATCTCCCTGATCCGGCATGCGGCGTTGGCCGGGCCGGGGCGCTCCAGATAGTCCACGCGGTATTCCAGGCCGAACGCGGTCAACACGATGCGCCGGGGAAGAAGGACCGGAACCATGCCCGGAAGCTCTCCCAATGCGGCGAGCCTGGCGGCCGCGTCCTCGATCCAGGCCCGCCGGGACTCCACGGCCAGGGGCAAAAGCTCCGGATCGAAGCCTTCGGGCGCCACCACCTCCAGGCCCCGGACCGGAAGCATGCGCAGGACCACGCCCCTGGCCCGGCGGCTGACCCGCACCGAGACCGGGACCGGAAGCTCCATGGCCGCGGCCAGAAGCCGCGCGGTCGCGCGAAGCGTCTCAGGCGGACACCCCGACCGCAATCCGATCCGCCCGGTGGCGGCCTTTTTTCCAACGCCGGACAAGACCATGCGCCGTCTCCCCGATTCTTCCCGCACCGGATAGACATCCGGGCCGCTTTGCGTCAAGAAAAAGCCCTTGCCCATCCCGCCGCACGCCATCCGCGAAAAGGAGCCTCCGCCGCATGAACCGCAGATTCCACGGTTTCGCCCTTGTCCTGGCCCTGCTGCTGCTTGCCTCCGGATGCGCCCAAAAGACCGCGCCGGTGGCCCAGCCCCCCCGGGCAAAGGCCCAGGGCGAGATCGAGGACCTGCGCGTCATTCCGCAGCGGACCATGTATTTCGCGGAAAGAAATTCCCCGGACAGGCCCCTTTTGTCCACGGAGCAGGCCGCGTATCGCCTGGACGAGTTCCTTCTGGCCTTTTTTAAACCCTGGACCATGGAAAAACCCGAGTACGGCCTGAAATCCGTCATGGGGCCCTTCGCCAAGTACGCCAAGTCTCCGGGCTACGACGAACACAACCGGCCCCGGGACCCGGCCTGGGCCGTGACCCTGGAACGCCAGGCCGATCTGCGCTCCTTCCCCGGGCTGTCCCGCCGGGCCATCACGGTGGTCAACACCAACCTGCGCAGCATGCCCACCCCGGGAGCCCGCTACAGCGATCCGACCCTGCCCGGAGAAGGCTATCCCTTCGACTACCTGCAACATTCGAGCGTGCCTCTGGGCACGCCTCTCTATGTGACCCACGCCACCCACGACGGGACCTGGCTCCTGGTGGAGTCCCCCTTCACCTTCGGCTGGATCCCGGCCTCGGACGCGGCCTTCGCGGACGAGGCCTTCATCCGGGACTACCAGTGCGGTCGCTATGCGGCCGTCATCCGGGACAACGTGCCTTTCGCCCGGGGGCAGGCCCTGGATATCGGCTGCGTCCTGCCCCTGTCCGGGAGGTCGGGAGGTGGGCTGGCCGTGCTCTATCCCGAACCCGGTCCCGGAGGGCTGGCCGTCGTGCGTTCGGTGGCCCTGGGGACGGATTCGGTCGCGCCCATGCCGCTTCCGGCCACGCCCCGGCAGATCGCCGCGGTGGCCGACCGGATGATGGGCCAGACCTACGGATGGGGAGGGATCGACGACAAGCGGGACTGCTCGTCCATGGTCCGGGACCTGTTCGCCCCCTTCGGCATCTACCTGCCCCGCAACTCCAGCTCCCAGGCCAAGTCCGGACCGAGCATGTCGCTTGAGGGCCTGACCCCCGCGCAAAAGGAGGAGGCCATCCTGTCCCGGGGCGTTCCCTTCGCCACCCTGGTCTGGATGCCCGGCCACATCATGCTCTATGTGGGCGAGTTTTCCGGCCGGCCGGTGGTCTACCACAACATCTGGGGGCTGCGGACCCTGGAGGACGACGGAGGCGAGGGGCGGCTGGTCCTGGGACGGGCGGTGATCACCTCGCTTCGGGCCGGCGAGGAGGTCCCCAGGGTCAAGCCCGAGCGGCTCCTGATCAACCGGGTCCAGGCCCTGACGTATCTGGCCCGGCCGTATTGAGACGAAGTCGGGAGGAAACCGGCGAAAGAGGTTGACGAACATCCGGGATTGAGGTAGATGACGCCTCTTCTTTTGCGGAGGGAAAATTCATGTACGCGATCATCGAGACCGGCGGAAAGCAATATCGGGTTCAGGAAGGGGCCAAAATCCAGGTGGAGAAACTTCCGGTGGAAGCCGGGGGCGAACTGACCCTGGACAAGGTGCTCATGGTGGGCGGCGAGTCCGGCGTCAAGATCGGCGCGCCCTACGTCGAGGGCGCGGCCGTGACCTGTCTGGTGCGCGGCCAGGTCCGCGGCCCCAAAATCGTGGTCTTCCACAAGTGGCGGCGCAACGATTCCCACAAGAAGACCGGACACCGCCAGGACTACACCACCCTGGAAGTGAAATCCATCCGGGCCTAGCGCCCGTTCCCAAGGAGGCCCTTCATGGCTCACAAGAAAGCGGGCGGAAGCTCCAGAAACGGTCGGGACAGCGCCGGGCAGCGGCGCGGGGTGAAACGCTACGGCGGCCAGCAGGTGCTGGCCGGCAACATCCTGGTGCGCCAGCTCGGCACCAAGTTCCACCCCGGCGAGAACGTGGGCATGGGTCGCGACTACACCCTGTTCGCGCTCATCGACGGCGTGGTCAAGTTCGAGAAATACACCCGCCACAACAAGGTCAAGACCAGGGTGGCCGTCCTTCCGCAGGCCTGATCATCTCCGGCAAGGGGCATTTTGGGGGAACGGACGTGCGTCCGTTCCCTTTTTTTTGCCTTGCGCCCGTGCCGCATCCTGGGTACAGTCCCATAACACGCTAATTTGGCACGGGTTTTGTATAAATACCCGGTCAAACGGCCCCCAGGGTCAAAAAACGGTGCACCATGGCGGAGCAAGGACACAAGGCCCCGATCATCGTCAAGAGGATCAAGAAGGGCGAGGGCGGCGCGCACGGCGGCCAGTGGAAGGTGGCCTACGCCGACTTCGTCACGGCCATGATGGCCTTTTTCCTGCTCATGTGGCTTCTCAACATGGCGCCCAAGGAGAAGCAGGAACAGGTGGCCGCCTATTTTCGGGAGTTCAGCCTGTTCGAGCACCCCGGCCCGGGGGCGATTCCCCTGGAGACCGGGGGCATCGGTCCGCCCGCCGTGGTCAGCAGTTCCTCGGAACGTCCCGACGGACCGGCCGCCGAGGTCGGCGGCGGCACCGGCGTGGGGGCCGAGGCCGGAGGCCCTACGGCGGAACAGAAACGCGTCGAGCAGATGGTCGAAAGGCAGATCCGCGAGGTGCTGCCCGAACTGGCCGACCAGGTGAAGGTCACGGCCGAGGAGGGCAAGGTGCGCATCGAGATCATGGACAAGCTCGACAACCCCATCTTCGAGAAGGGCAAGGCCGTCCTGGCCCCGGACGCCAAACGCATCCTGGCCACCCTGACCGAGGTCCTCAAGAAGGACGACCTCAAGGTGGTGGTGGAAGGCCACACCGACGCCCTGCCCTACGGCACCGAGACCTACACCAACTGGGAACTGTCCTCGGACCGGGCCCAGGCCGCCAGACGGGCCATGCTCAAGGACGGGTTTCCGCCCGACAATATCGTCATGGTGGCCGGGTACGCCTCCACTAGGCCGTATGTCCCGGCCGACCCCTACGATCCGAAAAACCGGCGCATCAGCCTGTTGCTTTTCCAGGAACCTCCGGCCGGGGAGGCCGGGGAGGGTGCGCGGGAGCAGGCCGGGAAAACGCCGCCGGCCGAGGAGCAGGTCGCCGAGCCGCAGGAAACCTCGCCCACGATGAACGAATACCTCGAGCAGGAAATCGACAAGATCTATGACAAGGCAACGGAAAAGCAGTTCTGACGCGGCGGCCGGGACGATGCTGCACCATCCCGCCCACCATCACCTCGACCATCCGGCGGAACCATGTTCGTCATCATCGGCATCGTAATCGTGCTCGGCGCTGTGGGTCTGGGGTTTTTCTTCGAAAAGGGCAACTTCTCCCTGCTCTTTTCCGCCGCCCCGGCCGAAATGCTGATCATCTTCGGCGGGGCCTTCGGCTCCCTGATCATCAGCTCTCCCAAGGATATCCTGGGCCATATCTTCAAGAGCTTTTTCGCCATCTTCGGGTCCATGAAGACCAGCAAGGCCTATTACCTTTCCATGCTCACCGTCCTTTCCCAGCTGTTCATGAAAATACGCCGCGAAGGCTTGGTGGCCATCGAAAAAGACATCGAGCACCCCACCGAAAGCCCCATCTTCAGTTCCTTCGCCAAGGACAAGGGCAACCAGCCCGTGGTGCGCTTCGTCTGCGACACCATGCGCATCTTTTCCACAGTGAACATCGAGCAGCACGAGTTCGACAACATCATGGACGCCGACATCGAAGCCGCGGCCCACGAGGCCCTGGTCGCCGCCCACACCATGAACAAGACCGCCGACGCCCTGCCCGGTCTGGGCATCGTGGCCGCCGTGCTGGGCGTGGTCATCACCATGGGCAAGCTCAACGAGCCGCCCGAGGTCCTGGGTCACTCCATCGGCGCGGCCCTGGTGGGCACCATGCTCGGCGTGCTCGGCTGTTACGGCTTCCTTGGCCCCATGGCCGCCAACATGGAACACCGGGCCAAAGAGTTGGAGGCCTCGCTTCTGGTGGTCAAGGCGGCGCTGGGGGCGTTCGTTGGCGGCAACCCCCCGCCCGTGGCCCTGGAGGCCGGACGCCGGGCCATCCCCACCGGCCACCGACCCACCTTCGAGGAACTGGAAGAGGCCATCAAGATTTCCAAGGGCAAATAGCCCCGGGCTGCGGGTCCCTCCCGGCCGGCCTTGGGGTCATGGCCCTGGCGGGGTCGTTCCGGACGTCGGGAGAAACTCACTCCCTGGGGACGTCCCGGAACGACGCCAAGATGCGGTCGATGCGCCGGCCGTCCATGTCCACGATCTCCAGGCGCCATCCGGCGTGTGAGACGGCGTCGCCCAGGGCCGGAATGGCGTGCAGCCGGGACTGGACGAATCCGGCCAGGGTCCGGTGGGCCTCTTCCGGGTCAGGGGCCGGAAGCCCTAGCAGGTCATGGGCCTCATCCAGGGGCAAAAGCCCGTCCAGCAGCCAGGAACCGTCCTCCCGGCGCACGGCTGCGGGCTCCTCGGCCTCGCCGGCGCTCGGAATGTCCCCCACGATGGCCTCCAGGATGTCGTTTAAGGTCGCCACGCCCTGGACATCGCCGTATTCGTCCACAACCACCGCGAAACGCATCCCCGGCCGGGTCCGGAACCGCTCAAGGAGGGTCAGCACCCGGGTACTCTCCAGGACGTACACCGGATCATGGGCCAGTTTGACCAGGTCCGGCCTGCGGCCGGCAGCCAGCTCGGCCAGATATTCCTTGATCCGGACGACCCCGATGATCTCGCCCAGGTCTCCCCTGGCCACGGGATAGCGGGTGAAGGGGCTGTCCGCGACGGCCTCCAGGACCTCCTCGGGAGAGGCCGCCGCGTCGAGCCAGCGCACCTTCATCCGATGGGTCATGCACAACCCCACCCGGCGGTCCCCCAGGCGCATGATGCGCTCCACCATCCGGCGTTCCCCCGGCTCCAGGACACCCGTCCTGGCCGCCTCGGACAAAAGCCCGCGCAGGTCCTCCTCGGTAATCTCCCGTTGCGCTGCCTCACCGACTCCCGCGAACCGCAGCAGCAGCTCCGTGGCCCCGCCCAGAAGACGGGCCACGGGCGCGACCGCGACCATGAACCAGGACATGACCGGGGCGCACAGTTCGGCCACGCGCTCGGGGCTGGCAAAGGCCAGCCGCTTGGGGACAAGCTCGCCGACAACGATGGAAAGGAAGGTCAGGCCGGCCACCACAAGACCCAGGGACAGGGCCGCGGCGTATCGGACCAGGGCCGGGTGTCCTCCCAGATAGTCCGCCAGGGGCTCGGCCAGGGTGGCCCCGCCGAAGGCCCCGGTGAACACCCCGACCAAGGTGATCCCCACCTGCACGCTGGGGAAGAAACTTTCCGGCCTTCCCAGAAGGGCCAATGCCCGGGCCGCCCCCCGGCTCCCAGCCTCCTTGCGGGCCAGAAGCCGCAACCGGCTGGAGGACACCAGGGCCATCTCCGCAAGCGAGAAAAACCCGTTGAGCAGAATGCACAGCACCACCACGCCGGTTTCGATGACCAGAGTGCCCATGAACCACCTCGCGCGTCTTTCGTGATGCAGGAAACCGGGTGAAAAAACGGACAGAGGCGTCCCGACGACTCAGAGCGAGGCGGGAAGGTACAAAACCATGCAGCCCACGCAGGGCTTCCCGGCATAGATGCGGTCCACGGTCCCTGGCTCGGCCAGATACCTGGCCGAATACCCGGTGGTCGAATAGGCCTCGATGAAACCGTCCGCCAGGGATACGACGCCGCCCTCAAGCAGGTATCGCAAGGTGACGAACACCCTTGCGGCGGGCCTGACCTCGGGACCCACCGGCGGGCAATCGGCCACCCCCCGGGAAACATCGTATTCGGCCACGAACCTCACCACGGTCCGGCCATCGGCGTCCACGTAGGTTTCCCACACCGGATCCTTGAAAAGGTTGTAGGCGGAAAGGGCCGTCTCCACGGTCTTCCCCGTATCCGGAGCCAGACGCGCGGACCTGACCATACCGACGGGGTCGCTCTCTTCGGCGCAGGCCGCCAGAGCAAGGACCATCGACAGAAGCACGATCCGGGCCACCACCCCTCCGACAGGCTTCTTCCGCGCGGCCACATCCGGACCGCGCCTGTGGCTTGCCTCCGGGAGTATATGCGTCCTCACGGCGTCCCGCCCACTTCCACGCGGTTGCGGCCATTGGTCTTGGCCATATACAAGGCCTCGTCCGAGGCCGACAGGAGCTGCCGGGGGTCGATGTCCGCGCGGGGCACCAGGCTGGCGATACCGATGCTGACCGTGACCACGTCGGCGGCCGTGGAGGAGGCGTGCTCCATGTGCAGTCCCTTCACGTTCCCGCGTATTTCCCCGGCAATGGCCAAGGCCCCTTTGACATCCGTCGCCGGCAAAACGACCACGAACTCCTCCCCGCCATATCGCGCGACGAAATCCCCGGGCCGCTTGAGGGACTTCGAGATGGCCTGGGCCACGACCTTGAGACATGAGTCGCCCTTCAAGTGCCCGTACGTGTCGTTGTAGGCCTTGAAGCAATCGATATCGATCATGAGCAGGGACAGGGGCAGACCGTCACGCCTGGACCGCATCCACTCCTTCTCATAGACCTCGTCGAAACGGCGGCGGTTGCCCACCGATGTCAGGCCGTCCTGATTGGAAAGCTGTTCCAGCTTTTCGGTCAGGGCCTCAAGCTCACGTTCCCTGGCCTTGCGCCGGTCGGTCTCTTCCTTGAGGCGCAGCACGGAACGCACCCGGGCGCAGAGTTCCAGGCGGTTGACGGGCTTGCTGATGTAATCGATGGCCCCGGCCTCCAAGGCGCGTTCTAGGCTCGCGGCCTCGTCGCGCACGGTGACCATGATCACCGGGATGTCCCTGAAGCGTTCATCGGCCTTGAGCCGTTTGGTCGCCTGGATGCCGTCCATGCGGGGCATGACGATGTCCATGAGGATCAGGTCCACGCCCGCCTCGCCGTCCGGGCCGGCCCGTTCCTCCAGGAGCGCGAAGGCCTCGGCGGCGTCATGGGCCGTCATGATGTCCTCATGCCCGGCCGCGCGCAAGATTTCGGACAACAGCATCACCTGGGAACGAGAATCGTCCACCACAAGTATCTTCATATCGACATGGCCGCGGCCCGCCCGCCGCGTTCTCCTTGTTTCGGGACACCAGGCCGCTCCTGCGACGACCCAGCCTCCACCACGTCATATACCCCGGGTGTTGAAAAAAAGAAACTCGCAATCTGGATCACATCACGCGCCAACTGGAGGATTGTCGCCCAGAATTTCCCGCAGGGAGGAAAGGGTCCCTGTGTCCGTGAAGTCGAATCGCAGGGGGGTCAGGGTGACATGCCCGCGGGTCAGCAGGTCCCGGTCCGTACCCGGGACCACGCTCCTGCCCGGGATGACGCCGTCGAGCCAATAGTAGGGACGGCCCCGGGGGTCGGTGCGCTCGTCGAACCAATCCTTGTAGGTGGCCTGGGTCTGGGGGCAGATCTGGAGGGGCTTGGCCGCGTCCATGGGGCCGCGCGGGAAATTGAGGTTGAGGACGCTGCCGCGCGGCACCCGGTCCCATGGCATTTCGGCGATGATGCGGCCGACATAGGCGCCCTGGCCGGACAAGTCTCTCGGGGAAAAGTCGTCCACGGACACGGCCAGGGCCGGCAGTCCGGCCAGGGCGCCCTCGGTGGCCGCGGAGACCGTGCCTGAATACAGGATGTCCACACCCACGTTGGCCCCGTGGTTGACCCCGGAGACCACCAGTTCCGGGGGCTCGGGCAAAAGCGCGCACAACGCCAGCTTGACGCAGTCCGCAGGGGTGCCCGAGACACCCAGGCCGAAAAAGCCGTTCTCCCTGAACTCCTTGACCCGAAGCGGCGAGGCCAGGGTCACGGCATGCCCCACGGCCGACTGCTCGGTGATCGGGGCCACCACCCGCACATCGTGTCCAACCTCCCGCAAGGCCCGGTACAACGCCCGGATGCCCACGGCCTGGATGCCGTCGTCGTTGGTCAACAAAATCTTCATGGATTTCCCATAGCGTTTTTTGGTGACGTCTCCATGTCGGACGTCCCGGAAGCCGCCCTCCCGGGCGGGCGTCGGGCCGGATTGACAAGCGCCCGACATCAAGGCACGCTTTTGGGGTTCAATACGGCATAACGACTTCAGGACACATGGATCGACCCCACCGTGATCGGAAAAAACACCTTCGTCAAGGACCTCGTCCCGGGGCGTCCCGTCGATGACCTCTTCGTCATCGCCGAGGCCAAGACCGGCCAGGCAAAGAACGGCCCCTTCTGGACCCTCTCCCTTGAGGACGCCACCGGCGCGGTGGAGGCCCGCATCTGGAGCCCCGTGAGCCACCTCTATCCGGACCTGAAACCGGGCGTCCTGGTCCGGGTCGAGGGCATGGCCGGCAGCTACCGGGACAAGACCCAGATCTCCGTGGACCGGCTGGAGATACTGCCCACCGGGGATATGGCCCCGCTGATGCATCTTTTCACGGCCGCGAGCGCCGTCCCGCCGCAGGAGCTTCTGATACGGCTT
>Ga0067045_1031351_pt1 | contig 12522 bp, 14 predicted proteins | sample TerdegcTABiofilm_FD_59184 | JGI IMG/M metagenome (GOLD analysis project Ga0067045, IMG submission 59184) | Combined Assembly of (Gp0054472, Gp0054536) Wastewater bioreactor microbial communities from Singapore -Terephthalate degrading...
CTCTGTAGCTTTTCCTCATTCTTTCCACTTGATCTGCAATCAATTCAATGCCTTCCCAATACCTGTTGCTGCCATCCCTAGTTTTCTTAAGGCCAATTTGGGATAGCCTCCTGCCAAAGGCCTGCTGGGATATTGGCGTTGCTTTTATGAAGCTGCAGTACTCCTTGTAGGTCTCGTATAGGTCCCCTGCAAGTGTCTTTTCCAATACTCCCATCTTGCAAAGATCATCAAGAAAGTCCTTCAGAGGATCCATCTCGCCCTTATACTCTTCAGTTGCCTCAACAACTATTGATGGCGGAGTCAATCCTTCCCTTTGCCACTTCAGGCAGCCTTCAATGATCCAGTTCAGAATGCCGGCCTTCTCCTGCTTTAGCTTTGCTGCAAGCTCCCTGTCTTGTTTTTCTTCCGGTATTGTCACAGCAAATGGGATGAGCCTTATCCTTCGCCAGATGGCATTTTCCGCTCCTTTTATCTCAGGTTTATTGTTTGCAGCTATCCAGATCTTAAAATTGGGGACAAACTCAAATCCTTCGGAATAAAGAAATCTTGCATAGATCTTGTCCTGGCCTGTCAGCTGCTTGACTAAATTTTCTGCTAGCTGCTTTCCCTCCTCCACTTCAACTGAGCAGACAAGCCTTGCGCCTTTTAATCTTGCAATATCATTTCTAGGGCCAGTGTCATGCTTTTTGATGACAAAAGTCGAAAAGTCAGTCTGCCTGGCATAGTCGCCCATTAGATCCCTTATAACTTCTAAAAATGTTGTCTTGCCGTTGGCTCCTGTACCATGAAGGAAGAATAGAACCTGCTCCCTAGTGTCTCCTGTTAGGCTATAGCCCAGTGCCTTTTGCAAATAGTTTATCAATTCCTCGTTGCCATCGAATATCTCCCCTAAAAACTTAGTCCATTGAGGGCATTCAGACGAGGGCTCAAATGAGACATTTGCCATCTTTGTGATGAATTCTTCCTTCCTGTGATCTTGCAGGTAAAGCCCAGTCCTAAGATCTATTATGCCATTATCAACGTTTAGAAGCCATATGTTGTGGTCAAGCTCATCTGGAGAGACAGGTACAAAGGAAGCTGCAAGCTTGATCATTGAGTCTATCCTGTTTGAGCTCTCAGATGTTATGGCCCACTTGGAAAGGGCTATCTTGTTCTCCTGGTCATTTTCCTTCATTGATTCGATATGGATAGTTCTGGCCGTGTCAATTGCAATCTTGTAGATATCCCTCCTATCATCTACCCTCCATATCTTTCCGTTCCAGATCAACCACCTGTTTAACGGTGGGCTGAATCTTATGCTATCGCCAAAGTACAGGATCATTCTCTCGGCGTTGCCTATGTCTGTCATTGAGATCTTGTTTTGAGGGAAATTAGTCGTTATCTTTCCAATCTCACCTTCACCCAAGGGTTCTCTGCACCTTTCCTGATTTATGACCTTTAGCGCTTCCTTAACCATGTCAGGCGATAATCCTCTATTTCGAAGGGTCCCAGATATTTTGGTAAGCTCTGTGTTTCTTTGCCCAGTCTCTATTACGCCTCTGTCCCTGGTATCCATTACTTCATTTTTTTCATCTATTATACGCCAGAGCCAATCAGGCATTTCAATTAAGTGATTTCCATAGATAGTACTCTCCCATTTGTACCTCCTGCCCGAGGGGTGGATGCTTGGAGGTGCCACGACGTAACCTCCATTGGCCTTGATATCAAGTCCAGGATAAATTGAGGTCATTGAATCTATGTGGTTCCCTCCGGTCCAGAAGTAGAAATGCTTGCCTCTTGAGGTCTTGACAGTCGGCGTGTCTGGTATTTTTCCCTTTGATAATATCCTAAAAGATTCTTTTCCCTCTTCTCCATCGATGTCAAGGACTAAAAGCTGGCTAATGGATCCTGTGACAATGCCTATGTTCGCATCTGGCCAATCCCCCCACCATTTTCGAACTAGGTCAGAAGTTACATCCTTTGTCTGGAACTCCTTCCAGTTTACAAGGGGTCTTTTGTCCCTTGGAACTAATGGTATAGGATTAAGGCCGAATACAACTAGGTAGTCCATGGCTATTGCCCTGTTAGGAGGAAGCTTTTCCCCTCCCCAAGTATTATCCTCTTCATTTTGATTATTATTCAAAGATTCACCTCAAAATGTGTATTAGGTTTTGAGTGGATAGTTAATGAGGTTTAGATGAGAAAATTTTTAGATTAGAAAACAACTAAAAAAATAAAAAAGAAATTAATGTAAATTTAAGGCCAACACTAAACTAATAATTACTGCAATTGGGATATTTTTGAGTGTTAATTATACTTGCAGAGCGAGGGCTAATTTTTAAGGCCAAATTAGAGGGTGATGGGTTTTAGATGTATATTTCTTCGAGAGCGACTACAAGCCCTTTGGAGAAGATGCAAACGCCACAGGCACAGAGAAATACGCCTTCACAGGCCAGTACAGCGAGGCCGACATTGGCCTATACTACTTCGGCGCACGCTGGTACGACGCATCGCTCGGAAGATTTATATCAGAGGACCCCATAAAGGGAAGCATGATTAGCTCGCAGAGCCAGAATCCATACGTCTACTGCATGAATAATCCCTTGAGGTATGTTGATCCGAGCGGGATGGCAGTCGGTGAGAGGTATACTGACCAAAATGGAAATACACATTGGTTTGCAACTGTACATAATTACAAGGGAGATTCAGGGTTACAAGCAAGTGGAGGATTTGCAATTTATCCAGATCTGATTGGATTAAGCCCTAGCACTGAAATTACTTACAATTCTACATCTGGCGAATATACTTTCTCCATTGAGTGCTCCATTCAAGATAAAAATTCAAACTCTGCAGGTTTCTTATACCTTGATTTCGTAATATCTAAGGATAGCAACGGCTACAACATGAAAATAGGATATGATATGTCTTCAGTAATGAATAAACTAACTGCAGATTATATGCCTATAAACTGGATGTCAGGAGGAAGAGTAACCTTTACCCTCCTCGAAATTCAAAAAAATATCCATTTATCCTCTACTGGCGAACGTCTTGATAACAGCCCCATATCTACTAAGACCTCTTCATACAATGGGCTATCTGGCAAGGGGGAAATACTAATGGATTCCTTAACAATTAATCCTTCAAGATATAATTACAGTCTTGGAATAGATGTTTCGGCGTATACTACATTTATTAAGGAAGAATCCGTTAGTAACGATGCGTCTGCTGGAGGCAATGGAAAGGGAGCCTTTATTTTCCTTCCAGGATTTTCATCATTAAGGTCGGGAGGAAGTATTGACATGACAGGGTTTTTCGAAGATATGTCGTAGGTGATTCTAAATGAAAAAATTTATTTTTTTATTTATTCTAATTCTGATAAATACGAGTTATGTAATTCCAAATTCTCCTAATCAGGATTATACATTATTAACCGATACTGATGCATCTTACCCTCCTTACTGGAGCAACGACAGCGAAAGCATCTATTTTAACTACTGGAATGGCGATTCATTATTATTAGGAGAAATTAACTTAAATAATTTTAAAATAAATGACATTACATCAGGAGCTTTTCTATCAGGTATCAATCCAATCAATAACAATATTCTCTGTATTCAAGTGGACGAAGCAAATTCTACTAAATTGAATATACTAACAAAGGAAGGGACATTTGTCAAAACACTTGAGATTGGAACTCAAGATTATTTAAGGCCTGTATTGTCTCCAGACGGCAAATATGTTTACTATGCTAAAATTGGAAGCCCATATACAATGTCAATAGAAAAAAACGTAATCTTTGACATAGAAATAAATCAAGTAGCCAAAGAGTTTAAATCTAACATTATAAGAAACCCTCGCAGTTGGAGCGTTAACAATGAGCTTTTGTTCATATCAAGTAGTAGTTCTTTATTAAAAGGAGAAGACAAATTCCCTATGAACTTATATTCGCTTAATCTAAATAATGGAACTTATAAAAAAATTACCGAAAACCATTACGTTCTTTGGGGGGCATGGTCGCCCGATGGAGAAAAAATCATTTCTTCAATCTATCTTACTCCTAATTCTGAAACTGATTTGGCAATTCTGGATCGAAATGGTAATATACTCAAATCTTTTGTCCATCCTAATGATAGGGTGGCCTACCAAATGCCAGCATGGTCGCCAGATGGCAAAAAAATAGCCTTCATAATTGCTGAATCAGTAGAAGGGCAGGATTATCCCAAATACAGCCTCGGTATGATAGAACTTGACCCATCTCTTCAATCTGGCCCTAGACCAGATAAAATACCGGAAATAAAACTAGTAACTTTCAATGTATACCTTTACGGCGGGATAGCAATTGGAATACTCTTATTGGCAATAGCTGGATTTCTTTTCATCAGAAGAAAGAAGAAAAATGAGCCAAAATAAATGACGCCTGACTTCAAACCTGGCAAGGCCTATCTGATGAGAGGAGGTGTAAAAATTAAAAATTTATTTTCCTCAAACAAACGAGAATTCTTTCCCGGCAAGTCCTATCTCATCGAAGGCAAGGGCATAGAGCAGGTGAAAAGCAAAGTTCTTGAATGGCTAGAGAAAAATCAAATAGACGTTATACACGATAACGACAATCTGATTGAGGGATATGCCAAATATGAACATTTATATGGGCTTGTATATGATATATGGGTATATTTGAAATTACTGCCTGAACAAGCTGGAACAATCGTTGTATTTCACAATAAATTATATAAGAAGAGCGAGCAACTGATAAAACTACGTGAGCAGAAAAGAGTTGACCTCATAAGATACTTAAAAGGCAAGGAAGAACTAAACATTGACATTAATTCTTTTTATATTAAAATTGCTATTTATCTCCCAATTGGATTCTTTCTTTCATGGCTAATACTTGTTTATATTACAAGAAAAATACTAAATCTTCCGGAGATTTTTATAGGAGTATGTGGAGTTATTTCTTTACTCACAGTAGTATACCTCTATTATTACAACCATAAACGAACGATAGCTCCTGCAAAATTACCCAATCACTACGTGGAAGAATATGATAAAAAAATTGATTTTTTCATTAGTGAGCAGTAGAAAAATGAAGAATCAAATAAATGACAATCTACACAACTTCTAAAGAGAAAGGAAGATTTATATCAGAGGACCCCATAAAGGGAAGCATGATTAGCTCGCAGAGCCAGAATCCATACGTCTACTGCATGAATAATCCGCTTAGGTTTATTGATCCGACGGGCATGATGGGCGACATACCAGACTGGTCGCTCCCTGACGATTATTTCAATGGTTACGTCAGCAGTGTGGGATCTCTGATCAACACCGTCGTGAACACAGCTACAGAATTTGCAGCAGGAGTAAATCACGGTGTTGCCGCAGGCACAACTTCAGCCTCAGGAAGCGCAGGCGTTCCAAGTCCAGGGACAACTTACAGCCCCTCAAGCGAGCTTGGCTACGGGTCAGGCGGAGGCCAGGAGTACTGGGACAACGGGGATATTAATTTGCCGGTGAATCAAGTACCTAGTGAAATACATGTTAATGTCGGAGTACTAATATTCTCTCTGGATTATAGTATAAATTATAATCCTAACACAGGTAAAGTTGTAGATAGGGGCTCAATTAGTGGCGGAGGAACAATTGGATATGACGCCTTAACAAATACAAGTTCCCCAATTGGTTGGTCAATAATGGTAAAAAATATAGATGTTGACTTTGACACCTACCTTAATACTCCGGCAACAGCGACATTAACAGCAGGATATAATTTTGGAGGAGAAGTTTCACTAGGAGACTCAAATGGTGACGGAAAACTAGAGGTATTCTCTCATGGCATTGGTATAAATTCTCCAGGAATTTCAACTAGCTATGGTGCCCCTCTTATTTCTGGTGCTATTTTCAGTAATGGCGGTGTTATTCACAACTTCATTGACAGAATGCGAGGTGACTAAATGACAGATTCCTTAATCAATTTTTTATTCCCTTATTTTTTATTTTCCGTTTTTGGATTGATTGGATTTTTCTTAACTTTTAATATAGTAAGAGCACACAAATATGATAGGATAGCCTTTAGAATTCGGCCTTCTCCAATAGATAGTAAAGACTACGCAACCTCATATGCAATATTCGGAATTATTTTCAATTTCTTATATGCGTTTTTCTGGTATATGCACCCAAAACCATGGGGGTATTTACTGGCAGGGCTCTGGATAGGATTTCAAATAGCCTTCTTTTACTGGTATTGGCATACAAAAGAGGATCCTTTAGGGGATTTTGAATTCAAGAGTTATGTTAAAAAAAATGAAATTTGATTATCCTAGGCTTATCTACAGCTACGACACAAGGAACAGGCCCACAAACATAACTATGGGAAGCCTTTTGGCACTCAATTACGACTACGATCCCGCGGGAAACGTCCTAAGCCTAAACGACCTCGACTTCACCTACGACCGAATGAACAGATTGAAAGAGGAAACGTCAGTCTTTGACATCGACTACACATACGACAGCATGGGCAACAGGACGCAAGAGGTAGAGGGCGCAGTCACGACAAACTACACCTACAGCAACATGATGAGGCTGCTCTCAAAGACAGAGTTCTTTAGATTGGCCTTATTTTTATGGCCAGATAAATGTTTAAAATAAAACACAAATGTATAATTACTTCGCATAATGACCCTTATGCGCAATAGTTAGAGTTTGACTCTAATTTTAAGGCCAGATCCTATTAAACAAATTGGCCCTATCTTTTAATAGAAGTTGGGAATGTTAAAGGATCCTTTAATAAGAAAAAGAAAAAATTAAAATTCTGGACAAGCCTTTTCATAGCCCTTTCTTATCATTCTAGGATTTGAGTGAACATAAACTGAAGCAGTAGTCATTATATTTGAATGGCCCAATATCTCTTTCAAAATCATTACGTCCCCACCATTCTCAATGAACTGTGTCCCAAAAAAGTGGCGGAGATTATATGGAGTAAAAGGTTTAATTCCTGCCTTTATGCAGAGTCTTTTCAGAAGTGTCCTATACCCGTGAGTAGTCAATGGCCCATCCTCCATTTTAGAATAAAACAGATATGGATTGTTATCCTTTCTTGTTGATAGGTACCTCCTTATTGCCATGGCTGGCTTTTTGTGTAGCGGGATAATACGGTCATGATAAGTTTTGGTGTCTTTTACAACTATCTCAGACTTATCAAAGTCCACATCTTGAATTTTGAGATTGACAATCTCACCAGGCCTAAAACCTGTATAGATATGGGTTAGTATTAGGGCCATGTGCCTTGGATCTGTTATTGAATCTAGCAAAGCGAATATCTGCTCAGGCTCTACCGATTGCCTTCTCCTCAGGTGGTACTTAGGGGGCTTGTAATCCCATTTTACACCTTTGAAATCGCATAGGTGTTTGATAGAATAGTATATATGGCGCTTTGAAATTGAGGTCAGATTTGAATCATCCAGGACTTTGAAATAATATTCCTCCAACCTTTCTATCGGCCATTCCATCCATCCTTTTGGTAACCTTCTCATAACACCTATTGCTGAAGTTTCCTTCATTCTGCGAGTTCCACGCAGATATCTCCTAAAATCCTGTTCTAATTGACTATTTTCATCAAAATAGGTCATTATTCCTCCTCTATTATTATTTTTGAGGTTAAATAAGGACATATTTATCGTAGCCGACTGTAGATCCACGGATCGCTGGTTCAAATCCGGCCGCCGGGACTCGTTTTTAACTAGAAATCGACTATGTGTTATATGGAAAAAATTTATTTTCCCTTTTTCCTTATTTTTTTCCATATGTTTATATAGAAGAAAATCCTAAACTAATCGTTATTTAATTTAAAAATTAGTGGAGGGAAAAATGTGAAAAAGATAGTATTTGTGGTTGCCTTAATATTCTTCTTAGCAACAATGAGCATGGCAAGTGCAGCAACTAACAAGACCGTATATGTTAGAGAGCTATGCAGAAGCGATGAGATAATTATATATGGTATATTTGATCCATCGGATAATAGCATAATAGATAGCCTAGAAGCAAAGGGATTTCTTGACTTAATCGACAAGCTCAAAGAATATGAAGAAAAAGAAGGAATACACTTGATATGGAACTACTACACAAAGAAAAGAACAGAAGTCGGATTTGGAGAATTTGAGATTAATTGTACTTAATATATATTTTTTATTTTATGATTAATCTATTCATTTAAGTAATGCTTATATTCTCCTATTGTTTTAATAGTTCATGTTTTCTCTAGAATCGAGATGGAAAATTCTAATAATCCTATCTATGTCAGCGATTCTTTCATTTTCACTTTGGTTTAGTGCAAATGCTGTAATCCCTCAATTGACAGATTATTTCAATCTAACAAACTCTGAAAAGAGTTTGCTTAGCATTATAGTAACAATAGGATTCATATCAGGGGCCCTTACCTATGCAGTCCTTAACTTACCAGACGTATTCAAAACAAAAAATGTATTTGCGGCATCTGCAGCACTTGGTGGTGTAACAAGTTTTATTGTAGCATTTTTTGTAGAATCTTTTTCTATTTTATTGGTGATAAGGTTCTTTACAGGATTTTTCTTGGCCGGAGTTTACCCCCCAGGAATGAAACTAGCATCTTCTTGGTTCCAAAAAGAAAGAGGTTTTGCAGTAGGTTGTATGGGTGCTTCACTAGCCTTAGGTTCTGGTATGCCCTATCTGTTTAATTTGACAGGTATCCCTGAATGGAGAGTCCTAATAAGCTTCTCAGGGCTTGCCGCTATTATAAGTGCCATTCTAGTTTTTCTATTTGTGAAAGAAGGCCCATACACAGCAGGTACAATCAAATTCAGATTAGAGAATATTAAAGAGATTCTTAGTAACAGAGAATTAAGATTAGTAAATTTTGGATATTTCGGCCATATGTGGGAGCTCTATGCAATGTGGGCATGGATCCCTATCTTTTTAAGAGAATCATATATCCAATCTGGAGTAAATAATCATTCGGACTTGTTTTTTTCATTAATCACCTTCTTGATATTCCTGTTTGGGTCATTTACAACATTTATTGGTGGACGAATTGCAGATAAATTTGGTAAAGCTCAATTTAACATATTAATGCTTTCAATCAGCGGATTTTGCTGTTTGGCCATAGGTTTGACATTTAGCTTTAACAGGATAGCTATGATAATAATCTCTTTGGTATGGGGCATGGCCGTAGTGGCAGATAGTCCTCAATATTCTGGCCTTGCAACTGAAGTAGGCGATAAAAAATATATGGGAACTGCGGTGACTGTGCAACTAGCAATTGGCTTTTTTATATCGATTATTTCTATAAAACTAATCCCAATTATCGTAGACTTATTCAGTTGGAGGTATGCCTTTACAGTTCTATTTTTAGGGCCACTATTTGGAGTTATATCCCTAAATAATCTAAGGAAATCAAAATAAATATTTCAAAAACTCTTATATATTTCCTATTATTAAATTGAGTATGAAGAAAATTTTTCTGATAATCGTACTCGGGCTCATGGCTTTTTCGTTTGGCTGTGTAGGCCAAGGGCCAGAAGGAATTGTATTCAAAGATAAAGAAGTGCCTGGATGTGTTCCAGATCTAGCCATAACTGATGCAAGTTGGAACGGTACTAATCTTGTCGTGAAAGGTGAAGCAACAAACAATTGCACCCAAAATGCCAATGATTTCTCGGTTAAGGGCCAGTATTATGCAAAGGATGGGAAGGATCTAGGAATTGAACGTGTCATTGTCAAAGACATAGATGTCAAAAATAAAAAGAGTTTCACAATTACTTTCCCAGACCCGGACAGGAAAGTAGTTAAGTATGAACTTAGCATAGATCGAATCTATTGGAAACAATAATTACTTTTTTTATTTAGAAATACTTTTATAGTAAGCATTGAATATAGCCTTTAATGGAAGAGATTTTTAACAATGTTTTTATTGATGGTGACAAACTATATACCAAGAACCTTATTTCTGGTGAGAAGGTATACGGTGAAAAATTAATTGATTACAAGGGAAAAGAACTCCGGGAATGGAATCCAAGAAGGTCAAAACTTGCTGCAGCAATAATGAAAGGCTATAGGGAACTACCCTTTAAGAAAGATTCAAAAATATTATACCTTGGGGCCTCTACTGGAACAACTGTTTCACATGTTTCAGATATCGTTGAGATAGGAAAAATATTCTCTGTTGAAATATCTGAAAGGAGCATGAGGCAGTTCCTGAAGCTTTCTGAAATGAGAGAAAATGTATACCCAATTCTAGGGGATGCATCAAGACCAAATCTATACTCTGGACTTCTTGAACAAGTTGATTTTATCTACCAAGACGTTGCCCAAAAGCATCAACAGGAAATACTTGTAAAAAATTCAGTCTATCTGAAAAAAAGAGGTATAGTATTCTACTGTGTTAAAGCAAGAAGTATTGACTCCATAAGGGCACCTGAAGAAATATTCAAAGAAGAGATAAAGAATCTAGAAAAATATTTTAATGTGATAAAAACTATTGATCTTTCACCATATGAAAAAGATCATATAATGATAATAGCAAGTTTAAGGTGATTATTTGGAAAAGGTAAAATTAAGGCTTAAGTTACTGGTATCTTATCTCGAAAATGGAGATCCAAAGAAAGCAAGAGAAAATTATCAGCAAATAGCAGAACATCTTGAAGATACAGAATTTAACAAAGGATACTCAAAGGCAATAAACGGCATGATTACATCAGTTGAAAAGAATGACAGAGATTCTATCATATGCAAAATTATTTCAAAAGAAGTTGAAAAACGGGATTTGAAAAAGCTTCTTCTTGAATCAACAAAAAGAGCATCTGTGGAATTCATAACAGATGAAGAAAAAGGTTACGAAACGGCGTGGGTCGACACTCTAACACTATTAGTTGAGAGGGCCGGCGCTTAGAACTTAATCAATGTTAGTTTAACTTGTTCCTCTATATAATATACTCTTTTTAGTAATTTATTCTTTTCTTCCCTTTCGTTGTCAGTTCTAAAGTTTGTTCTTTCAAGCTCAGTTCTAAGTTTGGATAATTTAAGAACTTCTCTAAAAGTTTCCTGTTTTTCAAGTTTTCCTGACAGTAACTTAGTTTCAATAGTTTTAATTGTTTCTTTGAACCTGTTAAGGGCCGCAGAATCTTCTTTTTTTCGTTCTTCAAAAATTCTCTCCTGATAGTCTCCTATATTTGAATAAATGTCCTTTAATTTCTCGGCAATTTTCCTTCCTTCAATTGTCAATCTAAGAAATCTTATCCTACCTTCTTTGTAAGATTCTACGAGACATAAATCTTCTAATTCTTTTAAAATATTAAATACATGAGGATATATAGAATCTACTTCTTCAGCAATGACTTTAGGGTATCTAGGTTTTTCATCGTCAAGCATACTCAAAAGTATCTCTACAGTCTTCTTATTGAAAAAAAGCTCTTTTATATCATCCATAATATAATTTGTTAATATATCCTTAAATTAATTTGCTTTTTTCTGGACAATTATACTTATCCCAGTATCTTATAGCTAGTATAAAGCTAAAGATAAAGCAAAGACAAATTAGAGATAAGTGTAATTTGTTTGGAATTATTCAACAAAGCAGGTATATACGATTAATTTATATACTTTAAAGTTATAAAATGAATGGGAAACAGATGAATAATATAATGTATTTGTATCTTGCAATTGTTAACTTTGTACTGCTTCTGTTCGCTTATTTATCATACACAAAAAATCATCAGCAGATAAAATATCTATATGCGCTTACAATTTCTGAGATTTTGTGGGTTGTACTCTATGTATTCCCTTTAAAGAATTTAACCTCCGACTATGTTAATTGCATTGTAAAACTAATCTAACTGATATTATGTCAAGTGATTCAAATATCTGGAAGAAATACCTAAAGTTCAGTCCACTTAGCCCCCTCATTCTATCAGAGAATAAGGCCATAAACTATTTTGTTAGGCGTGATATCCTTGAGGATGACCCCGGAAACATCGAGTCTCTATGGGAGATGCCTCAAGTTATTTCGCTATTAAATCGACAACAAAATGACGGTTCCTGGAATTACTCTGGCAATAAAGAGAAAATAAGGTCTAAAATGAATTACAATCAGCTTGAAACTTATAGAGTATTGAGGATTTTAGTCGATAAGTACGGCTTAAATAACAAAAATAATGCTATTTCTAAAGCGGCCGAATTTCTATTTTCCTTCCAGAGCGAAGAGGGCGACTTCAGAGGCATTTATGAAAATCAATATACCCCTAATTATTCCGCTGCAATAATGGAAATACTAATTAAATCCGGATATGGCAAAGATTACAGAATTGACCAAGGAATCAAGTGGCTTATTTCAATGAGACAAAGCGATGGAGGCTGGGCTATCCCTTTTAGAACAGTTAGTATGGATATCAAAGATACTTTAAGTGACGAAAAGCCTTTACTAAATAATCCTGAAAAAAAATCTTCACATTTAATAACTGGAATTGTACTAAGGGCATTTGCTGCACACGACCATTACAGAAAATCAATTGAAGCTAGAAA
>Ga0067045_1004973_pt1 | contig 12519 bp, 9 predicted proteins | sample TerdegcTABiofilm_FD_59184 | JGI IMG/M metagenome (GOLD analysis project Ga0067045, IMG submission 59184) | Combined Assembly of (Gp0054472, Gp0054536) Wastewater bioreactor microbial communities from Singapore -Terephthalate degrading...
TATAGCTATCGGCAAAATATATAAAAGACGAACTATCTTTATCCCGAATGTCAACTCCTATATTTGCTGCAGGACCATTTATTACCCAAATAGCTGAACCCTGAATAGTGCCAGGAATAAAAAACAATTCCGTATTACCAAGCAAATCGGGATCGGGACCTAAATGCGCTACCTGATCCTGATTATCATCCCGAACGGTTACTTTAGTTATTTCCTCACAAGAGGATAACAAAAGCAACAATAAGACCGGTAGAACAATAAACTTTTTCATAAAAACTCCTTAACTACTAATCATCAAAATAATTAATCAATTTACTTCTTAAGGGGAACTCTAAAAATTGTCAATGTTTATTTTTCCTATCTCTGATGCGTGTTTTCCCTTTTTATTCTTCATTATCCTGTAGACCTCTTGACTTTTCTCTTGACTTTTTTTCCTCAAACAAATATTAAGTAAAAATAGGATATAAGAGCTATTGGACATTGTAGGCGAAGATGATCTGCAGTTAATATAAGGTCTATTTGCTTTCTTTCCAATATCGGTTATAATATTTAAAGAGGTCTTATAGCAAAACCACTTTATCTAAGGAGGTGGTTGTGAAACAGGCAGTTATTATTCTGCTTCTGCTTATTACTTGTTTAAGCCCTTTATGGGGTATGCGCAAAGCATTAGTAATTGGAAATTCCAATTACAAGGAGCAGGTTTTGCGCAATTCTATAAATGATGCTTCAGATGTGTATAATGCTCTTAAAGGGTTAGGGTTTAGCGCTTCTTTATTTACTGACCTCAATCGGGAAGGTTTTTTTAGGGCAGTTGGTGAATTTGTTTCTACACTTACTCCTTCCGATGAAGTGGTCTTTTTTTATAGTGGCCACGCTGCCCAAATTGAAGGTAAGAATTATCTTATTCCGGTGAATGAATATATTGATTCAGCAACGCGTTGTGCTTATCTTTCTTATGATACTTCAATGCTTCTGGATGAATTGAGCAGAGCTGCTATAAGCATTGTAATTTTAGATGCCTGCCGAGATAATCCTTTTGCTTTTTCGCGTTCCATTAGAAGCGGTTTAGCCCCAATGACAGTTTCTGCCGGCTCTCAATGTGTAATTTTTGCTACGGAACAAGGAAGAACTGCCTCTGATGGAGAAGGTAGAAATAGTCCTTTCACGGAATCCTTGCTTGCCAATATTACCACTCCGGGGATTAAAATTACTGATCTTATTCAAAGGGTCAGTAACGAAGTAGCGATTAAAACCCAAGAACGGCAAATTCCNTATAGCACNGGAACTTTAAGGCAGGATTTNTATTTTGTTAAGNCAGAACCTGTTACACCCATTTCTCCTGTTATTCCTCCTTCTATTCCTCAAGAGCCCAAACCTGTTGTTTCTCCAAGTTATGGCAGCATAAAAGTTAAAACCTCTTTTGGCGGGGACTTGTATATAGATGGTGAATTCAGCCAAAGTTTGTTTGCAGGAGACCAGTCCATTATCAAAGATATAGCGGTTGGAGTTTATGAACTGAAATTGGTTAGTCCGAAGGAAACAATTATCCGTTTAGCTAATGTTAATAAAAATCAGACCACAATGATTGATTTTGATGCTCCCGATTCTTATAGAGAAGAACCTAAAAAGATACCGGAGCAACAAATAATTATTCCCGAACAGCAAATTCCGCATTCCGAAAAACAATCTATAGAGCTCAATTCCNTAACTCCACNATCACCTATAANCAAAAAAGTGTCAGTGGGCACAGGTGCTTTAACCATAGAAAGTCCTTTTNCTGGAGACCTTTATTTGGGAGGTGATTTTATTGGCAAACTGGCAGCAAAAACCTCTAAAAAGTTCTCTAATGTCCAAGCNGGTTCTTACACTTTGGAAGTAATGCACCAAAATTCTTTCTGTCGTAAGGAAATTAGAATTTATAACAAGGATAACCTGAAAGTTAACTCTTTCCCAAACTGAGTTTTCCAAGTATCCTNATGGTTTCCAATATGTTTCCGGCGGAACTTTTCAGATGGGAACTCAATTTTTGAATCGCAGTGAAGATGAACGTCCTCGTCATGAAGTGCAAATCCTTCCTTTCCTGATGAAAAAAACGGAAGTGGAACAAAAATTATGGACTGATGTAATGGGCTATAACCCTTCGGAAATTAAAGGCGATAGTTATCCTGTTACCAATGTTTCCTTTTATGAAGCAGTGCAATTTTGCAATGCTCTAAGTATTTTAAACGGGTTAACCCCTTGTTATAAAATAGATAAATCCAAAACTGATCCTACCAATCTCTGCAATTTAGATACTTTGCGTTATATCATTTCCTGCAACTGGAATGCCTCAGGTTACCGTTTACCTACTGAAGCAGAATGGGAATATGTATCTCGTTGCGGAGATAACTATAACAAGCTTCAATTTTCCGGAAGCAACAATGCTAACGATGTCGCCTGGAATAGTAAAAACAGCGAAAACAAAATACATCCCGTAGCTACTAAAAATCCAAATCAATGGGGCTTTTATGACCTCAGTGGTAATGTATTTGAATGGTGTTGGGATTATTATGACATCTACAAAAAAGATAAAAAGGTTCATCCCAAAGGAGCGGAAAAAGGAGTTTATCGCATTGCCAGAGGCGGAAGTTTTAATAGCGATTTAGATGCCTGTTCTTCTACTGCCCGAGGTGGTTTTGCTCCCAATTTTAAAGGAAACAATTTGGGCTTTCGCATAGTCCGTAATGTTCATTAACTATTGCTGAAAGTTAGGGGTCGTCTTTGCTGAAATAAATTATACACTACTCTCAAACAATTTTGCCAGTGAGGCCTCAAAACGACTACACAGATATTAGAGTAATCGTATTCTCTGTTTACCCCAAACAAAGATAAAGGATATAGGGAATGAAAAGACCGTTTATTATTCTGTTTGTGCTTTTTAGCGCAATTCTTTTTGCTGGTGAGAGAGGGCTTACCGTTAAAGAAATTGAGGTTTCGGGAGAAGCGATTTCAATTTCCTCTCCTGTGCAATCACTAATTCAAGTAGCACCCTTAAGAAAGGTGGAAAAAGCTGAGGCACTTAAAAATTGGGATACCTTACAGGAATTGAATTTGAACTTTCGTCTTCCGGCAAAAGGACAATATGGTTTGCAGTTTATAGACCTTTCTCAGAGTGTTCAGCCCTTTGGTTTCCCGGGATGTCTTTCGGAAACAGCATTTCAGGCAGTTAATAAAGCTCCTGTTTGGGTGCAGACGGAATTAGCATCCATTTTAGCAGAACTAATACCCGAAAAACAAACACTTTGGTCAAATCTGATTCTTTCGTCGCAAGACCCTTATGTGGATGAAATATGTTTTTGTATTGCTAATTCTTCGCCTCAGTATTTAAATTCCGCTTATGCTTTACCGGAGCTTTTTACGGAAAATGCGCAATTGCTTTATTCTATCGCTTGTGAACTACCTTATGTGGAAATTATGGATACTGGGACTGCCATCAGCGGAGGAGATTATTATTCCACAACCCGTTATTGGAAGAAAAATACTTCGGGTGAAATGCAACAAGTTACGGTTCCCAGAGAACTTTACTACTGGTATATTGTTCATCCCAAGCTGACAGATGAAATTCCTGCTTATATCAATCCCGCTATTATAGAAAACAATTCAACGCATAACAACAATATAGCTCCTCCACCTACGGGAAAATTCTGGCGTGGATATTTGTATAATCTTCAGGAAGGTGATTATCCCGTTCTCCGAGATACTTTAATGCAATGTCAGACACTTTTCAATCGTGACGGAACAGGAAATGATGCCATCCGCACAATTCAATGGTGGATAAATCAGCAAATGAGCTTTACTTCCAATAATGAAAGACCTCATCAGCCCGTGAGAATTATTACTAAACACATTGGACGCTGTGGAGAATATGCCGATTTAACTTCAGCCGTAGCGCGTTTATCCTTAATTCCCTGCACCAGTATTTTATCCTATTCTTCAGACCATACCTGGAATGAATTTTGGGATGAAAATTGGGTTGCTTGGGAACCGGTAAATGGTTACATAGATATTCCTCTGGTTTATGAAAACAGCTGGGGAACTGTCTTTGGCAGTGTTTTTGAAATCCATCCCGATGGCCTTTTAACACCCGTAACGGATAAATATTCTGAAGGGGTTTCTACCATCATTATTCAGGTTACAAATGCCAATCAACATCCTGTAGACGGAGCCAGAGTAATTTTATATATTATGCAAAACAGTATACGTTTTGATTGTGAGCAATATACCGATAATAATGGAATCGCTACTTTCCTGGTTGGAGACAACCTGGAATATTTTACCAGGGTGGAAACCGATTTCGGTTCATTTCCTGAAATAGCTGGAAGTTATCTGACATTAACTAACAATTCTGTAGCGGGGGAAACCTATCAGTATATTATAACAATTCCGGCTGTAATGCCGGTTCCGGATTTAGAAGAATTGCCACCTCCCGTTGATCCTGTTCAGGATTATCAATTTGCCGTATCTTACTATAGTGAAGGATATTACATTACAGGGGTTACTTTATGGGATGATATTTATTCTTTGGGAGTGCATCCTCTGCACTATAAATATGTGGAATCTCCTGCAGAGGTATCCTTTATAGTAATGGATAGTGATAATATTCTTTTTTGGCAGGTGGATAATTTTGGCTCCGGTTACAGTTATTCAGGTCCTGCATCTGAGGGAACAGCATCTTTCAGTATCCCTCTTGGCTCGGATTGGTATGCCTTTATGGATAATTCATTGCACCATCGTAATGCTATAAAAATCAATGGAGGACTGCTTTTTCAACATACCGGATCGGCTGTTCAGGATGAAATAATACCTAATGTTTTACTACAATATTCCATCTATCCTAATCCTTTTAACAAAACAACCTGCTTATCCCTGAAGGCAGATAAGGATTTTAAGGCAGATATTTCTATCCTGAACCTGAAAGGACAGGTAGTTAAATCCTGGCAAAATACATTAATTAAACAGGGAAACTCCAATTTTTACTGGGATGCAAAAGATAATAAGGGCTGGGATGTAAGCTCCGGAGTTTATTTCTGGAAAGTCCAAAGCAGAGAAACCGCTTTTACCAACAAGATACTTTACCTGAAATAGATAAGTTATTTCCGGAATGAGAATTCAATTATCCCTATAGAAAAAATAAGGTTGAAATAAAGTCCCAAGGGGCTACACAATCATAGCTCGGTTGTATGCGTAAAAGCAAGTTGCTGATGATAATTGGGAAAGCAGGTAAAAATTGTAAGTCAAAACATCTCTGCCACGAAATAATGGGTAAACCACAAATATGTTTTATCATTTCCATTTTGAAAATTCCTTTGTCATTACGGTGAAAGCAGGAACCAAATTATTTGCATATAGATAACTAAATTTTAAATATGGGATTTGGGGATTTTTGTAAGGGAGTATTGGTCACTCATTGCTTACCCATTACTAATGGCATTAGCAATGGGTAAGCAATGGGTAAGCAATGCTATTTGGGAGGAGAATATAATCTATTGTGTTATGGTGAATTAGCAAAATAATAAGGGGTGGGTCTTTGTGCTGGAAAGTTTCAGGAAAATATCAAAAGTCGTCACGAGTCATAAGTGCCAAAAAAGTTATTTCACTGGTCAAAGTTTTGAAGGTGCTAATGACTCCTGACTTAAATTTTTCCGAGGGGTTTATGCGCTCATCGCTATCATTGTATCGCCCAGCCGGCTTTGAAAAAATCTCAACCTTAAAAACCCTCTCAACCCTCTTAACCTTTTTTCTCCAGGGATGTAATTTCGCTCATCCATTTGAGAACGGCAGTTTGGAAGATTTCTTTCAGCTGAAAATAGGCAGGCAGGTTCAGTTCTCCGGTCCATTCATCCATAAAAATCTTTTTGAATTCAATAGCCAGACAGAGAACTTTGTTGCCGAAGGTCTGATTTACCCAACGGGAAAAATGTCCTCCACTAAATTTTATATCGCAGCGGCAGTCCAATTTTATGTTTTGAAAAGGGTTACCATCCAGTAGCAAACGCAAATTTTCTACAATAGGATAAACACTTTCGGGAAGGTTATTTCTGCCCAAAATAAGATCGGGATTTTGGTTTTGAGGGTCGGGTGCAACATCAGGACCGCCTCTTCTATGATTATAGCTATGCAGGTCTAAAATAATTAGGGAGGAATGAATTTTCAGCAAGCGTTCAATTTGATAGCGGATAATCTGATACCAGTCNGNGTATGCCTTAAGCAATTTTGNATANAGGTTATCTGCGATAGGCATTTTACGAACCTGCAAGCCCCAAGCATCTTCNGGTTTTTGATAGACAGCTTTTTCGGGAGGACGATTCAAATCAACGGCAAAACGGCTGGTTTGCACAATAATTCTATTGGGAAAACATTCCGCAAAGCCATTGGTATAAGGGTCTTCTTCGCGTAATCTTGTGTCCGCATCAATTCCACAGTTCTGTAAAAGTTCTGGTGGCATATAATTGCCGTTATGAATAGCAAAAGCCAATAACGGGAATTTATTATCCCCCAAATAGATATCACTATAAATCATTGATCAAGCTGTTCCAGATATTGCATTAAACCTTCTAAAATGCCCAAATACTGTTTAATATCTTCCAATGTAGCTTCATTGCCGGAAACCCAGTCAAGCATAGGTTCAAATCTTACATTGGTAATAATGTTATTTTTTGCCAAAATTTCCTCAAGTTTAAGGGGAACAACACCATCATACAGATAACAAATACCTTTCAACACGGGAATAATATTGCTCAAAGCCATAAACAGGAGGTCGGACAATTGTTTGGGAGTATTTTTCCGTTCCAAAACAGACAAACGGATAAGCAGCCATTTGCCTTTTATTTCGCGTTCCATTTGTAANCGCAGATCATCAGGATCAAATTGAAGATTCTTTAAAATATCCTCTTTAACGAAAAGGTTTTGATAATTGCTGGTAATGATNTCCAGAAATTCCAGGGGATAGGAATCTAAAGAACTTTCTACAAACTTGCGGTTTACCAGTAAAGGAAAACGCAATTGACGCTGATGGGAATACTTTCTTAAAGAATNTAAAGATTCCAGAAGATCGGGAGGGTCTTTTTCCAGAATAATTATGCATTCCGGGTTAAAATCATCATAAATAGCAACTTGTAAAAGGTAATCTTGAATACCGGATAAAGTATTCATTACTTCAGAAAAATCGCGGGTCATAATGCTTCCTTTTTTTAAGCGTTATATTTGGTTAAATAAGCATTGGCACAGGCGCGTGCTAAATTTCGTATTCTGGCTATGTAAGATGCTCTTTCCGTAACACTTATCACTCCTCTGGCTTCCAGTAAGTTAAAAGTGTGAGAACATTTTAACAACATATCATAAGCAGGATATATTAGTTGTTTACCTAAAAGGGCATTGCATTCCTTTTCATAATCCTGAAAAAGCTGGAACAACAGGTTTGTATCTGCCTCTTCAAAGTTATAGGCACTATATTCTTTTTCGCGCTCATAGAAAAGTTCTGCATAACCGGTATTTTCATTCCAGGCAAGCAAGCGGTAATCATCCACATTTTGAATATACATTGCTATGCGCTCCAGTCCATAAGTTAGTTCTACACTAACGGGAAAAACATCTATGCTGGCGACCTGTTGAAAGTATGTAAATTGAGAAATTTCCATTCCATCCAACCAGACCTCCCAACCCAAACCCCAAGCACCTAAAGTTGGTGATTCCCAATCGTCTTCCACAAAACGGATATCGTGCATTGAGATATCAATTCCAATAGCAGATAAGCTTTTTAAGTATAAATTTTGAATATCATCCGGAGTTGGCTTGATAATCACTTGAAACTGATAATAATGTTGAAAACGATTGGGATTTTCTCCATAACGACCGTCTTTAGGTCTTCTACAAGGTTGCGGATAAGCAATGGCACAAGGTTTTTTTCCTAAAGTGCCAAAAAAGGTAGAAGGATGAAAAGTTCCTGCTCCCATTTCCAAATCGTAGGGTTGAATTAAACAACAACCCTTTTCAGCCCAATAATTTTGCAGAGATAGTATTAGATCTTGAAAGTTCATTTTTTATCCTGATTATAGTTTTTACAGGTTTGCTGAATAAGCGTCAGGTCTTTTTTTATGTCCTGCAGTATTTCCGTTATTCCAGTTTTCATTTCTGAATCCTTTTTTGGGGAAGATAGAGAATCGTCAAGTGTCTCTTTTGTTTTAGTTTGAATTTTGTTTTTTTCCTGCTTAATTATCTTTCTGGCACCTTCAATGGTATAGCGCTGATTATAGAGCAGGTCGTAAATTCTGCGCAGTAAAAGAACCTGCTGTTCATTGTATTTTCTGATGCGCCCTTCACTCTTTATGGCATTCAGCCCGGGAAATTCAGTTTCCCAATAGCGAATAATATAGGGCTTAACACCTAAAAGATTGCTAACTTCGCCTATAGTGTAATAATATTTTTTCATAAGACCTCACCTTTTTGTTTCTTTTTAGTGAAGCTGAAGAGGAAAAGTCCTCCCGCCAGAATTACAAAAATCCACGGATACCAATAAATATAACGATAAACGGGTATACGGGAACAACGATATAGAGGTGCTTGCAAAGTTGTGATTTCAAAGAGACCCGCTTTGGCAATTATGCGGCCAAAAGGGTCTACAATTAAAGAAATTCCGGTATTGGCACTACGGTAAATTTGAATCCTGTTTTCCACTGCCCGAAATTTTGCCATAATGGAATGGAGCCAGGGACCGTAGGAAGTTCCAAACCAGGCATCATTAGTAATATTCACCAAAAAATCGGCTTTTTTTAATTTACCTGTTGTTTTGTCTTTCCTGATTGCCATCTGCTGATGAAATTCAGCAAAAGCAAGCTCATAACATATTGAAGGGGAAAAGGTTAAACTATCCGTTTGGTAATAAACCGGTCCGTTGCCAAATTCCCAGTTTGCCTGTCCAAACTGCAGTTTCCATAAAAAAGGGAAAATATTTAGCCACAGCATTCTTTCACCAACTGGAACCAGAATATTTTTATAATACAATTCCGAAATTGAGCCATCTGGGTGGAAAAGAGCCGCTGCATTGTAATATAATTCTCTGTTAATATGATTTTCAGGAGCTAAAGTAAAATGTGGAAAGCCGGTAAAAATTTCCAGTTCATATTTTTGCATCAGGTCATTCAAATAGTTTCGTGCCCGATAATCATACATTAGGTAAACCGGCATTGCGGCTTCCGGAAAAATTATTAGTTTGGTGGAATCCTTTTTTGCCTGAGCACAAAGAGCATCATAACGATGTAATATTTGCTGATAGGCACTCTCATCCCATTTTTCGTCCTGAGGAATTGAGGGTTGCATAACGGTTATTTTGGGGTCTTGTTTTTGAACGGGCAAATAGTTTAAACAGTATATACCATAACCAATCCAAAGAATAAAGATGCCGGCTACATATAATAGACATTGCTTCTTCTTTTTAAGGAGAACTTCATAAAGCAAAACATTGATGAGCAAAATAAGCAAAGAAAGTAGAATTACCCCTCCCAAATCACCTGCCTGAATTAAAACAGTATAGTCCGATAGCGAATAGGCATTATTAAACCACGGAAATCTTGTTTCTCCAAAATTTTGCAAATATTCAAAGCTTAACATTACGGCAATAAAATTAGGGTAAAAAAGACGGGGATAAAATCTACCTATCCTGCTAATTGCATAAAAGCAAAGCCAGTAAAATAAGAAATAGACAATAGCGATACCGATCAAACCAAAAAAAGTAACTCCCGCTATCCAATACATTACAACGCCGATATAAACAACAGAAAATAGAAGTCCTGCCTGCCATAATTTTACTTTTCTTCGCTCTAAAACATAGAGCAAGGGAATCCAACCAAAGAAAACCATCCAACCACAATGTATTGGCAAACGCGATAAGGCAAGCATTAAAGCCGAAAGTAAAACCCAAAGTAAATCCATCACTTATTCCACCCGCGCATAGTTTATTTTATATATACGGATTTCTTCTCCTATTCTTAAAGCTAATAAATCGTTACTGATACACATAAATACATTTTCCGCAGCTAAAGGTAAATAGGCAGAACTGGATAAACATTTCAGCATNCCTGCATTAAAACAGATAGCGTTATTGTATAAATCATAAACNACCTGTCCCTGTTCCGTCTTTACAAATTGACCCAGCACGGAAAATATGTTNCTTACATTATTTGCCTTGTCATAAGCAATNAGATAATCGTGATTGCAAAAAAGAGAATTTACCTGCTGAAGCTGAAATCTGCCAAACCGATTCAGTTCGGTTCCGTCAATTCCAGAATAGTTGATAATTTCTCCGCTGGCAGAATCAAAAATAAATAAACCCTGGTCTTGATATACACAAAGGCATTTGGGTTGCACACTGTTTTTAAGCTCAATACTGCCGGAAGGACTGCCGTCGGAACTGAATTTTTTCACAATGCGAGCAGATGAATCCAACACATATAAAGAATTATCACTACCCATAGCTATATCTGCTAGGTATTGAAAATTAACTTTGGAACTGCCTAAGCCACCAAGCACATTTTTCCGCTCTTGATCCTGGAAAATATAAATTTCCTGACTTTTAATGCTCATTGCATAAAGCGTATTGCTGGGGGAATGATACTGAATTTTATCTGTCTGCATTCCCAAAGGGATAGCTTTAACCAAATTAAAATATTCAATATCCATTGGAGTTCTTCTGTTGATNTCGGAACAGCAATTTANCACNACCAGGCAGATTGCTAAAGAAACAATGANGGCTAAAAATAAAACCTTCCGCATAGTTCTAATCCTTTAGAATTTGTAAATCCTTAAGCTTGCCTTGAATGGTTAAATTATTCCCAAAACGGTTATATTCAAGGGTNTAGGCAATATTCAGTTTNCCATTCTTTTTCAGCAGAGGTAGATAATCNCCCAAATTATAACCAATTAAATCAAAGTAAATGCCATCTTTAACTACTTTCAGTTTCAGATGATTTCTTCCTACATTATAAGGATAACCTGCTATAGTTACATTGCGGGTCATAAAAACAGGGCGCGTATTATCAGGACCAAAAGGAGCAAAATTCTCCAAAGCATCAAGCAAGGTATTGTTTATGTTGTAAAGCTCAATTTCGGCATCTATCTGTAAAGGCGGTTGAATTTGTTCCAGGCGTAAGTTTTCGGAAACAAACCTGGTTAATTCGTTTTCAAAACGGTCTAAATATTCCTGATAAATAGTTAAACCCACAGCATATTTATGACCTCCGAAACTATGCAAATTATGCTCTGTCTGCTTCAATGCTTCAAAAAGATCAAAATCGGCAACACTGCGTCCGGAACCACTGCCAAAACCGTCTTTGAAGGAAATCATTATCACCGGGCGATAATATTTCTCTACCAGCTTGGAAGCAACAATTCCGATCACTCCTGGATGCCAGTCATCGGAAGAAACGACCATACAGGATGTTTGTTGCAAATCCTTATATTTCTTTTCAATAATGTCACATGCTTCTTGAAATGTTTTCTGGTCTTCCTGTTGCCGTAAAGAATTCTGATGTTCAATAATTTCTGCTAGTTCCATACTCTTTGCTTCATCGGTTGAAATTAAAAGTTCTACGGAAACGGAAGCGCTTCCCATTCTGCCGGCAGCATTTATTCTGGGTGCAATGCCAAAAACGATATCTGTGGTATCCAGGTTTTTCTGATTCAACCCGGAAATTTGGACTAAAGCATTTAAGCCCAGGTTCTTTTTCTCTATTAAGTGCTGAAGCCCAATGGAAGCAAAAATACGGTTTTCAGAAGTGAGGGGAACAATATCGGCAATTGTGCCAACTGCCACAAGATCCATATACTTAAGCTTGTTTTCCGCACTGTCAATACCCAAGTTATTGTAGATTGCCATCAGCAGTTTATAGGCAACTCCAACTCCGGCAAGATGTTCATAAGGGTATTTTGTTCCTGGGAGTTTGGGATTGATAATAGCAAAAGCAGGAGGCAATTCATCTTTGGGATTGTGATGATCAGTAATAATAATTTCCATTCCCATAGAGTTTATAGTATTGATTTCTTCAATGGCATTCACTCCACAATCAACACTGATAATAAGAGAAGAACCATTCTCTCTTAAAGCATCCAAACTGCCAAGCGATAAACCGTAACCATCTATCATCCGATGAGGAATGTAAAAATCAATATTGGCACCGATGCGTTTCAAACCNAAATACAATAAAGCGGTAGCAGTTGTGCCGTCTACATCGTAATCACCGTAAATAGTTATTTTTTCTTTGCTGTCTATAGCGCGTAAAATACGCTGAACTGCCTTTTCCATATCGGGAAAGAGATAGGGGTCATATAAATTATCCATTGAGGGCTTAAAAAACTCNTGCGCAGAATTTACGGTCTTTATCCCTTTACGGTATAATAATTCAGCTACCAAACGCGGAAGTTTGAATTCGGCACTTAACTTTTCAATTTCAGGGTTTATTTCTTTACCCGGTGGAGATGGTATTAACC
>Ga0067045_1031350_pt1 | contig 12519 bp, 11 predicted proteins | sample TerdegcTABiofilm_FD_59184 | JGI IMG/M metagenome (GOLD analysis project Ga0067045, IMG submission 59184) | Combined Assembly of (Gp0054472, Gp0054536) Wastewater bioreactor microbial communities from Singapore -Terephthalate degrading...
GCCAAAGGCGACTTAGTAAAAATTAAGGAGTAAAAATCTATGAAGACAAAATATTTTCTCTACGCCCGCAAAAGTACCGAAGATGAAGAAAGACAAGTGATGTCTATTGAAGCGCAATTGACGGAGTTGGCGGAATACGCCAAAAGAGAAAATCTTTTTATTGTTGAAAAGTTTATTGAATCAAAAAGCGCAAAGAAACCGGGACGGGAAGTTTTTAACGAAATGATCCAGAAAATTTATGATTCAAAAGAATCGGTTGGAATTTTAGCATGGCATCCAGACAGATTGGCTCGCAATTCTGTTGATGGCGGACAAATAATTTATCTCATTGATATTGGCAAAATTGCTTCTTTGCGTTTTCCTACTTTTTGGTTTGAGCCAACTCCGCAAGGTTTGTTTATGCTTCAAGTCGCCTTTGGCCAAAGTAAATACTACTCTGACAATCTTTCTGAAAATGTAAAACGCGGGATTAGACAAAAACTCAGAAGGGGCGAATGGCCCGGACTTGCGCCTTTTGGTTATATCAATAATCCAAAAACCAGAAACATTGAACCCGATCCGGTGAAAGCGAGAGTTATTAAAAAGGCGTTTGAGGAGTACGCGCAAGGACGACACACTTTGGAAAGTTTGGGACAACGCCTGAGTTTTTGGGGTATGGTGAGTAAAACCGGAAAACCACTTTGTAAAGCAACACTTCAAAGAATGCTAACCAATAAAGTTTATATCGGCTTGATTGTTCATAACGGCGAAACTTACGAAGGAAAATTTGAGCCAATTGTTTCCAGAGCGACTTTTGAGAAAGTGCAGGAAGTTTTGAAAAAAAGAGCCAAGCCGCGCCATTCTAAAAAGAAACATTATTTTCCATTTACCGGACTTTTGAAATGCGGAGAATGCGGCGCGGCAATAACCGCTCAATGGGCGCACGGCAACGGCGGAACATACCGTTATTATCGTTGTACCAAGCGGCTTGGTTCTTGTTCTCAAAGATATTTGAGAGAAGATTTATTAGTTGAGCAGTTGAAAGAAAAAATCTCAAAAGTCGCTCTTTGCGAAGACTGGAAAGAAAAAATGCTGGCGAAAGTAGAAATGTGGGAAAAAGAAAATATCCAGTCTTCGCAATCTTTCGCCCAAAATCTTGAGGCGCAGATTAAAGAGGTTGAACAAAAACTTGATAGATTGGTAAACGCTTTTTTGGACGGCTCAATTGAAAAAGAAACTTATCTTGCGAAAAAAGATGAACTCATTAAAACCAAAACCGCCCTTTTACAGAAAAAGGACGATTTTGGGCGAAAGGGAAACAATTGGATTGAACCATTGAGAAATTGGATTTTAACCGCTAATTATGCTGAAAAACTGGCTTCGTCAAACGATTTTGATGAAATCAAATCGTTTGTTGAAAAAATTGGAACGAACCGCCGCCTGCTGGATAAAAAAATCTTTTTTGATTTTGTCCGTCCCTTTGATTTAATCCCAAAATATAAGGAAATTTGCGAAGCGAGCCGAGCCGAAGGCGAGGCGAGCGAGCAATTAAACTCCCCCAGAAATGATAAAAGTTGCATCTGGTCGGGGCGGCTGGATTTGAACCAGTGACCACTTGCACCCCAAGCAAGTGCGCTACCAGGCTGCGCTACGCCCCGACAGGAAGATCCCTTATAAATTAAATATTCCCAAAAGTCAATATGTTGAACAGTCAGAGCAGTTTGAACAGTTTAAACGGCCTGAACGGTTCGGGCGTCTTATTCCTCTTGATTTATATGAGATTTTAGGGAAGATATCAGATACTTTCTAAGGAGGAGAGTATGAAAAGATTCCTGATTTTATCGTTTGCCTTCATCTTCATTTCACAGGTTGCCTTTGCAGAGCCGTTTACCATCGACGACTTCCAGAACCTGAGAATCATAAAGGATTTCAAGGTCTCTTCAAAAGGCGACATCGTAATCTCAATCAGGGATTTTGAGAAGAAGGATAATTTCAGATACGACTTTTATCTGTTGAGAAGCGGCAGGCTCAGCAGACTTACCTATGACGGAAAAGGCAGCGGGAGTTTCGATATCTCATCTGACGGGGAGAGCCTTTTTTACGTCTATACAAAGGATAACAAGACAGGTCTATATAAGTTACCGCTTGGTGCAGGAGAATCATCCCTTTTCTCTGAATTTCCAATCTCAATTGACAACATCAGGATTTATAAAAGTCTGGGCAAGGAATATATGATTTTCTCTGCAAATATTCTTCCCGAGTGTCAGTCAGATGAACTTAAGTGCACAAAGGATAAACAAGATGAATATAAAAAGATTACTTCTGCCTATGTCTATGACACACTCTATTTCAGACCGTGGAATTTTTACAGAGAGAAGACGCGTTCGGCCCTTTTCAGATTCGACTTCGAGAAGAAGATATATCAGAGACTGATAAGCGGTGATTTCGATGTCCCCACACTCCCGTTCGGAGGCTCCGAAGATTTCGATATCTCCCCTGACGGAAGATATATAGTCTATACGGCAAAAAAGGTAAAAAATACTGCTGAATCAACAAATAATGACATTTTTGAGTATGATACAACTCTCAAAACAGAGACAAAGATATCCTCATCAAACGGTTCGGACACACACCCAAAGTATTCTCCTGATATGAAATATATCGCCTTTCTTACTCAAAAGACCGACGGCTTTGAGTCAGATAAGATTGAGCTTGCTCTCTACGACAGAAAGACAAGGCAGATAAATATCATCACATCACATATCGACAACTGGGTAGAGTCCTTCGAGTGGATGCCGGATTCAAAGAGTATTCTTGCGATTATTGAAGAGGGAGGATACAGGGTACTTCATTACATTCCGCTTGCAAATCCAAAAGATTCTTTCAGGCTTACATACAAAGAAAATATCAGAAAGATAGAGATTCATAATGACGAAATTTTTCTGAGCAGAGACTCGATGCTCTATCCTGCAGATATATATCTGGGAAGGCTCTCTTCAGCAATCAAGTCAAAAGGTCTTATGCAGGAAATCAGAATGACATATCTGAATGAAGACATCTACAAGAATAAAGACCTGCCCGAACTGCTCGATGTAACCTATGACGGTGCAAAGAGAAAGGACGGGAGTTTCAATAAGGTTCAGGCATTTATACTCAGACCCAAAGGCTTAAAACAGGGAGAAAGAATCCCTGCAATCGTCGCAATACACGGCGGGCCGCAGGGGAGCTGGCTGAATTCTTTTCATCCGAGGTGGAATGCCCTGATGTTTGCCACAAGCGGATATGCGGTCGTAATGCCGAATATCACCGGCTCGACAGGATTCGGTCAGCAGTTTGTAAATGAGGTCTCGAAAGACTGGGGCGGGGCTCCGTATGAAGATGTGATGGGACTCTTTCCCTACTTCGAGAAGAGCGGATTTGTGGATTCCTCCAGAGTCTGTGCAATAGGCGGTTCATACGGCGGATATATGACAAACTGGATCTTAGGACAGACTGACAAGTTCAGATGTCTTGTCTCACACGCCGCACCATTTAATCTGCTCAGCAAATACGGCTCTACCGATGAACTCTGGTTTCCCGAGTGGGAATTCGGCGGAACCCCGTGGGAGAACAGAGAGATGTACGAGAAATTCTCACCACACAATTACGTAAAAAACTTTAAGACACCCACTCTCGTCATTCACGGCGCAAATGATTTCAGGGTCCCGCTCGAACAGGCACTTCAGGCATATACATACCTTAAGAAGATGAAGGTACCATCAAAGCTCATCATCTTCCCCGACGAGGACCATTTCATCAAGAAGGCAAACAATCAGAAGTTCTGGTACAATGAGGTGCTGGGCTGGGTAAATCAGTATCTCAGATAATATTGTCGAGCGGAACCTGTTCGTCTCCACCTGTGAGCTGTAAAAAGAGTTCCTCCAGATTTGCATCGGCATTTCCTAAGAGTCTCTTCATCCCGTTAATATCTCCCGAATAGATTATTCTGCCGTGATGAATTATTGCAAGCTCGTCACAGAGTTCCTCAACGACCTGAAGTGTATGCGTGGACATAAAGACCGTAGTATCTGACTTTCTTGCAAGCTCAAGAAATACCCTTTTCAATAATCTCGCACCTTTCGGGTCAAGACCCACCAGCGGTTCATCGATTACGAATAATCTTGGTCTGTGAATGAGTGCACCGCATATAACGAGTCTCTGCTTCATTCCGTGCGAATAGTTTTCTATAAGTTCATCCTTAAAACCGTAGATTTCGAAAAGGCTCAAAAGCTCTTCGGAACGTCTTGTTATCTCCGTCTCGGACAGATTGTAGATTCCTCCGATAAATCTGAGATATTCGATACCGGTAAGTTTTTCATAGAGATACGGCCTGTCCGGAACGAATCCGAGATCCGATTTTGCCAGAACAGGCTCTTTTGTAATGCTATGTCCGCAGATACTGATATCACCCGATGAGGGCTTTAAGAGTCCGCCTGTCATCTTGATTGTCGTGGTCTTGCCGGCGCCGTTCGGTCCCAGAAAGCCGAATATTATCCCGCTCCTGATTTTCAGGCTTACATTGTCAACGGCAAGAAAATCCCTGTAACGTTTTGTCACCGATTCTATTGAGAGAGAATATTTCACTTCCACTCTGTCACCTCTATCTTCAGTTTGTTAATATATTTTGCGATATCGAGAATTTTATCCATCCCGCCGGCGACGAGTCTTATATGTCCCACATCGGCGGGAGACTGTCCCCATGTAGGGTCGTATGTCCTCCATCCGTCCGTATATGCCTCGGCCCACGCATGAAAATAGAATCTGCCGTTCAGATATGCAACCCCGGCAGCCGGTCTGGCAGGAATTCCGAGCGAACGTGCAAGCGCCACAAAGAGCATCGCATGTTCGTTGCAATCACCTTCCATATTTTTGAGTGTGCCAGATGCATCCGGAATACCTATTACATTCTTCTTTCTGATGTTAGTAAAGAGATAGTCGTTTATCCTCTCGAGGACCTCCGATTCGTTTCTGGCACCTTCTGAAATCTTCTTCGCAAGTGATACAACTTCTGCACTGCTGCTCTGAATAAAAGGTTCCGGTCCGGTATATCTCTTTACCTCCTCGTCACTGATTTTATCCTGTCCTTTCTGAATCCGCTCACTCGTGATGGTGAGCACTCCTTCTGCTAGACTCTGTCTTCCGCCCTCAAGACCCTTATCCGTATCCACACCCGAAATCCTTATTTTCAGTTCACTCAGACCAAAGATATCAGGGATAGCCCTGTCAGGCAGTATAGAAAACCGTGAAACGATATCGAGGGAATCATATCCGGTATTTATGTTTTCGGGGTCCTCCCTTACAAGGGTGAATCCCATCTCGTTCTTCTCCATAAGTGTCTTGCCGTTGAGGTCAATATAGGAATCGACGACGAAATTTCTGTACTTCTTCCTTATATGGTTGGCATACACCTCTTCGTCCATAATCTTTATCCGCTTCTGACCCAGAACCTCGACCTCCACTATATCGGTACTGAACCCCTCGAGGGAAAATATCCTGAAACTGAAACGTTTTGTATGAGAAAGTGCCTTGCGGGCTATATATCTGTTGATTCCGATGTCCAGAAAGACCGGTGACGAGTTGTCTATCTCCATCTGACTGAACCCCTCCAGATTGCTTTTTATAAGCAGTTTGTTGTTTTCGGACCTGCCTGTCACCATAAACTCCTGATTTTCGGTATTGAGCTTAAAATAGAACGAGCTGAGCAACATATCCTTTGTGAGTTCTGCCTGACCTTCGATGCCGGCCTTTCTCTTCGAGCCCTGAACGGTTACGTTCAGTTCTGAGCGGTGACTGATAATAAGTTTGTTCTCTGATTTCTCGGTCCTGCTGAGGACATAACCTATCTTTTTGTCACCATAATAAACTCCCAGATATTCGGTGTTGCCGGACACAAGTCCGGAGATATTTCCGAGTTTCGAGATATCGATTTCATTTCTGATAAACTCCCTGTTCTTTATCCCGAAAAGATAGGCCATAATACCGAGCCAGGCTGCAATTATGATGAATGCTGTTCTCCTGAATGATTTCGAAAGCATAGAATTACTTTAATCTGCTCTCCAAAAGTTCCTTGTTGAATCCGACTATTATTTCTCCGTACAGGTCGATGACCGGCACGCCCGAACCTCTCAGTCCGGCTGATTTGAGTTTGGAAACCATCTCATTACGGGCCGAATCGTCCTTCTCTATATCCTTTTCGGTATATGAAACCCCTTTTGACCTTAAATACTTTCTCAGTTGCGCACAGACCCCGCACCAGCTCGTAGTGTAAATAATGACCGATTTTCCGTCCTGTTTTACCTCACTGCCGCTTATGGCAGGCCTGATTCCCTCCCTAAGGGCGCTCTCGAATTCGTATCTGCTCGCAATATTATATTTGTATCTGCCATTGGAATCCGGACCCCTCAGGTCCGCGATATAGATAATCTTGTGAGAAAGCCTTTTATCCGGCGGGACAGATGTGTCAAATACTATAACCTGTTTTTTGGCATCCTCCGGTATCTCGTCGATGTTCTGTGTGTCTTTGAAATTACCGTCCTTATCGAAGTAGGAGAAGACCAGATTCCTGTTCTCTTTCGAAACGACTATTTCAGGCGGGTTTATCTCCTCTGCCTCTTTCTTCTGCTCATCCGCCTTTTTGCAATAACCGAGATTCAAAAGAAGAATTATTGAGAAAACAAACACAAAATTCGTTCTCATTTTTCAGGACCTCACAGACACAGAGCAAAATATAATTTCAAAAGACGAAAAAGTAAATTTGAAAAAACTAAATCAGATTTTATCGGCAGGCGCTACCCTGTTTTTCATCTTCTATACACTGTAAAAAGCCCGAGCCATCATAATTTTTATCCTTTGAGCAGTCTATACCTGTTACATACCCCTTTTTCTCTGCAGATACAAATGCACACGCATAAAGGACATTCCCTTTACAGTATGAATCAAAAGTATCGTCGCAGGCAGTTACAGGGTCTGTCACACACATAGCGTGCTCCCCTGGTAATTCTATACATACCGGATTCGGCTGCTCGCATGGAAAAGAGTTGATCTTCCTTCCGAACATCTGGTCGGGACCCTCTCCGCATATCTCGAGAATATTACCACGGCACCTCTCCCAGAAGCTGCACTCATTGCCACAGGCAACAAAAACCGTTAAAGTAAAAAGAGCTGTGCAAAGAGCCATAAAAATTATTTTTTTATCCATATATTTTCTCTTGTCCGGCCGGCAGATTTGAAAAAATCAGATCTTATAAACCTATCCCCATTCCGATTTTAAAGAGGATATAGACAGAGGTATCAGAGCCTTCTGCAATTCCGACCGATGGACCTGCCTCGAGCTGAATCGTGATATTCATCTGTGTATCCACTTTGATTTCAGAGCCCGCTGTAAAGGCCACCGGTATTCCGGCAAATACGCCGTCCTTGTAAAAATAGATATGAAACGGTGCATTGAACCCGAAATTGATTATTACAGGTTCCTTGAGCGGTATTGCAAAGATTATACCCGGAGATAACATAAATCCCGCACCCTTTGCGTCCTTTGCAACAAGCATAAATCCGGGCTCGAGTTTTAATGCCAAATGCAGCTTACCCTTGTGTCTCAGCTCCTTAATATATCTCGCTCCCAGAAAGAACCATACATCTGCCTGACAGTGCTCGTCATTAACACATTCCTTCTTGTTGATATGTGAGAGCGGACCATACCCGAGTCTCAGCTTCAGTCCCAGATTTGCATCTGCCTCATAACCCGTATCATAAAGGAAACTCACATCGGGGTATCCGAGGTCGAAGTGCAGTGCCTCCTTTGATTTGCCGAGAGGTTCACCGCTTATCGTGGAGAATGCAAATCCCATACAGGGCACTATAAAAAGACAGAAGACAAAGAAAAGTTTTCTGAACATATTCATTCCTCTTTTTCGGACATCAGTCTCTTAATCTCTTCCTTTATCAGTTTCTCTGCAAGTTCAGGGACAATCTCCCAGACAACCCTTTCGACAATCTCTCTGACCTGTCTGACGGTCTCCTCCGAGAGAGGCGAACAGAGGTCTATCTTCTTCTCGACAAGTGAAGTAGGCTCGACCTCAGCCGGCGCGTGGATATCCACAGCCGGAATATCCACTGGTTTTGCGGGTTCCCCGACCGGTTCGGTCGAAATGCTCTCCGCTATCGATACAACCTGCATAGGTGGCTGTGTCTCGGGAGGCAGTGTTATCTGTACTGCCTCGGGCGGTACTTCCGGCTCTTTTACCTGTACCGTCTCTGATACCGGTTCCGGCGGAGTAACAGGTGCACTAACCCCGCTTGCCTCCATTATTTCCTTCTTGAGGTCCTTGCCCCATTCTTCCATATCAAAAGGCTTTTCTTCAACAGGTTTGTCCGATGTCTTATCAGGAGTTAGCTCCAGACCTTTCACAGTCTGCTCGACCTGACTGACAATATCAGGAACCTGCACAGATACTGCAGGTGCTGTTTCCTGTTTCTGCTGAAGTTCGGGTATATCCGACGTAATCTCCTCGATCTCCTGTGGTGATATCTCATCTACCGTATCCTGTGGCTCCTCCTTCTTTATCTGCTCCGATACCGGAGGAATCAGATTCTCTGTAAAACTCGGGATTACCGAAGAAGTCCGGGCCGGCTGCGGTACCTGAGGGGCAGCAACCGGTGGAGGCTGGATATGAGGCGGCATCGGGGGGACAGGCGGCATTACAGGAGCGGCAGAAGGAATGACGGGAGGAACTACGGGAGGAACTGCCGGTTTGGGAGGAATCGGAATCTGAGGATTTGTAACGGAAGAAGCAGTTGCCGGCGGCACGACAGGTGGTATTACCGGTGCCGAAACCGCAACGGGCGGAACGGCCGCCGGCTGCGGAGCAGGAACCACGCGTGAAAGCTCAGGATACAGATATTTCCTGATTTTGTTGATGAGCGCACCGCTCTCGAACGGTTTGATTATATAGTCATTTGCCATACTCTCCCTGAATTTCTGCTCATCAAAGCCTTCGATTGCTCCTACGAGCATAATTACAGGTGTATGTTTTATCGAGGGGTCCTGTCTTATCTGCCTGCAGGCTTCGTATCCGGAGACCTTCGGCATAACCACATCGAGCAGAATAAGGTCCGGCTTTATAGCCCTTGCCCTTATTACGGCGTCTTCACCGTTGCCTACGTTTACAAGGGCAATATCCTCGTTTGCAAGAGATATGCCGACAGCGTGCTGTATCGTGACACTGTCGTCTGCTAAAAGTACTGTCTTAGGCATATATATGCCCCCTGAAATAAGGTTTCTGGAATTTCAATTAACACAATGTAACGTATTATGTCAAATGTAAAAAAGATAAGCTTCACTCCTTCCTGATAAACTGCCTGAGTACATTTGCAGCAAGTTCAGGCGGAGTGGGATTATAATAAAAACTCGTACCTATCTCGAATCCCGCCACTCTCTGGAGCCTCGGGATTATCTCGAAATGCCAGTGATAATCATCTTCGATAGTTATCCAGTAACCTATCCTCGGCGTCCTGTTGGGAGATGTGTGCAGTGACATATTGTACGGCGGATTGCTGAGGGCGGAATTGAGTGCATTCAGAACATTCTTTACCACTCTTCCGAGGTCTATTGCCTCGTCTTTGGAGATTCTCGTAAAGTCACAGTCGTGTTTCAACGGCATAATCGTTATCTCGAAGGGAAAACGGGAGGCATAGGGACAGAATGCAATAAAATTCTTGCTGATGAGCAGGACCCTCTCCTCGGACTGCTTCTCGCTGGAGAGGATATCGCAGAAGAGACATCTCTCCTTCTTGTTGTAATGGTTCTTGCAGTTTTCGAGTTCTTCGCGGATAATCTTGGGCGTAATCGGCAGACCGATCAGCTGTGAATGGGAATGAGAGATGGTTGCACCCGACATAAATCCCCTGTTTTTGAAGACAAGGGCGTATCTTATCCTCTTGTCCTTGTAGAGGTCCATTATCCTGTCCCTGTAAGCCCATATCACTTTCTCGATCTGAGATTCGGATACGGCGGCAAGGTCGTGCGAGTGGTCGGGAGTTTCAATGATAACCTCGTGAGCACCTACTCCCATCACCATATCATACATACCCACGCCGATATGCTCGTCCTCTCCTTCTATCTTCAGAACAGGGTCCTTGCTGGGGACAACGCGGACCCACCATCCCTTTGAATCGGGGTGTGAACCCTCTTCCCTGAAGGCAATTATTTCCTTAGGCGTCTTATGTTCATTCCCCGGACAGAACGGACAACCGTTTCCGTTCTCCATATCAAATTTTACACCGTCAAAGGTATTCAGTGCAGGTATACGCGGTTTGATTTTATCAATAATCACCCACCCGCCGAGAATCGGGTCTCTTCTTATCTCGTTTAGCAAAACTTTTTCATCACTCATAATAAATCTCCTCTCGGTTAATGATATAATTGGACAGGGCGCTGCTTGTCAAACAAATAATAATAGAAATCTATACATCGATTAATCCCTGCCTGATGCCCTCGGTAACCGCCTCTACCCTGTTCGTCACATTCAGCTTCTCGTATATATGTTCAAGGTGTGTCCTGACAGTCGTGCTCGAAAGGCCCAGGACATCTGCAACTTCCTTGTTGGAGAGCCCTTTGGCGATATAGTTGAGTATCTCCTTCTCCCTCTTGGAGAGCGGCTTTACTTCGGACTTGAGTTTCTCCTGTTCCATAAAGATATTCAGAAGTGTTCTCGCAAGATTCGGCTGTATTACGGAACCTCCTGAGTGAATCTCCAGAAGTGCCTCTCTTATTTTCTTGTAGGGTGTTCCCTTGAGCAGATAACCCGCAGCCCCCACCCGCACGGCAGAAAGGACCGATTTCTCCTCCTCGAATACCGTCAGAATCAGAAAGTTACAGTTTATCTTCTTTGCCCTGACCTGTCTTATTACCTCGGTCCCCTGAAAATCAGGGAGGCTCAAATCCAGCAGGACAAGTTCGGGAGACTTCTCTGTAATCAGTTTTACCGCATCTGCGCCCGTCGTGGCGGTACCTACAAGGTCAAACCGGTCGTCCCGCTTTACGAGTTTTTCGATCTGCTTGAGAAATGTAATGTTGTCCTCCACAATAACGATTTTAATTCCCATCTTTAGGACCTCGCTTTAAGTATACCTTCGTCCCCACACCTGACGCCGACTCAATATTGAGCTCTGCACCTATAAGCCTTGCACGTTCCTTCATATTTATTATACCATAATGGTTTTCCGGACAGCGGGACGGGTCGAATCCCTTTCCGTCATCCTGAATTACTATCTCGAACGAACTCTCCCTGATATCGACCGAGAGACTGACATTCTTTGCTCCCGAATGTTTTGCCACATTAGTCAGCCCCTCCTGAATTATTCTGAAGATTGCGAGCAGTTCGTCGGGCTTCAGGCGGCTGTCATTCAGCAGAATATTGCTCGAGAATTCGATATCGTTACGGCTCCTAAACCTGTCCACTATGTTCGAGAGCATATTCTTTAGGTCAAAATCAGTCCTCAGAAGCACAACAGCCCTTCTGAGTTCCTCCATCCCCTCTTCGGCCATATTCCTGAGCTCTTCGGTCTCTTTTTTTGCTGAGCCGAAGTCCTCCTGTGCGAGTATAAAATCAATCTGCATAATGAGCGCCGAGAGAGTTGCACCAATGCCGTCGTGAATCTCCCGTGAAAGCCGGAGCCGCTCCTCGCTCAGTTCGAGCTCCCTCATCGCATCCTTGAGTTTCATTATCTCGTCGTGCTGGATATTCTCCTGTGTGTTGAAATAAACTATTGAATAGAGCAGCAACAGATTTGCCAGAGAATACATAATGAGCAGAAGGACGTCCTGAAGGACGAGGCCGCGGACGAAGACCAGCTGGTCTATATGCGCAATGACAGGCAGGAGCATAAGAGGGGGAATAATCGTCAGCGGACGGGTAAAGAGCAGGGCAAAGAACATCGTATAGAGAAGCTGAAGGAAGAAGAGCGGACTTCTGAGTCCGCCGGTATAAATTATAAGATATACCACGAACGGCAGGTCCAGAAGGAGGGAGATATAGGTAATCGTTACCTCCTTCTTTCTGTAAAATACGGAGTAGGCAAACAGGATAGTCCACAGCAGGATAAAGACATAGAAGAGAACAGCCCAGACACTGTCAAGCCCCAGAAAGACCGCCCAATCCCTTACAATAAATACAATCAGAAAGAGTATGAGGATAAAAATCCTTGCCCAGAAGATCGCCTTCGCTCTCGTGATAAACTTGAAAGAAAGCCAGTTACTATCCATCGCAGAAAGTATAACATACATACGACTTTATGCAAAAAATTGTAATTCAGGAGAACATCCGGGTTAAAACGACACATAAGGTGTTTATCATATCCCGTGCCGCTATATATCTTCTAAACTGAATATACCCCAAAATTTTGCTGTTTTTAGAGTGTATGAGAGCAGGGATTATTGATTTTACTAATATTTGAAAGCAATCTGTCTCTCTAAGCCTCTTGTTTCCTTATGTTTGCAAGGAC
>Ga0067045_1031352_pt1 | contig 12519 bp, 10 predicted proteins | sample TerdegcTABiofilm_FD_59184 | JGI IMG/M metagenome (GOLD analysis project Ga0067045, IMG submission 59184) | Combined Assembly of (Gp0054472, Gp0054536) Wastewater bioreactor microbial communities from Singapore -Terephthalate degrading...
ATATGGTTTTAAACGAGCATATCCTAGCGTTTTCGATTTTGGCTTCTTTGAGACAAAGCTTTTCAGAAACTCTATGAGTGTCTTAGCGTGGCGCGCACAAATCACAGGTAGTTTTTCTTGATGGACTATGCAACAAGTTTGAAGTATCTTCTCTCAGATCAATCCAGAAAGGATTATTTTATGAAAAAAACAGGCATTATGTTCGGTTCTTTAATTGCGCTTTCCATTTTTGCATTGGGCTTATCGGTAGCTGGGAATTGCTGGGCTCAGTCAGGAAAGTTTGCCCAAATCAATCTAACTGATGTTTCATCCAAATCTACAAAAGTTAAAGTGGCTGTAGAGCAGTTACTCAAGATGCAGAGCGCTGGATCTCCCAAGATGGAAAGTTTGACGACGGAGGCCAAGAAAATTGAGGCTGATCTTGAAAAGGGAAAAGATACTCTCAAGCCCGCGGAAAAAGAAAAGCTCGAAAATGATCTGACTCAGAAATATCAGGAGATGCAGTCTGAGCAACAATCGGTTAGAGGCAAGCTTGCTGCTCAACAACAACAAATCCAATCGGCGATCATGTCACAAATACAGCAAATAATCGAGAACATAGCAAAAAAAGAGGGCTATAGCGCTGTTTTTCTGAAAGAAACAATGATTTATTCTAGCGGCATGCCTGACTTGACAGACATGGTCATAAAAGAATTGGACTCGTCCCCAGCGGTAGAATCGGGAGCTAAGCAGTAGTTCATTTAATTACCCTGTTGAACTAAAGATATTATAATTTAACTCCGGAATGGCTTCTGCTGAATGATCAAGTCTCATAATTAGCTGTTGACAAGGGGAAAATGTTTATAAATCCATAGATAACATGGGTGCAAATTTGTAAACAGTTGACATGATCGAACAGCTTGATGGATGAGCCACGTTTACAAACTGAGTTGGACGAATTATTAATGAGCTTTATTCTAGGACTCAGGTTTCAGCAGATTCTCAGAGACGAATAGCAAAACAAGTTATTAAACAATTGTGATGGGTTAACAGTCGCTTGGGCGAAATGCGTTTATTGGACACCGGTTTCATGTCTGCCGCCGAAAATATGGCTCTTGACATGATAGTTCTGGAGGAGGTAGCCCATGGCTACTCTCCGCCAACATTCAGATTTCTTCAATTTAAGCCTGATGCGGCCTTGGTTGGTTATAATCAGGATGTTGATCAAGAAATACGTCGTGAATTCTGCGAACACAATGGAATTGATATAAACCGAAGACTTACCGGTGGTGGTGGGATATTGTTCCAGGAATCCGCTTTGGGCTGGGAGATTTTTGGACCAAGTGGTTCCAGGCCTTTTAGGGGTAAGTTTGAAGCCATTTTGAACAGAATATGTTCGATAGCTGCAGACGGAATATCACGTTTGGGCGTTCCGGCTAAATTCAGACCTCGCAATGATATTGAAATACATGGCAGAAAAATATCCGGCACAGGCGGCGTAGCTATTTCAGGCGCCATGATGTTTCAGGGTACCATTCTGATTGAAAATCAAATAGACAGATTTTTGAAGGCATTGCGAGTCCCAGTAGAGAAGCTGAAAAAAAGGGAAATCGAATCATTGATGGATAGGGTTTGTTTTCTCAATGATCTACTCGATCCATCACCGACCCTTAATCAAATCAAAAGGGCTTTAGTAGGCGAATTTGCGTATCAGCTGGATGCTCAATTTTTTGAGTCAGGTTTGACCGAAAGAGAATCGGAACGACTGAAAAATGAGCTAGCTAATTTTCAGAGCAGCTCGTGGATTGGGTCAAAATCAAGGCCAAAAAATGAAAGCGAGTCTGCGCGATCCATAAAACAAACCCCAGGGGGAACTTTCAGAACTCACCTTTGGTTGAGTCCCGGCGGCAAGAGGATCCAGAAGGCCTTGATTGTAGGGGACTTTTTTGCAATCCCCGTAAGATTGGTCATGGATCTAGAGGCAAGTTTGATTGGTTTAAGACCCGAAAAGGACATAATTTTTCGCTCGGTACTTAATTTCTTTGATAATTATGATGGCAGGATTCTGGGTGTTGATCCGGTAGAAGTTGGGCAGGCGGTGGCGGAAGCAGTTCAAAGAATCAAAATCGTAGATAAAAGCATAACTCTCGGCGAAGCCAACGAACTTTTTTTTGTAAACTTGTCGCCTGAACAACTGGACAGTGTTGTCCCTAAATGGCTCCTTCTACCCTATTGCTCAAAAAATTTAGATTGTGATTTCCGAAATGTTCCTGGTTGTGATGAATGTGGAGCGTGTGAAATAGGAGAGTGTTATGAAATTGCTAGAAGGCATAATCTCGAACCAATAACTGTACAAAGTTTTGAGCATCTAATGGAGGTAATTGAAGCTCGGTGCGTTGGCCGGGAAGGGGTATATGTAGGTTCGTGCTGCGAGGCTTTCTTTTCGAAACATCAAGTTGAAATGATGCAACTTGACGCATCTGGAATATTGATAAATCTTGATTCAACTACATGTTACGATCTTGGCAAAGGTTCGCAGGCTTACAAAGGCCGTTTTGATAACAAGACCTTTTTGAACATGGTCTTAATAGAGAAGACTCTCAGGCGTTTAGATGAAAAGAAGAACAATTAAGTGTGATGTTCTAGTGGTTGGGGGTGGGCCTGCGGGGTCGATGGCTGCTCAAACCGTCGCACGGCATGGTTTGAGAGTTTTACTCGTAGACAAGAAAAAGCGTATCGGTGAAAGACCTCATTGTGGAGAATTCATTCCCGAAAAACTCATGAATGAGTTTGATCTGAGTTGGAAGATCGTTGACCAAAAAGTTGACGCCATGGAGACAATGATTATCGAAGGAACTTTGCCAGATCAGAGAGCTTTGGGCACAGCCATGTTTGCGAAAAAAAAAGTCAGATCGCAGACTTCTAAGAGCGATGAATGTGATTATGAAAGTGTAAATACTCCATCGGCTGGTTATACCATAGATAGGTCGGCCTTGGACTTGGGACTGGCAAAGAGGGCAGCTTCTAACGGGGCTGTCATTCTGAACGATTCAAAACTGGTCAAATTCAATCATCAGCGTTCTCTGGTTATTCGTCAACGAGAGGAGATTGTTATTGACTCGAAGGTCACAATAGCTGCAGATGGAGCAAATTCCGCCATATCTTCAGCTCTTGGCTATCCTAACCCCAAGTTCCTGTTGGGGGTTCAGTGTCAGGTTCCTCTAGCTCAAGCCCTCCAAAGAACTATAGTATTCTTTCATAAATCCATAACTTATGGATATGGATGGATTTTCCCTAAAGGGAATTCAGCCAATTTTGGAATAGGCATGTTTCCGCAAAAAAAAGCTTTACCAAATGCGCTATTGGGAAAATTCCTCGATCTGTTTATTAATAGGGGAGTTTTGAAGCAGGGTATCTTTTCTCGATCAAAAGGTTTAATACCTGTGACAGGAGTTCGGGAAAAGCTGGTTGAGGGTAATGTCGCCTTTGTGGGTGACGCCGGTGGTTTGACTCACTGTATAACTGGCGCGGGGGTTCCGCAAGCCATGATTTCCGGTGAGATGGCCGGGGTTGCCGCCGTCAATTCCATCAAGCAAGGAAGAATTGAATTGCTGGGGGAATATGAGGCTCAGATCAGGGGTCTCTATTCAGGGATTTTGAATCATGCATTTGCAAAGCGAATCTTGATGAGAAAATTATGGGAAAGTCGAGACCTAAAATTCATTTGTGAGCATACGTGGATAGCTTTCAGGGGGTACAGAAGACGGGTTCGTGAGAATTGACATAAGGGAAAATGATTTTATCTCGGCCTGGGGTTTGTCACGCAGAAATCACGGCAACACTCTAACTATTTATGCCCCAGGAATGTTTGTCTATAATGGAATTAGAGGCAAATATCACGCTATTTCTTTGACATCTAAAGAATGCTTACTAGATTGCGAGCATTGCAAGGGACAATTGTTACGGAGCATGCCTGAATCTCAAACTCCAGAGAAGTTGCTAGCCTATGCAATTGCAGCAGATAAGCGTGGAGACATAGGAATTCTCTTAACGGGGGGATGTGATAAAGACGGGCTACTGCCGTGGGAACGCTTTGTTTCAACAATTTCTGAAATTAAAAATCGGACAAATTTAAGAATATCAATTCATCCTGGACAGCTCAATTACGAAACTGCTGTGCTCCTTAAAACAGCAGGAGTAGATCAAGCGCTAGTAGATGTAATCGGATCAGATGAGACGGCAAAAGATGTCTATCATTTGAGAGAGGGCGCTCGAACGGTTATGAGAACCATGGATGCTCTGAGTAATGCAGAAATAGAGCTTGTTCCCCACATAATCTTTGGAATACATTTTGGCCGAATTTTAGGTGAGTATCAAGCGCTTGAAATTTTACAGAAATATCCCATCAACAAGTATGTTGTGGTTGTTCTAAACCCAATCAAAAAGACTCCGATGGAAAAAGTCATTCCTCCTGATCCTTTGGAGGTCGCAAGATTTATTATCAAAGCTCGTTTTGAAATGCCCGGGGTCCTGGCTTCTTTAGGATGCGCAAGGCCTGGGGGAAAGTACAAGGAAGTCGTTGACAGTCTGGCTATAAAGGCCGGTATAAATTCGATTGCGATAGCCTCAGACAAAGCAGTGAATTTGGCTCTGTCTATGGGGCTCGATATACAATACAAGAGTTCTTGTTGTTCCGTAAATTGAAAGAGTTAAAGTTCGTTTTAGATGCGAGTCTGTCATCAATAGCAATGAGGATGAGGTAATAAATGAGTTCCATCGCTCCAACTCAGATCGATCCCGAAGTTCATTACAGCCCGGAGTACGTGAGGTTGTCCTTGGCGGCGGCCATGACTTTAAAGTTTACTAAAGGATGGTTTTACAGAAACGCCCGTCTAAGATGCATAAATCTTTTGCTTACCTACCGGGATGGTTGTAAGGCAAACTGCGCATTTTGCGGGCTAGCTGGAGAAAAGGAACGTATTAAGAGTGGAGGCAGTTTTATAAGGGTTCCCTGGAAAAGCTTCAGGACCAGTGATGTGATCGAAGCTATTAAAGACACTCCGGAGGAAGTTAGCAGAGTATGTATTTCAATGATCACACACCCCCAAAGTATCAAGGACACTATAGACATTTGTAAAGAAGTAGTAAGCAAAACCGAAAAGATGGTTTCCTTATTGATTTCTCCGACTGTTCTGAGGAGAGATGATCTTAGGGCATTCAAAAAAGCCGGAGCCGATAGAATAGGCGTAGCGATTGATTGCGCTACTGAAGGTTTGTTTGAGGAGATGAGAGGAAAAGCCGTTGGGGGACCTCATAGATGGGGAACATATTGGAGAGTGTATGAGGAGAGCCTCGACATTTTTGGCCACGGTAAATCAGGAGTTCATTTGATATGTGGTCTAGGTGAGTCGGAGAAAGAGCTGATTTTTTCGATCGACAGGGCGCACAAATTAGGAGGTTTTACACATCTATTTTCATTCTTTCCCGAAAAAGGATCAAGGATGGAATCGGTTTCGCCTCCGCCAATATCGGTTTATCGTCGAATTCAAATGGCGCGGTGGCTTATAGATAATGACAAATCCGAATACTCAAGAATGAATTTTGATTCTTCGGATCGAGTAATTGATTTTGGAGTCCGCGATCAGGACCTGCAGGATGCAATAGAATCAGGTATCCCTTTTGAAACATCAGGGTGTCCAGGTTTTGATGGTAGGACAGCATGTAACAGGCCGTACGGCAATGAAAAACCGGGAGAGGATATTCGGAATTTCCCTTTTAGACTTGAAGCACCTGATGTTGAAAAAGTTGGTCGTGAGCTCAAAGAGTATTGTTAGATCCAGAACCAAAACGAGCTTGATTTCTCAAGCTCGTTCTAAAACTATGTGTCTATGTAAGTCCGAGGCTAGGGCTGGAAAAGTTTAATGCTTATTCCGTTAGGATCGCTTAAGGATGCGTAATTGACACCATCTCTTTGCCCGTCAGTCTCCATGAAAATAAGACCCTTTTTCTGGAGATCTCGGACCGCTTCAGATAAGTCTTCTACCTTGAAACTCATGCCTGAAACGCCGCCAGATAGATCTACCTTGTTAGCTGACTGATTATGAAGAATGTCTAACTTGTAGGGGGTTCCTTCTTTTTCCATGGAAAAGACATCCAAACCCTTTGAAAGTCCCTCGGAGGACCGAAACCCAAGCTTTTTGTAAAAAGAAATGGTTTCTTCGGGATTGGCGGTGCAAATTCCTATTGTTAGAGGATACTCATCTACCGTTGATTTAACATAACTGGATGATTCCGCTTCAGTGTTATAGGCTACCAATACAGCAAAAACAACCAGAAACATTATAGAGCAAGTGAAACCTAAAAACAGACGTCGAACATGGCCTGCCGGCAAGCTCATTGCCCCGTTAACCTCCTTAATCTAAACCAAACTAATATAACTGAATAAAACCCTTTCATTTGAAAGGCAAACAAACCATACACAAAAAGGGCTATAAAATCAAGACTAAAATAAAAACGCACTTGTTTGCTTCGTGATCGTGGTTTATTAAATTTTTATATTTGAGTAATATCTTAGAAAAGGTTAGAAAACACTAATTCTATTGGAAAATTTGGCGATAATAAGCGATTCATGGCTATGTTCACTTCAGGATCCCTCAAAATCTGACTGATGTCAGCCCTTTTTGTCTTGTCCTGATCAAGAATTTGATGTTCAGTCAGTGTTATATCCGGTTCTAAGCCGCGCCCTTCAATATTGCGTCCATCGGACGTGAAGTAGTGAGCAGTCGTTAGCCGCAAGGCCATTGATCCTGGTAGCGGGAAAATGTTTTGTACTGAGGCCTTTCCAAAGCTTCTTTCTCCCATGACCAAAACATTGGGATTGCCGAGTAGCGCTCCGGTTAGCACCTCAGATGCGCTTGCTGAGCCTTTATTGATGAGCACAACGATTCGATTCCTGGAGAAAGGACCGTCCTTATTAGCGCTAAAAGTTGTGCTGAATTTCTTGTCTCTTCCTTGAAGGGAAGTTATGACACCTGGCTTCACAAATAGCTCGGCCACACGAATGGCCTCGGTGAATAGACCACCTGGGTTGTCTCGTAAATCCAAAATCAAACCGGTTAATTCACCCCCGGAAATTTCGTTCAATGACCTCAGGGCTTTCTCAACTTCGATTCTTGTGGTGTTCTGAAAATTAATAATTCTTAAATAGCCAATTCCATGGTTGAGGATGGTAAATTTGACAGGCGCGGCCTCAATGGTTTTTCTTTTCAACTCCAGGTCGCGGATTTCACCAGTTTTTGAATCTTCTATTCTAATTTTGATTAGAGAACCCGCCGGTCCCCGAACTAAACCCAGAGCTTCATTTAGGGGAAGACCTTGCAACGATTTGCCATCAATAGACAGTATTACATCGCCGGAATTGATAGACGCCTCGTGAGCTGGAGATCCTTCAATTGAAGAAACCACAACATAGGATCCGTTCTTAGCAGACACAACCATACCAATTCCGCCAAACCGTCCTTCAGCGCTAATCTTGAGTTCATTGATCATCTTTGAATCAAGTATTGATGAATACTGATCAAGGTTTCTCAAAATTAAGTCTAGAGCCATCAATGTGACTTGCTGTTCTTTTAATTTGCATTTCTTGGCAATGGTCTGAATCGTTCTAGCGAAACAGGTTTCGGTTTTATCTGAGCAATCTTGAAAACGAGGGATTTTCTCCACACATATCGGATCAAGACAAAAAGTCATTTTTTCCAAAGTGTCCAACAATACATGCTTTTGGGGAAAGCTAGATACGTAATGGTTTTGGATAAGGCGCATAACTTCGTCAAACAGTCTTATTCCAACGGGGCCAATTTGAGAGTCTTCTTCAGGGTTATTGAGGACAATGTTATTTTTGGGATCGTCTGTAGAAAACCCGAAATGGGGTCCGTTTGAATTGGTAAAGGTCTGAGAAGCTGAAATAGAATCTGGCGCTGACAAGAACAGAAGTGACAAAACAATCGCCAGAGCCATTAAACACGTCTTTTTAGACTCGCTGAGGATCAAACCAACTCCGATTAATACGAGGTGAAATTTCACCAAAATCTGACAACTTTTCCTAATAGACGTTACTGGTCGCGATGGAGAAATATTTCTGCCATCAGTTAGATTATGTTGACAGTTTCTCCTACTCCTACGAATTTAACAGAATCCCCTAATTCCTGTCTAAGATAGCATGTTTCGTAAAGACCAGAACAATGTAAAGGGGCTAGGAAATCGCAGGACAGTGACCTAAGGAAATCCCTGGTTCTAAGAATTCGTTCTGGATTGGCATTGATCAAATGCAAACCTCCGAGGATCCCATAAATTTTTTCTAAGCCGGTCACTTTTTGGAGATGTCTAGTTGTGTTGATAATTCCGGCATGACAGCATCCAGTGATTATGAACATGCCCTTGCTATCGATGTTTATCGCAAGCGACATGTCGTCCTCAAATTTGTCAACTACGACGCTGTTTCCCAATGATCTGGAAAAAGAGTGATTTTCTTCGCACGGTTCGGTTTGTTCTACTGGTCCACTGAGTACAATTTGATCGGTGATGAAGTAGGGCTTGCTGGCCTCTACCACTTGACTTCCCCGTTGTCTTAATAGCTCTGCAGTCAAGCCCGATCCTATGCTTCTCAATTCAGCGGCGCCAGCGAAACGTTCACCCCATGTAAGAGGTGAGGCTACTATTTTAAATGGCTTGGGGCTATAATCCATCAATCGCAGTAAACCACCTGTGTGATCGTAGTGTCCATGGCTCAATATGACCGTTTCCAGATTGTTTAAATCCTTTTGAAGGCTTTTCAAATTCCCTAACAAAACATCCGCGGTTTGGCCGGTGTCCCATAAAATTTGTCTTCTGGAATTGTGTTCTTCGAATTCTAATAGGAGGCTCAATCCGTGCTCGCCAGTGAATCCTGACCTAGAAACAAAATTATTAACGATTACTGTTACATCGAATTTTGTGATCACTATGTCTTTTACCTCAGATGCATCGAATTTTGGGACAACTGTGCCAGCTTTTCTGAATCTAACATGAATACAGATCCGTGCAATAAAAAGGAACTCGAGTATGGGCTCCTAGTTTGCCAACACCTTCGGGTATTTTAATGATTGCTTTTGAATAGGTCATCGCGCTTAATCTAGTAGCCATATCGAATGGCTTGAGATGAAATTCGCCGTTAACGCTGGTCAAGTCGCAGTGGACAAATTGAGTCCATTCTTTTTGCCCGCTTACTTCTTCAGTTAAAACTCCGAACAAAATTGGTAGGAGGCTTTTTTCTCTGCCTAACATACGTGAAATTCCCGGTAGGGTTATCATTAGGAAAGCCATTTCGTTGGAAGGGGGGCCGCCGGGTAGGCAAAAAACAGGTTTGTTATTTAACAAGCCCATTCCAACAGCTTTCCCAGGCCCCATACGAACTCGATGGAAAACTGGAGTCCACTTCAAGCGCTTGAAAGCTTTGACCACCAGATCTCGATCACCTGTCCATGCCCCTCCAGAGGTTATCAACAAATCGCATTCGGAAATCATTTCATCAATCAAACGGGTCAATTGACCAAAAGAATCACCACTAATTTCCGTGAAACAACTTATTCCGAGCGAGTTTAACCAAGCCTGCTGAAGCGCAATATTGCTCGCATATAGTTTTCCCCTAGTCATTGGCCTGCCAGGCAGCACGACTTCGTCGCCTGTCGCAAGAAGGGCAACTTTTGGAGTCCGAGCCACTCTAATGTTGAATACTCCACCGGCGATCAACAATCCAACTTTTGCTGGGGTGACAATTTCCCCGGCAGTAATCAGTTCGTCTCCGAACTTTATATCTGCCCCTTTTTTAAGTATGTTTCGCCCCACGCCTGCATCTGCAAAGGCTCTGATCCAAGCGCCATCAGATATAGTAAATTCTTCAGCTAAGACAGCATCGGCTTCTATTGGAATGGAGGCCCCGCTAAGAACACGTACGGCAGTTCCGGGAACCAGTTGAACATTTGATTCTTCTCCGGCATTTGATATTCCGATCAATCTTAAAGAAACAGGCATAGATGGCGAGGCGTTATCTATATCCGATGAAACAACGGCATAACCATCCTTAAGTGAAGAATCAGCTGAGGGTAAGTTAACTGAAGCTTTAACGGGAATCGAGGCAACCCGTCCTATAGCTTGCATCGTGGGACAAAGCTCGTCTGAAAGGGGGGTAATATTCTTGAGAGTCAGATTGAGGGCTTCTTCATAGCCAATATGTCCAGATCTGTTTTCAAAAGAATCCATGACATCCTTCACGATTCATCTGACCTGATGAATTCTATAGCTAAAACATTCGATGAATCAGGTTTGACACCAAAGTGGCGACTTCTGCGAATTCCTGCGATCCAAAGCAAAGTATCATTTTTTAATACAATCGGAGTTCTGCATCTGTCCGTTAATGGGACTTTTTTATCTATAAAAATCTTTTTTACTTTGGCTGATCCTTTCATACCCCAGGGTTCCAATCTATCACCACGAAGGTATGAACGGACTTCAAGAGGAAACGATAAAGAATCATAATCGAAATAGGCTATATTAGGATTGTGTTTCAAATGTTCTCCAGTTTTCATGGGACCTACTAAATGAAATCTCAGCAAGGCTCCTGTTTCGGAAACTTTCAAATCTTCCGGTCCGAGCACGGTATATTTACAGAGAATTCCGGGTCGAGGCTTCTGTGTCGTTAAGATCAATCTGTCGTAATCACGCCTGATTCTCAGCCCAACAGGAAAGGTAAGGGAAGAGGAGGGATTATGAGATTTGATTAGGCTAATAATCTTGGAGATGTGAATTTCACCCCATCGGACGTCAGGACCCGTCAAATTATAAAGCGCTTTTCTGACAACTCTACTGATTAAAGAATCGTGAAATCTGCTAATCAATTTGATGTCAATAACGAGTTTTTCATCTGAACTGCTAATCGCAGTCTGGTAAATATCCTCCGTTGATAGCTCAAAAAAATTCTCATCCCTGGTTAGAAGTTCAATAGTTCTTAAAAGGGGCGTACGGTAATTTGGAAACCGATTTTCGAATCTCTTGAGCGTTACGTTTCTGATAAAATTCCTGTCAGTATTTGACTGTAAATTGGTCTCGTCAGTCAAAAAGACGAGGCCTTTGTCTTCTAGGTAGTCGATGATCTGGCGACGTTCAAGTTTAATCAATGGCCGTATAATTGAACCCCTGACGGGAGGAATTCCACGTAAGCCGGTTAGTGATGATCCCCTGAGCAACCTGAGTAAAAAAGTTTCTATTTCATCATCAATATGGTGAGCGGTGGCGATTTTATTCGCCGGTAAGGTGTGGAGCAATCTTTCGAAAAAGTTATAGCGGACCCTCCTACCGGCCTCTTCCGAGCTAATGTGGTATTTTGAAGCATAAGCCATGACGTTGGCATCCAGGTTGAAAAACTCCAGGCCTAGTATTGAAGCCATTCTGGATACGAAATCTCTGTCATGCGAAGCGGTCTTTCTTAGATTGTGATTTACATGGGCCACCACGAGTTCTAGAGTGTATTGAGGGGCTAGTGAACACAAAATACTCAGCAAAGCAGTAGAATCTGGTCCTCCAGAAACGCCAACGATGATTTTATCACCGGGTTTTACCATGGAGAATTCTTCGAGCGTTCTCTTTACGAGCTCAATTACAGAGGATTGATCAAAACGGCGTGACATAGCTGTTAGGATAAGACTAAATCGTCAAAAGGGGAAGAGGTCAAAAGCGAAGGAGAAAAAAAGAGCCCCCTACTTAGGGGACTCTCAATGCAGTATTAACAAGTAGTTATAATTAGTTGATCGGTCTTTCTATTCGTGAATAAATTCTGCTTTGGATTTGGCGCCTTTTTCTACGAAATTTTGAAGGCCAATTTTGCTATCTTTGGTAGTCCAGCACTGTCCAAACAGGTAAGCCTCGTTTTTTAGTCCGTCTTCGAGGGTCATTTTCCCACCTTGAATGATGGCGTCGACTGCTAGTTTGTCGATTGCTTTGGAAAGGTGACCTATGTTTACATCAGGCAACGTATCTGGCGCTCCGGGGACAGGGCCTTCTTCAACAGATTTAATGGCTGTTTTACCTTCTGCCAATTCTCTGGCTAACTGGATGGAGCGAGGAAGGACATCGCCTTCTACAAGTTCATTCACCAGTCCATATTCAAGAGCCTGTTCGCTGGATATTGGGTTTGCGGTTCTAATCATTTCGGACGCTTTTTCAAAGCCTATCAATCTAGGTAATCTTTGTGTTCCACCCATACCCGGAATAAGGCCGAGATTAACTTCAGGTTGACCGGCGAAGAATTTTAGGCCCTTGAGGGTGACTCTGGCAGTGCAGCACATGGCCAGTTCGCAACCACCGCCAAGCATAAACCCGTTGAGAGCAGCAACCATAGGTTTGTCTAGCTTTCCAAGTTCTGATGAAGCAATCTGACCATTGCGCGCAAAAGCTTCAGCCTGGGCCGGTTCCTGTAATCCAGCCATTTCCTTGATATCGGCTCCAGCC
>Ga0067045_1031343_pt1 | contig 12518 bp, 11 predicted proteins | sample TerdegcTABiofilm_FD_59184 | JGI IMG/M metagenome (GOLD analysis project Ga0067045, IMG submission 59184) | Combined Assembly of (Gp0054472, Gp0054536) Wastewater bioreactor microbial communities from Singapore -Terephthalate degrading...
ATATCTTGTGCCTCAGATTCCGAAACAAGCCTGCCCTGAACTTGTTTCACGGGTTCGGAATGACGGGGGGACTGAATGAATACAAAGTTTTTTGTGTCTCATTTGTGTCTTGTGTGTGTCGAAAACCGGCAAAAAAAATACAAAATCATATAAAAAGCACTGAATTTTGGTTATGCCATAAAAACCAAAAACCCCGTGATTTTTCAGTATTCACGGGGTTTTGAGACTTCTTTTCTTACAGGGGCAGCAGGCTTCGAACCCGCGACCTGCGGTTTTGGAGACCGCCGCTCTACCGGCTGAGCTATACCCCTTCGAAGTGGTTGTATTATATCACTTTTGTTTTTCCTTGACAACCCCCAGTCAGAGGAATTTTTTATCCGGGAGGAAATATTTTCAGGAGTTACGCTTTTTATTGGCAAAAACCGGATTTTATGCTAATTCCCGGAGATACTGAACAAGTTCGGTGTAACGGGTCTGTAAAGGAAATTTTGCTCGAAACTGCCATATTTCTGATACCTCCGATTCTGACTCCTGCTTACGGGGCGATCTGCTGCAGGATGCCGGTGTAAATATCTTCGGGAATCCAGGCGGGCTCTTTATTTCCCATGATGGAATTCACAGGTTTTAAGGGGGTTCCCATTATCTGTTCTTTTGCAACCCAGAAACCGTTCCGGATAGGTTGTCCTCCGTCGGTGCCCAGGGGTTCGTTGAGATGTCCCGTTTTGGGGTTTTTCTTGATGACTTCTCCTCCGGGCGGTACAAATTCGTCCACCGCTCCGTAACTGTGTGCCAGGTCATGGGCAAATTGGAAAACGGGATCCTGAACGGAAATCACCATACAATTTTTTCTCCACCAGAATTGTCGGGCGGTATCGTTGTCAATATTGAAAAAGACTCCTCCAAAATTGGGGTTTCCTCCCGGCACCACCCCTATTACCCGATGAAACCGGGGATGTTTTTTAAGCCAGTCAGACATGGAGTCCACCAGCACTTTAACTTCTGTGGTATGGGGATCTATTGACAGATCTGCGGGGAAATCGTCATATATATAAAATTCGAAATTCTCCTCCGCTACAGGCAGAACCGCTTTCAGATATTCTCTTGCCTGTTTCACTTTTTCGTCGTAGCGGATCTGTCCTTTGGATGTGGGTAGAATTTTTTTCAAATATGTCGCTACGGGAGTCGCCATAAAATCCGGCTTTTTCTCGTCCGGCAGAGATGCTAAAGTCATGGTATAGGAGAGGTTTCTCCACGCCTGATCTCCCATCTTTGTCAACCATTTGGAGTCGGTTACTTTCCAGTCGTAGGGGCTTGCCCAATATCCCACCGGAAGGGGCATGACCGCCACTCTTAAAGTTCCCGACTGTTTTGTGGCGATCTTGAATACCCGGGTTCTCAGTTTGGAACCCGTCGCGGAATCCTCGGCATAGACCTTGAACACGTAATCGCCGTAATATTTGGGGTTTACGGGATCCAGGAAGAACCGGTAGAGATGGGTCTCATAATCCTGACTTTCCACTATATTGAAATAAGATTTATATGTGGAATCAATCTTGACTTCCTCGGCATATTCCTGATTCCAGGTTCCTCCGTCGTTGGTGTCGGACTGGATTGCATCGAAAAGGGTCTTTCCTTTACTTCCTATAGGAATAGAATAGATGGGACGGTTAAATCCCCTCTCGCCGATATTTACGGTCAAAAGATAGGGGGCGGGAAGGGGCATACCTTTTTCTAACTCAACAGTTACGTAAATGGCCATCTTTTTCCCCGCCACCAGAGGAACCGTGTCGGAATTAAGCACCTGAATCGGTTTGAATATGCCGATCCTTGCCCCGAATATGCGGGAGTCTATAAAATAGGCGATAAAGTTTGCCACTTCCTCCATGGAGGGTTTCATTCTGTAGTCGGGCAGGGAGTCGGTGCCGATGATGTCTATGATATAATCTCCCCGACGGATAAATATTCTGTAGCTGTCAAAACTCTGCTGACAATAGAACGCCTCATCGCCATATTCGATCTTCTGGGCGGGTTTTATCTGTTGAGAGGACGCCTGATTGAACATGGCGGAAAACACATACCGGGATTTGGGTACCTGTTCTCCCGTGCGGGGATCCTGCACCGTGCCGGGACGAAGAAGGGTTATACTGACGTTGAAACTGAGTCCCGCTCGGGGGGCGGTGGCGGAATCCACGATGAGTCTGTATCCTCTGGTGGAAGTGCTGATGAAATCCCTGGTTTCCATATTATATCTCTCCGCCATACCCTGCCACTGTTGAGACGATCCCATCGTAGGCAGTTCTATGGGATCGGGAAAGAACCGGGCGGTATCGCTGATGGATCTGGTCGTAACCTGCTGGCATAACCCCTGCTCAGAACCGGCTATGATAAGGACAAAAACCATAATAAAAACGAAAAGAAAATTAAGGGTTGTCTTTATTCCCGATAATGGTTTTTCTTTATTTGCTGTGATTTTCGGCATCTCTGACGGGGTTTTTATGGGAGTTTTTGCCCTTTCCTCTTTGATTTGGTTTTTTCCTGTTAATCCCGATTTGGATTTCCACTCTTTCAACTTCATTCAAAACCACCCCTTCGGCGTTATACTGAAACAGTCTCTCTCCCGATTTAAAACTTCCACAGTATTTCTTATCTTCCTTTCAATCTCAGAGAAAGGAATTCGGAGGGAATATAAAAATAAAGAATGAGAAAAACCGTGTGCAAGGAGGAATCTTAAATATATGGTCTTTGAAGAAAATACGGAAAGTTATGAGAGGGAAAACATCAGCATCGCCTCTCACAATCGCTGTTTTGCCTGCGGAAAAGAAAACCCCGTGGGATTGGGTATAAAATTTTCATCTTCCGGTCAGGACGGGGTTTTTGCCCAATATGTGATAAAAGAGGAATACGCGGGGTATCCGGGAATGGCTCAGGGAGGGATCATCGCTACTTTATTGGATTCCGCCATGGCTAACTGTGTGTTTCACCATAGCGGGGTTCAGGGAGTTACCGCCCGGTTGAATCTGCGTTTCTTAAAACCTCTCAATACCAACCTGCCCCTTTTCATAGAAGCCCATGTGAAGAAGGTTGAACTGGGAATGTATGAGATGGAATCCTCCATTCACCAGAAGGACGTCCTGAAAGCCTATGGAGAGGGAATCTTCTTCGCCTGCCCCTAGACAATAACTTTTGTGAATAGGCTCTTGACAGGAGTCCCTTTTTTTGTTAACATATAGGTGTAAATAACACTTAGATGTAGGAAGTGAGAGTGGTGGGAGTGCAAGTAAAGAAAGACGATGAGAACGGGTGAAAAGATAAACGGATGTAGTTTATCCCGTAGATCAGGACTTTAGTCCTGCAAATACCATGGCCGGCAGGGATGAAGCCCTGATCTACAGTCCTGATCTCCTATTTTATTCAGGGTTTTTATCCTTCCTGACTTCCAACCTCTGACCTCTGACTTCCAAACAGGGAGGTATTTTATGAAAATTGCGGTATCGTCGGTGGGAAGCGATATTTCTTCCAAGGTGGAATCCCGTTTCGGCAGAGCGGGACAATTTATGGTCTATGACAGCGATTTGAAGGAATGGAAGGTTGTACAAAATTCCCTTCAAATGGATCTTCCCCAGGGGGCGGGAATCCAGACTGCCCAGAATCTGATCCGGGAAGGAGTTAACGCAGTAATTACCGGTCATTGCGGTCCCAACGCTTATCGGGTTTTGACGGGGGGAGGAGTTTCGGTTTATTGTGTGGGCGCCAGAACGGTCAGGGAAGCGGTGGATGAACTTTTATCGGGTTCCTTAAAGGCTTCCGACTCCGCCGATGTGGAGGGACACTGGTAATTAGGAAAACGACAGGGATAATGACTGCATGATTTTTTGTATATATATTTATATTAATAGTTTAAGGAGGTAATCAATATGCCAGGTTTTGACGGAACAGGACCCAGAGGTATGGGACCTAGAACGGGAGGCGGATTCGGATACTGTCCCCCGGTGATGGAAGCCGATGGAGGAGTCCGACTGGGAGTAGCAGGATATGGACGGGGAATGGGGAGAGGAGGAGGTCGGGGTATGAGAGGATTTGGTCGGGGAATGAGAATGAGAGCCTGCTGGAATTTCCCGGTGGCTTTTTATTCACCGGAACCCCTACAACAGGAGAAGACCGAAACCCCGTCCTCAAAAGTGAAAATCGAAACTGAAACGCCCAAAACCGAAACCGATCTGTTGAAAGAGCGTATTGCCCGCATGGAAGATATGCTGTCGGTGATGAACGAGCGGTTGTCTCAACTTCAGCCAACGGATAAGAATTGACTGCGATTTATAAACCGGTGAACGAAGGAAATTTTCTTTAGCGAATATATTTTTTTGTCCGGTTTATATTATCACCTCGGTAGATGTGGGGGGATATTTTCCTCCCACAGTTTTTCCCTGATTGGCAGTATTAGATTATAAAACAGAGACTGTAACGAAGGGCTTCAGCCCTTCTTTGAATATAATAATGACAGGAGTTACGCTCAAATTCGAGGAAAACGGCATAAAATCGTCATCCTGAACTTGTTTCAGGATCTCTGGCAATCGGCATGAAATCTGGGTTTTGATATAAAATGGCGTAACTCCTGTAATGATTACAGGAGTTACGCTCAAATTCGAGGAAAACGGCATGAAATCGTCATCCTGAACTTGTTTCAGGATCTCTGGCAATCGGCATAAAATCTGGGTTTTGGTAGAAAATGGCGTAAGTCCTGTGATTATAATAACGAAGAGGAGGAAAAAGAAATAAAGAAGGACTAAAGTCCTTCGCTACCGTTATTGTCGCCATTGTCGTCATAAACGATATTATTTTTTATTAATACAACAATCATTTAAGAGGGAATGAATATCTATGATTATTGCGGTTGCCAGCGGTAAGGGAGGTACGGGAAAGACCACCGTTAGTACCAACCTTGCCCGCGTTTTATCGGATAAATATTCGGTTCAGTATCTGGACTGCGATGTGGAGGAACCCAACGGGTATCTGTTTTTAAAGGCGGATATAAGACATTCGGTGAAGGTGAAAGTCCCCGTGCCGAAGGTTGACGATCTAAAATGTACTCATTGCGGAGAATGCAGTGCTTTTTGTCAATATAAGGCTATCGTTTCTCTTCCCATGACTACCATGGTTTTTCCCGAACTGTGTCATAGTTGCGGAGGATGTACCCTGGTCTGTCCCTCAGGGGCTATAACCGAAAAGGAAAGAACCATCGGCATTATCGAAAGAGGGAATTACAAAGAAATAGATCTGGTTTACGGCAAACTGAATGTGGGTGAGGCAAAGAGTCCCCCCCTCATAAAAGAGGTAAACCGGTATATTGCCGATAACGGCGTGGTTCTCGTGGATTCTCCTCCGGGGACTTCCTGTCCGGTGGTGGCGTCGTTAAGGAAGGCGGAGAAAGTTCTGCTGGTGGCGGAGCCGACTCCCTTCGGATTGAACGACTTTCAGATGGTGGCGGAAATGGTGAAAAGCCTGAATATCCCTTTCGGAGTGGTCATAAACCGTTGCGATGTGGGCGATGACCGACTGGAAAAGTATTGTGCAAACGAGGGAATCCCAATCTGGGGTCGGATTCCTGATGATCGGAGGATCGCGGAACTCTATTCGAGAGGTGAACTAGTGGTAGAAGGGATTTCGAATATAAAGAAAATATTTGTGGAAATAGGCGAAACCCTTTTGAAAGGGGGATTAAAATGAATAACCTGAAAGAAACTAAAAAGACGAAAGAAATTGTCATTTTAAGCGGTAAGGGAGGAACGGGCAAGACCAGTTTGTCCGCGTGTTTTTCCTATTTGGCTGAAAGGGCGGTCGTTTCCGATGTGGATGTGGATGCTCCCGATCTTCATCTTATACTACAGCCTCGGATACAGGAATCTCATCCCTTCTACGGTGGTAAAAAAGCGGTTTTAAATAGGGAAAAGTGCGTCTTGTGTGGAAAGTGTAAGGAATTATGCCGATTTGACGCCATTATATATAATAAGGACGAAAATTACTATAAAATAGATCTTCCGTTTTGTGAAGGATGTGGCGTTTGCAGTCGTTTTTGTCCGGCAGGGGCTATAACAATGGAAGATAATTTATGTGGGGAATGGTTTAAATCCACTACCCGCATGGGAACTATGGTTCACGCCCGACTGGAACCGGGGGGTGAAAATTCGGGCAAACTGGTTACTCTTATCCGCCGGGAATCACAGAAAAGGGCGGAGAAAGATCAAAATCCCTTCATAACTGTGGATGGTTCTCCCGGCATCGGTTGCCCTGTAATCGCTTCTCTGACGGGAGCGGATTTCGTGGTGATGGTTACCGAACCCACCGTGTCGGGTCTCCACGATCTTATAAGGATTGCGGGACTGATCCTTCACTTCGGGATCCCCTGTGGCGTCATCATCAACCGTTTCGACGTCAATCCCCAAAAAGCCGATGAAATTGAAGAGTTTGTAAGTAGGGGCTTCGAGAAAGAAAATAAAAATTCAGGGCGAAGTTCCTTCTATGAAAATAAAATTTCTTTACTAGGCAGAATCCCCTACGATCCGGATATGGTAAAAGCCCAGATAAAGGGGTTGAGTCTGGTGGAGTATTGTAATAGTAAAACTACAACAATAATAAAGGATATATGGAATAAAATAGTAAGTAATATTTGTTAATAAAAAGGAGTTTGTTTATGACTGAAAAAAACGACTGTTTCAAAATAGCGGTTTTGTCCGGCAAGGGAGGCGTAGGTAAAAGCACAGTGGCGGTTAACCTGGCTTATTATCTGGCTTCTAAGGGACATAAAACGGGACTTCTGGATGTGGACATTCACGGTCCCAGTATTCCCAAAATGCTGAATATTGAGAATAGAATCATTAGTTCCATAAACAATAAGATGCTGCCCGTTGAAGTGGAGGGACTGGAAGTAATGTCCATAGGCTTCCTCCTGGACGATTCCACTGCCCCCGTTATCTGGAGAGGTCCCCTGAAATCCACTCTGATTCGGCAGTTCCTTGAAGAGGTGGAATGGGGCGATCTGGAATATCTGGTTATCGACTGCCCTCCCGGAACTGGCGACGAACCCCTTTCCGTATTTCAACCCCCTCAGAAAATCGACGGAGCCATCGTGGTAACTACCCCACAGGATGTAGCTATTCTGGATGTGGCTAAATCGGTGAATTTCTGTAAGCAATTGAACGCCCCCATCATCGGCATAGTGGAGAATATGAGCGGCTTTATCTGCCCCAAATGCGGAGAACGGGTGGAAATATTCAAATCCGGTGGAGGAAAAAAACTGGCGGAGGAAACCCATGTTCCTTTTTCAGGCTCCATACCTCTGGATCCGGCGGCGGTAACATCGGGAGATGAAGGAATCCCCTATATAAAAACCGCATCCTCCCAGGCTTTCAAAGAGGTTTTTGAGAATATATACACCCATATAAAAAGTAAGGAACTTGCAAAAGTATGAGCGAGAATATATTTACTTTCAAACCTATAGGAGTAATCCGTTCGCCTTTTAAGGAACAGAAAGGAACCCCCATCCAACCCACCGCCGATCCCCATGCGAAAGGGAATGTGGAGGTCTTTCCCCAATACGAAGAAGGGCTAAAAGACCTGGAGGGGTTCGAGCGGATTATTTTAATCTACGTCTTTGATAGGAGCTGTTATGAAAAACTGACCGTCATTCCCTATCTGGACACCGTACCTCATGGAGTCTTTGCTACCAGAGCGCCATGCCGTCCCAACAAGATCGGTATTTCCTGCGTTCGGCTCTTGAAAAGGGATAAGAACCTGCTGGAAATCGAAGGCGTGGATGTTTTGGACGGAACCCCCCTTCTGGATATAAAACCCTACGTCCCCCAGTTCGACTGCTTTAACGACGTCAGAAGCGGTTGGGTGGAAGGAGTTTCACCACAGAAAAAGGCGGATAAAAGGTTTGAATAAGTATTGAAATTATTAAATGAAAAGGAGATAAATCGTATGAAAATCGCATTACCTGTAAGCAACGGAGTTTTATGTATGCACTTCGGACATTGTGATCAGTTCGCCCTGGTGGAGGTGGATGAGGAAAAGAAAACCATAATCAAAACCGAAATGTTAGAAGCCCCTCCTCATCAACCGGGACTTTTACCTCCCTGGTTGGCAGAGAGGGGAGCCAATCTGGTTATTGCCGGAGGCATGGGCGGAAGAGCCATATCCCTATTCAATCAGGCGGGAGTTCAGGTTATAGTGGGAGCTGGCTCCGATAAACCGGAAAACCTGGTTCAATCCTATTTGGAGGGAACTCTGACAACCGGCGGTAACGTCTGCGATCATTAAGGAAATGCGGGGTTTTATCCGCTCAAACAAGAAAGGAAATAAAGGGTGAAACCGAAGTCAGGGATGGCAGTTCTGGTTTCACCCTTTTTTCCACAGTCTGACCTCTATCCTCCAACCTCTAACTTCCTTATCGGGAGGGAAATAAATCACGGGGAAGAATAAGGAAAATAATAAGACCAAGGGGGGTTTATGCCCAGAAGAGAATGCCGGAGACACGGACAGGGACAGCATTGCAGCTGTGCCATGGGAAACCTGTATCGTTTTGTGGAACCCCTTATCCTTTTTTTGCTCAAAGATAAGGGGGAGTCTCACGGATATGATCTGGTTTCGGCTTTAAATCAACATGCTCTTACCGATTCGGTTATCGAACCGGGAGCTCTTTATCGTACTTTAAGAAGATTGGAAGAAAACGGAAATGTGGTTTCTACCTGGGATGTGGAAGGTACAGGACCCGCCCGGCGGTTTTATCGTCTGACCCCTTCCGGAGAGGAACACCTGCGAGAATGGATCACGGTGTTGGATAATCTATCTGTTTCTATGGCTAAATTTGTGGCTGAAGCCAGGGAACTGACGGATAAAGACATAAATTCCCCATAAGAGGTTCTGTAGGAGGCTTCTCCTGAAGCCGATACTGTAATCGGGATCTGGAGATCCCTCCTACAGCAAAACAACTAAAAGGTTTGGAATTGGATAGTATAGAGATGAAAGACGAAAACCGGACGAAAACCCCAAACAATAATAATAATAATAACAATAATAATCAAGATAATCAGCCGAGCTCTCCCGGTTCTTCCTTATTGTTGGAGTCCCCCGGCTCTTCCTTTTCGATTAAGAAAGCCCAGTTATGTATATTGATTACCGCGTTTGTGATTTCCGCCTGCGGTATCTCCTATGAACTGCTGGAAGGGACGATCTGTTCCTATTTTCTTGGGAACGCGGTGTTTCAGTATTCTCTGGTGATAGGGATCTATCTTTTTGCCATGGGGCTGGGATCTTATATATCCCGGAAGTTTGATAAAAATCTGGAAGAGAGCCTTATCGTAACGGCGATGCTCATCGGCTTTTTCGGTGGATTTACCACGGTTTTTTTATTTCTGGCATACCGTTACACCGATGTTTTTTCTCTTCTTTTGTATATTCATCTTTTGATTCTGGGGACTCTCATCGGGTTGGCGGTTCCTCTTCTGATAAGGATATTGAAGGAATACCGCATGGTAAAGTTTTCAATATCAGATATTTTATCCTTCGATTATGTAGGTTCCCTGATAGCTTCCATACTTTTTCCCATACTGATTCTGCCCTATATGGGGATGATGCACGCGTCCTTTTTTTATGCCCTGATGAATATGGTGGTGGTGTTTTTAAACCTGTCGGTATTCAGGGATAAGGTGAAACACAGAAAGAAACTGACCGCCTGGTCTCTGGCGGTTACCGTTCTTCTTTTTGCGGGTCTGTTATATTCCTCCCGGCTGGTAACTTTTTTCGAAGCCCGTCTCTACGACGATGAGATTATTTTTCTGAAGCAGACCAAATATCAGAGAATAGTCCTCACCCGGTATAACGAGGATCTGAGATTATATCTGGACGGCAACCTGCAGTTCTCCTCCTGGGACGAATACAGGTATCATGAGTGTCTGATTCATCCTGCCATGGCGGGGTCGTCCAATCGGGAGGAAGTTTTGATCCTGGGGGGAGGAGACGGGCTGGCGGCAAGAGAAATACTGAAATATCCCGATGTAAAACGGATCACCCTGGTGGACATCGATAAGGATATGGTGGATCTGTGTAAGACCGATCCCCACATAACCCGGCTGAATAAGGGGTCTCTGAGCGATCCGAAAATGAATATAGTCATAGAGGATGCCTACACTTTTTTGCAGAATTCTCAACAGCGATATTCGGTGATCATCTCGGATCTGCCGGATCCCAACAATGAAAGTCTTTCAAAATTATATACCAACAGTTTTTATACCCTGATCCGTCAACATCTGGCTAAAGGGGGCATGGTGAGCATCCAGTCCACATCCCCCTATTTCGCCCGGAATTCCTACTGGTGTATCGTCCACACGGTGGAGGACGCGGGACTGGAGGTTGTTCCATACCATGTCTTCGTCCCCTCCTTCGGCGACTGGGGTTTTACTTTAGCCTCCAATCTGGATATTCACCCTGAGGAAATTAAAGTGGATGTTCCCACCGAGTACCTGCAGGAAGGAAATATTCAACAACTTTTTTACTTCGGCAAGGATGAAGAGGAAACCGACACGAAGATAAACCGGTTGGATAATCATTACCTTTTACAATATTACGAATCCGAATGGAAACACTGGGAGTAGTTAAGAGAAGTTGGAGATTAGAGGTTAGAAACCTGAAAAGGACGAAATAAGAACAAAACAAGAGCAAAATAATTGTAGATCAGGACTTCAGTCCTGCCAATGCAAATATAATGCAGACCTAAAGGTCTGAGCTACAGAGGTTTTTGTTTGACAGAGGTTTTTGTTTGTCAGAGGTTTTTGTTTGTCAGAGGTTTTTGTTTGACAGAGGTTTTTGTTTGACAGAGGTTTTTGTTTGTCAGAGGTTTTTGTTTGACAGAGGTTTTTGTTTGTCAGAGGTTTTTGTTTGTCAGAGGTTTTTGTTTGTCAGAGGTTTTTGTTTGACAGAGGTTTTTGTTTGACAGAGGTTTTTGTTTGACAGAGGTTTTTGTTTGTCAGAGGTTTTTGTTTGTCAAACCGAAAAGGAGTGAGGAAATGAAGGATTATACTACTCTTAATATAAAGGATGCGTTGAAGAATCCCATATTCAGGATGTTACATGAAGCCAATCCGGTGATAGGAGAGGAACTGTTTTCGTCCACGAGTATAGAAGACGCCCGTAAAAGAATCTCCGAGTATCTGAATAATCGTGAAACGGAACTGTTATCGGCGGAATCGGAGGTGCACTCCATGGATGTATCCCATATAAGATACAGTATCCGGGTGTTGAAGAACGTTTTATCAGCCCGCTCCGAGAAATTGACGGGTTTTTCCGCGTTAAAACTCTTGCGGGATGCGGCTTTGGCGGGGGAGGAATATAAGGATGATAAGCGTTTTGAAACCATAGGACAGGGGTTCTGGCTGGAATTTTATCACCTTTTCGAGGGAGTCCGGGGCGAAGGGGCTTTCTTCAGAACAGGGGAAGATTCGGCGGAAAGGATGTCCCAGATCGAAAGAATGACGGGAAAATCCGCCTCGGAGAAGAGATCCGACTTCTTGGACGATCTGGCGGATAGTGCCGTATCCTATATGTCCCGCTATCCCTGGGGTATGGCTCAGGAAGTGCTGGAATACCGACTGACACGGAAAGAAAAGATTCTCGATTATCTGGGTGCCGACGAATCCCATTGGAAGGACTGGAAATGGCACAGGGATCATATATTTAATAAAGTGGAAGATATAAAAAAGATAATAAATCTCTCCCCGGAAGAGGAGAGAGCCCTTAAAATGGCTGTCGCCAACGATATTCCCATCGGTATAACTCCCCACTATCTTTCTCTTCTGGATGAAAAGGCGGGAGGAAATCGGGATAGAACCATGAGGGCGATAGTGTTTCCCACTGTGGCTTATATAAGACAGATTATCCGTGCCAAGGAAGCCATTAGCATCAACGTGGAACAGGACTATATAGGCGAACGGGATACATCCCCGGTGAACCCCATCAGCAGGAGAGAACCCCACAGTGCCATGTTCAAGGTGCGTTCCCTCAGTTGCCAGATTTTCTGCCATACTCTTCGCACCTGGGAAGCCAAGAAGACCCTCATCCCCTTCATGCTGGAAAAAGAGAGCTACATCCAGGACGCGGTGGACTGGCTCCGGGAAAGAAAAGAGATCAACGAACTCCTTCTCGCCTGGGGTGAACCTCTCCAGATGGAAGATGAAGTTCTTGAAGAGTTCCTTTCTCTGTTGAGTCAGATTCCCACTCTTTACCGGATAAAAATCTCCACCGGTCTTCTCAGTGCCATTCCCCAGAGAATAACCGATAACTTGATAAATATTATGGCAAAATATAACGAACCGGGTAAAAGAGCAATAAATATAGTCCTGCATATCGAGAGTCCCATGGAAATCACACCGGAAGTCATGAACGCCGTTACCAGGATGAGGCTGGCGGGGATCAAGATCTATAATCAGGCTACCCTAATGCTGGAAAACTCCCGCCGTTTCGAAATG
>Ga0067045_1031356_pt1 | contig 12517 bp, 9 predicted proteins | sample TerdegcTABiofilm_FD_59184 | JGI IMG/M metagenome (GOLD analysis project Ga0067045, IMG submission 59184) | Combined Assembly of (Gp0054472, Gp0054536) Wastewater bioreactor microbial communities from Singapore -Terephthalate degrading...
CTCGGGCCACGCCCTGCGGGCACCGGAGGGGCCCGACGCCCTGGTGGCGGCCTCGCTGGAGGGCGGCAGCCTGACGATCTCGGTCCCACAAGGCTCTACCGCCGCCGGCCTGACCGCCGTCACGGTCGTGGGCAAGGATGCCGATGGCCTGCCGGTCGCCTGGACCGTGTTGGTCCATGTAGTGGCCGTGGAGGGTTACACGGTCGAGGAGCAGGCCTGGGGCGAAACGGCCTGGGACGCCCCGGAGGATTCCGGCGAGGATTGGGCCTTGCTCTGGCAGTGCAACGACTACCGCTGGCTGCCGCAAACGACGTTCGACGGTCTCGTGACCGCGGCCGACTGGGGCTTCGCCTCGATGACGGTCGATTCCAGCCGCGAGCGTTGGGCCTACGGCACGCCCGGCAGCACCGGCGTTGTGGCGATCAATCCCGTTGTCACTTTCGGCGGCCAGAACATCTACTTCGAAACGCTCAACACGGCCGTTGTAGGTCTGCATGAAACTGGACCGTCCACCACCCAGCCACGGATCGCGGTGACCTATCTGAGCCTGGTAGAGTGGGAGCCGGTGGCCTGGTCGCGGGAAGTGGAGATCGAGGACTACGGCACGTCGGTCGGCCTGGCGAAACTCACGTCCGGCGAGGACGGCCATCTGGTCTATCCCGACTACCGGCAGCACCCGGTCATTCAGCAGCCGATCGACCACAACGTGGTTCGCGTCAAAGTGCAGCTCGGTGCGCCGGTGCCCGAGGGGATGCTGGGGACGGTGCATCTGGCTTGGTATGATCCGGACAACACGGTGGCCAACGTCCCGGCGGAACCGCCGGCCAATCCCGGGGATGGTCTGCGGGACAACGCCGCTTCGCTGGCGGCGACCGGCGGCGGCCTGCCAGCGTTCACGCTTGCGTTCACGACCGCGGGCCCCTCGCCTACCAGCGACTCGATCCAGAAGGCCTATCTGGCCATCGAGGACGCCCGCTATGGGGACAACTTCATCGTGGCCGTGCATCCCCACTCGGGTATCGCCGAGACCTTCGAATTCCGGGAGAACGAGTCGCAGGAGCCGGTACTCATGCGCCCGGCCAACACCGGCCTGTGGACGCCGCTGCCCGACGATGATGATCCCGGCGACGACCCGGCCGACGCCGTCCACGATCACCGCACCTCGGTGCTGACCATCATGCCCTCGGTCGACATCGACACCGACAGCGACAACACCGGCGTCATCGACCGCAGCGACGGGGAGGACTACATAGAGGCCTCGCCGGCTTACACAGGCAACGTCATCTTGATCAACGCGGATGACGATAATAACAACGGCGCTCCGGACTGGGCCGATGAACCGATGAACAGCCCGGACGACGACCTCCATCCCATCGTGCTGGAGGTCTGTTTGCCCGATGCGAGCAGTATGGCTGGCTTTGAACTGCATCTCGAATGCACAAGCAATCTCAGCCTGTGGCAGGACCAATCGAAGAACCAGCTTCCGCTCAGCGCGAGCGAAGTGCGTCTGCGGCACTACAAATGGACGTTCGAGTCCGGCATGCCCAACTACCCATTGACCGTGTATGTGGAAGGGCTTAACATGGGGCGCGGCCAGGTTTCCTGGGCGCTCAGGGACGTAAGCGGCAACACGGTCTACAGCGACAGCGTCGTGCTCACGATCACCGGCGCGGATTTGGATGCGGATTCCGACAACAACAATTCTCTCGAGCGTAGCCTGCACGAGGATCAAGTGGAAGACGCGCCGGGCGAGCCGGGGAAGATCATTCGAGCTGCCCTCCGTGACGATGCAGACCACGATCGCATTCCGGACTTCGCCGACGGATATGATCGCGACGGCGTGTTGGGCAGCAACGACGACGTCAACTGCGGGGCGCTCGCCAGCCTCGTGCTCGATCTGTTTCCCCAGATCGACCTAGGGTTGGCTAGGTTCAAGTTTGCCTATGGAGCCTCTGATCCGGCTAGTGTTACCCAAAGCGGCGACCTCTACATAGCAGCACCGGGCAATCTTCGTATCTGGAAGAAAGACGCAAGTGTGCAACGCAACAAGCTCGACGCGGCCACCGGAGGAGACTATGTTGCGCCCAATGTCGAGTACACGGCCAGCGACCTGGGGCTCAGCAGTGGCAACCGCGTGGTTCAGTTCTATCTGGAAGGGATCAACCCAGGCGTCACCACGGTGACCCTCCTGACGGATATGGACGGGCCTAGCGGTCCGATGGGCTTTATCCCCATGGATACGGTCAAGGTTATGGTCGTGTACGTCGATCTGGATGTGAACAACAACGGCGCCCTGTTCGATGCGGTGGACGGCGTAGATTACTACTTGCCGGGTTACGAGGGCACGACGGACAAGCTCACGTTCAACAAGACCTTCAACACGACCAGCTATGGGGGGCAGCACATGAAGCTCATCGCCGCTGGAGTCGGCAGCGGTCAAGGGATCGATGCCGTCTCTTTCCGGATAACGAACACCACGAGTCTCCCAGGCTACGCCGAGAACAAGACCGCGTACATGGTCACGGGTCCGGTCCGGAATGACGATTACTCCTTTGCCCTCACCGCAAACAGCCGCGCGGCCCTCGGCACCATGGCCGCTACCAACACGTTCGCCGATTTCTACTGCAAGGATTACGGCGGCTCGGCAACGGTGGTGGCGAGCCTGATCAAGAATGGCGTAGCGGTCTTCACCTGGACGCTTGATGTGCCTACGGACACGGACCAGGACGGCCTCGCCGACCGCTGGGAGCGCCAGCAGATCGCCGAATGGAACACTCAATATGGTTACAGCCACGACGTATATGATCTGACCTTTGTCCGTCGCGATTACGACTGGGAAATGCCCGATCCAGATGCCAGCAACACGGACGGGGGCACGGATCTTCCGGCCCACAAGACCACGGGGGACAGCTTGACCGAGTTCCAGGAGTATCGGGGCTTCATACTCGATGGCGGCAACAGCCATGCCGGGGGGCACAGGCGGTTGAGCACTTCCCGGAAGGAACTTCTGGTGGAGGTGGACATAATGGAAGGGGTGGAGCACATGCCGACGGAGGCAGGTATTCGAAGCACCATGAACACCGTCTCAGCGGGCTTTGGCGACCTGACGGAAGGCGCCGGGATAGACCTCTACTATGTTATCGACGAGCCCACGGCAAGCCACCGGGACTTCAGCTCCTACGCACAGGCTGAATCCTGGGCCAACGCACACCGCCATCGCACGAATGGCCAGCCGAATATGCTGACAGAGTTTGTCTATCTCGCGTTCGCTGATTCGATGGCGGGAAGTACGGGAGGCTTTGCCGGCAGTTACGGTGCCTTTGTTGTGGTGGACTCGGCGCACGATTTTGCCACGAATCAAGGGTTCAACGTCACGAGCCACCGTGCCTATGTGGCTGCCCACGAACTCACGCACATGATCATCGACACACACAATGCCAACGGATTCAACGGGGGCGAACACCTGCCTGATCCAAACGAGAACGGAGTGCAGGACGACGCAGACGATGGGAGATACCTGATGTATCACCATCAAACGGCCCAGAACACGTCGGGTATCCACTTCAGCAACCCGACGCGGAGGCAAATAGACCTAACCAGTAAGGAATCGGTCGAACGATAGTGTCTAATCCGGACGCCTATAGCATGAACCGCTCGATTACTCGACATACACTGGCCTTATCGGGAATCATCACAGTCGCACTTTGCGCGGCGTCTCCCCTTATTGCTGCCGAAACGAGCGAAGCCTCCACGGCGATGGCTTGGGACCGTGTTGATTTGGACATGGTCCCCGTTATTCCAGTAGTGAAAGCGGATCGTATGGTCATCGAGGCTGTGCTGAGAAACATGTCGGACAGTCCGTTTCGGTATTTTGACGGCAACCAGGCGGGCCACCCTGTAGGAAATCTGCACATTGTTCTGACCAAGGACGGGAAGGAGGTTCCCTTCACGGTCGAACTCACTCCTCCCGCTGCGACCCGAGCGAGCGTACGCACATTGGCGCCCGGGCAAGAGCTGAGCTATCATATCGAGCTTCAATACTACGGCATTGCTGGCAAGGAAGGGGACCTTCCCCCAGGCCGGTATGAGCTTTGGGCACGTTATTCGGTGGGAAAGCACGCATGGTTTGTCGAAGAAATGGAGGTTACGCCCGCGCAAATTGACCAATTGGTGGCCATCATTGACTTGGTTGATGGGCCGAATAGCGCGTCCCTGGGCCTGATCGGTGGCGCGGTGGGGCTGACCATCGGCTTCCTCGTGGCGGCGTTCATCTTCCTGGGCCACCGCCTTTCGGCCCACGGGTTCCTCGGAACTGTACGGCACGCATTACATTTACGGCGCCGGGATCGAGGGGCGACTTGACTTCACGATAGCAGGAGCCGGTACTCATGCGCCCGGCCAACACCGGCCTGTGGACGCCGCTACCGGATAACGATGATCCCAACGACGACCCGGCCGACGGTGTCCCGGATCACCGCACCTCGGTGCTGACCATCATCCCCTCGGTGGACATTGACACCGACAGCGACAACACCGGCACGATCGACCGCAGCGACCGGGAAGAACAGATCGAGAATGTACCGGACTATCCGGGGGAGCTGCTCGTTGTGAACAGTGATGATGACAACGAAAACGGCATTCAAGACTATCTAGAGAACGACGATTACAGCTACCCGGAGGGTGGCGAGTGGGCCCCCTTTGCGGACGACGATCTATTCCAGGTGGTCCTTGATCGCGGCTTCGAGGATCTGTCTGGGATGGATGGTTTTGCGTTCGAGCTCAAAGTTACTGCAGGTATTGGTCTGAGCTATTGGCTCGACCAGACAAAGACACCAATCGTCGACGATCCTGTGTTTGGCCCAGACGAGGTGGTCACGATCGTAGAAGCGGGCCAGGAAAAAGTCGTTTACCGCTGGTTCGTGTCCAGCGGCTTGCTGATGTGCCCGGCGAGTATCTATGTTGAGGGGGTTACTGGAAGTGCCTTGACCGACACATTGATGTGGAGTGTGGCGAAGCCGAATCCTCCGGAAATCCCCGGCGGCAACCCAATATACACTGTAATCGACGTCGACAGTGTGCGGTGTTCCACCTTCGGTGTGGTGCTGACACCGTACACACCCCAAACACACCACATTGCGCCCATGCCTATCCCAATGAACAAGTGGAAACAAAACGGTGTAGGCATCAGACGAAACGGGGACCATGACAACGGTGGACCTTCCCGGGATTGGTTTATTACCGAGGCGGTTTCTGAGGAAAACGACCTGGTTCGGATTGATGTAGATGTTTATCCTGCTTCGGGGGTCACCTACTTTCTCAAGTGCAATTCACCCGATGTCAGGTTTTGGAGTACGCGCACCAAAGGTGGTTCTCCCTTGGACGCTACGGGGGACGGCTTGGTGCTTACGACTGATGAGACCCTCTGGGTGGAATGGACCAGCTACAGTGACAGCACTGCTACCGTGATTGCCGAGGTTTGGCTCGACGATGCCACCGGCGAGGAGTATCGCGCTTGGACGCAGTATATGACACTCAGGCCGTTCGAGAGCCTGGCCGCCGCCTTCGTTGGGGAGCATCAGACGGCCGGCGACCCAGCAGCGTCGCCCGGCCTGAACAACCTGGTAATCGAGCTCCTTCTGGACGGTTACGACGTGCAGGTATGGGACGATGGCCACGATTGGTGGGGGGCAGATGAGGCAGACGAATGGGGACGTGGCCCAGCACACGACGAGATTGTGCGCGCTGTCAACCACCGCGGGGTAACTCAGGTCACTTTGTTGGGGTACAGTCACGGTGGAGGAACTGTCTACCACGTTGCATGGCGCCTAGCCAACAACTACGAGGCAAGCGATGGAAGTACGCTTCGTGGGGATTATGAACTCCTGTTTGCGTCCTACCTGGATGCTGTCACGAACAACCGTTACAGCGACGTACATCCGGAAACTCGCCGCCCGCCAGGAGCGACGTTTTTCCTGAATCAGTATCAGACCAATTCTTGGCTGCGGGGCGCACCAATACAGGACCCACAGCCGTCGGATCTAGAGTATGATCGCAGTCCATTGGGAGTCGATCACGGCACGATCGACGAGCACCCGCTGGTGATTCAGACGATTCTTGACCAATTCAAGGCGCGAGTGAGCCGGTAGATCCGTGGCGTAACATGCCTGGAGGGCGGCCGATACGTACACACGTATAGTTTCCCGTCCGGTCAGACCGTACAGAGCCGCTGATCTAGGCATCGAGAAACAAATGTTTCCGTAAAGGATAGATTCATGAAACGCGAGAGCAAACGGGTAGTCCCTACTTGGCTTGTGGCATGGGGCGCGTGTTTGTCGCCTTTCGTACTTATCGCAACGACGAATTGGATGGGGCTGGAGGCATTTGGCGGCGTAGAGTGGTATCCTTACGACCCATCAGGTGTTAGGTTCTTCCTGGCATTTTGCGTAACCATGTTCGTCGGCTTTGGAGGTGCGACGGCTGCTGGCATCACAGCAATTCGCACCCGGTTTCCCTATTATTTGTTGTATTGTCTCATTGCACTCGCGAATCTAATTCCAGCCATCGTCATCCTCTACTCTGTTGTTGAAGTAATAATAAGTCGCATGTGGTAACGACGACTTCGATCTTGAGACGTACGAAGGCCTCGACGGCTGCGCGCTGCGGTTGACGGCCAGCGACGGTCTGCGCATTTGGGGCGACCAATTGCGGAACCTTCCGGACGGCGCGACCGTCCAAGGTACAGGATACAACCAGTACGAGTGGATGATTCCGGCTGGGACCACCAGCGACCCGTTCCCCGGCAGTGTGTACGTGGAGGGAATCGCCACTGGCCGCCAGTGGTCGATTCACTACACTCCCAATCTCAAAGTGTATAGGGAAGAGAACGGACAGCTAGTGCACGAACCAACCACAACTCTGCACCCTGCCCAGACTGGCACGCAGGTGGTGAGCTATTGGGTTGAGGCGATTGGAAGCGGGCCGACGGGCTTTCCCTCCGGATTGGATAAGATACATGTCGTGCTCTGGGACTCCAATGACCAGGAAGTTGGGCGTGATACGGTCGTGCTTAAGGTCCAGGATAACTCCACGCACTTCACCGACTGGGTAATCCCCAACGAATGGACGATTGACGCGGCACAGTTCAAGACCCCAGTGCCAGTGGAAGGCGCGGTGGGGCCGCAGCGCGAGTGGACGGGCAAAGACTACAATGCGTACAACAAGGGGGACGCCTATACGCGAGTGGAGATTGAAGGCGCGTTCACTTTGACCTTCGATGTGAAGCTCGATGGCCGCTTCGTGCAGCCGGACACCAACGCAGATGAGTTCACGCCGAACGGAGATCAGCGCAAGCTCAGTTTCGTCGCCAATAGCGGCGTCAAGATTGGGCCGCTCGTCACGGACCCTGCCTCGGACCCGCGCAAGGAAGTCGCGATCATCGACATCAAACGCCTAGTTGACCGAGTGGGCGGCCTTGGGACATTTAACAACCCATCAGTTTGGCAGGGCCCCAATCACGACAAAGTGAAACTGGATTACGGGGGCGTTTCGTACGTCGCCGAGGAGTTGACCCGGCTGCTTCCGGGCGTGGAATACAATCTTCCTTTCCTACGTTATAACGAAATGTTTGATCTGTCTGTCGCGGACAGCAGTACCAAAGTGCGGGTTCCAGGGACCTGGCAGGATTGCTACAAGATCCTGCAGGATTCGTACAGCTTCTTTGGTGCGTTGGGAGACAGTTACCAAATGAAGGTTCAGTGGACCGGCTCGGTCCTCACGGTGAGTGTCCGAAGGCACGGCAGCGTGGACTACACGAAGGTATACGAAGGCACGCCGCCGGGGATCGGCGCGGCTAACCGCCTTCATGTGCAGTCCCACTGGGGGAGCGGCGTCGAGTTCAGCAGCATATATATTGACATACCTTGATTCGCTGATCGCGCTGCTTCCCACTGACAAGGGACGATAGTGGTCTCGCGCGCAGTCGGGATGGCCTCTCATCCGGCGTGAGCGTTCACGGGGGTACGTAGGCCGACCGCAGAAGACAACAGGATAGCAGAAAACCAAGCACGCCGTCAGGGGCCTGACGGCAATAACGAGGGCGGGGGAGTGCCGTAGAGACGAGCTTGCACCGAGTCGAGCAAGAACTGAAAGACCGCTCGACCCTGCTGCGCGCAGGTGGCCATCACCGTCCAGATCCGCTCGCACCAGCGGCGGCCTTTTTCGCTACGCGTCCCTTGCGTGATGTGCCGGTCGATCACCACAAAGCAAATCGCCTGCTCCGCCAGATTGTTTGTTGGGTCGATGCCCGGCGTCGTGATGAAGCGGAAGTACGCTTCCCCGTTGTCGCGGAACCGCTTCGCCAGGTTCCGCGCGTGCTTGGCCTCCGGCACGCGGGTGGTGGCCGCCTTCATCACCTGCTCGCGCGCCGCCTCCAGGGCTTTCTGAAAACCTGCCGCGGTCATCTTCTCGCGCCGATGGATCACGCCAAACAGGTCCCGCAGAGCGTCTCGCAGTCGCTGGCCGTAAGCCTGGACCTCGCGTCCGGGGAGCGTCAGCAGGAACTTCACGTCGCGGATCAGGTGGGGCATGCAGAACTGCACCAGCACGTCGCGGTCCCGCATGTACTTGCGGTAGGCGCTGAAGTAGTCGCAGCCCAGCACGCCGTTGAACTCCTCGCCCAGCACCTCCACCAGCACTTTCGATCCCCGCGACTTGTCGATGCGGAAAAGTGTGTACATCTGGGCGCGGAAGCACCAGGTCCAGAACTTGTGGCCGTTTTCCTTGTGTCCGGTCTCGTCGATATTCAGGACCGCCTCGCCCGGCAGACGCTCGAACAACTCGGCATACGCCGGGGCCAGCGCTTCGCTCACCTTGCCGATGAGCTTGGCCAGGTATCCCCGGGAGACCTTCACCCGCACCACGTCGCGGAGGAACTTGCGGATCGTGGAGAACGAGGCGTGGCAGACGCCCTTCATGAAGGCCACCAAGGCCGTCAATCGCGGACCGAACAGTCCGGCCTTCACCACCGTCTCCGGCAGCGGGGCGTAGTGGACCTTGCGGCAGTGCGGGCACCAGTAGGCAAGCCCTTGGTGTTCCGTCACCACACTGGGCGTCTCGGTGATTTCCACCTGCTGGACCACTTCGGGTTCTTGCCGAGAAAGGACCAGCCTGCCGCCGCAGTCCGGGCAGCAGTCGAGCGTGTGGGGCTGGAAATGATCGACCGCCTCGGGCGGGAAGGGCGACCGCACGTGTTGCTCGTGCCCCGGCTGTCCGCCCTTCTTGCGCTTCTTGCCCCCCTTGGGCAACGGCTTCTTCGGCTTGACGATGTCGCTCGACGGCGGCTTCGAGGAGGTGGAGGAATCCTTGCGGGCAGCGGCCAACTGTTGTTCCAGCCGGGCGTTCTGCTCGTGAAGGTGCCGGTTCTCGTCGCGGAGGTGTGCGTTTTCCGCCTCCAGGGTCGCAATGCGTTCCATCGCCCCGAACAGCTTCTCTTCCAGCTTCGCCACACGCTGTGCCAGCCGGTCAAGTTCGGAATCGCACTTTGCTTCCCGCAGCTTCATGGCCGGGGAAGATACGCGTGCCCGCCCCTGCAATCAAGACCAACCAGACACTGCCAAACGCAAGAATTCTGGATAATTCTTGGCGGGACGCTTGACAAGCCAAATATCCCTGTTCAAGATGACGATTGTCGGCCTGCTGCCGTGGGGTTCCAGCGGCCACGACAAGCGCAAGAACCCCGTGAACAATCACCATCCGGCGTCAACGGTCACCGGTGCGAAGGAGATGACCATGCGACCTATGAGCAGAGCGGTAGTGCGGCACAATCACTTTGTCTGGCGGTGCGTTCAAGCGATTGTTGAGGCTCTGACGCCGATGGCATTGCTGCTTCCCGCATTCGAGGAATACGCATTTGCGCAAGGACAGATCGTGCCCGAAACGCGACTCGGCCCTTACGTTCCGAGGAATCTCGAACTGAAGGCAGGGGCCGATTACTCTGGGATGGACTTCCGTGGAAGTAGGTTTGACCTGAATACGCATTTAGCAGGCGCGAACTTCACGCGTTGCGACTTGCGGCGAGTGATTTTCGATGGAACGGACCTGGAAGGTGCGAACTTCACTGACGCCAATCTGGAAGAGGCCGTCTTTTATGACAACGTCAGGTTATCGGGCGTCTTGTTCAGGAACGCCAATTTGAAGTGGGCATTCTTCGCAAGTTCCAGTATTCCCGAGAATGCGGACCTCACTAACGCCGTGATTACGGGCGTTTCGGCTGTGCGTTGTCAGTGGTATCGGCCGCCTGATTACGGCAGCGGACTAATTCCCTCGCGCGGCAACGAGTACAGCCGGGGTGGCGCGTCCTGCCTCACTTTCCCCCAGCTTCGCTCCACATGGAACTTCCGGCACAAGGATTTGAGTGATTGCGAGGTTTATCTCTTCGATAGCGCAGCGCGTCCGTGGAACGAGTCTGTCGATTTTCGTGGATTTGACCTGCGCAATGCCATCATTGTCGGCGATTGTACTCGCTGTGATTTCACGGATGCCGATATCACCGGAGCAGTGTTGCGCGCGAAGATCACCAGGCAGCAGATCCTTTCGACCAAGAACGCGGAATGGTGGTCGGGTAATCACGGGTTTTCCTGGGAGTACTGCCACCTCTCGCTGGGCGAGATCGCGCACGGCTGGGATTTCTCGAAGGAAACCCTCCGGGGTATGTCGTTTAGCGCCGTGAACGTGAAGCTTACCGATGCCGTCATCGACCACACGACGATAACGAACGTCACCAAGGAGCAGCTTTATTCGACCCGAAGCTACAAAGAAGGAAATCTTGCCGGCCTTCACGTTCCTTGGGTAAGAGGCGCGCCAACTCCGTTCGTGGAATTCGATTTCTCTCGGCAGAACTTGACAGGATGCGTTCTCTGGGGCCCTTTTACGGGCGCGGTCTTCACGGATGCGGTGATTACTGGTGCAGATCTCACTAACAATTGGCACGGCCTGACGGCCGAACAGATCAAATCAACGTGGAACTACAAGAATGGCCGGATGGCCGGCGTGCGGATTCCCGACGAACTTAGGATTGAGTTGGGCCTCCCTCCGTGGCAGCGCTAGCAATGGCGACCGAAAAACGTGTCAGGAACCTTTTATGTCTTTAATGGCGAATCGCAGCTTCGACGGAGGCACGGTGATGTGCGTCAAACACATCATTGCGATTGTATGGCTTTGCGTGGGCGTATTCGCGGGCATCGGCCAGGCTGACCATCCGAGTTACCCCTAACGCTCAAACTTGGCGTGGGCAACGAAGACCTTGAAGCCCAGATCAACAGTCTCCCCTGGATCATGAACACCTCCCGGGGCGAGTACGAGAGGGATGCGTCCAATATCAACTTCGGCGGCCGGGACCTCCGCTGTGCGACTATCCATTTCGAACTGAAGGGTTTGTACGGCGCCAATTTCGAAGGGTGTACGCTGGATGGCAGCTCGCTGCTCGAAACCGACTTTCGCGCCTGCTCGTTTCGCAATACGAGCCTGCGCCTCTGTCAGATGGATTGGTCGAGCTGGGCGGCGATGAATGATTTCACTAACGCTGACATCGAGGGCAGTTACATCATTGGCGCCTCAGGGGAAATGCTACAACAAACCAGAAACTATCGCGAGGGGCGCCTCTTTGGAATACGGATGCTCCGGGGAGATATGCGAGGCCTGAGCTTTCGGGGCATGACCCTTGAGGCCTGCAATTTGGGTGACGGCGATCCCAGCACCACGTCCGACTTGGTCTGCACCTACCAATAACCGCGGACACATATTGGCAATATCGGATTCCACACAGACAGGAGCAAGCCCTGCAATGAGCATGCAAGTAGTTGTACTGACTGTGATCTTCACATGTGCTGCCGACCAACACATGCCTCTTGTGAGATTCGCGCAAACAAGAGGAGGATCTCCTACACAAGCAATAACCCCAGAAATGCGGAAGGCTTTGGTGCGTTTCCGGAAGGTACATCCTGGCATGGAAAAGGACACGCTTGATAAGGCCGTTGATGACCTCTTTGCCGAGTTTGCCAAACATGACCCAACAGTATTCGTGCCCCTGGTCGTAAATGACATGATCCGCCTGGCGCCGCGTGACCGGCGTACGGTTTTCGTGCTCCGGCGAAGCCTGCAAGCAGGTTGGATCCCCCCTGCTCTTGGCCATGGGTTGCTGGTACAGGTTGGCGACTCTCCTGAGGAACATGTCAAATGGCTGATTCGCGAGTTGCAGAGTCCCAATACCGCGCGGCGGATCGAAGCCATCAGGGCACTCAGTACTTGCGGTGCTGCGGCAAGAGATGCAGTCCCGTATCTAGAGAAGATCATGCGCGCCAGCCGGGCGCCGCCTGAAGACTATAAGCGTGCGTACAACTGGAGCTTCCCGATGCCAGAACACGTGCACGCCTATTATGCCATTAAGGCAATCACCAACGCGTTAGAATCACAAAAACGGGAGCGCTAGAAGACGACACGCGTTGTAGTCTGTCAGACATAA